>Ga0209802_1000423_pt1 | contig 32396 bp, 43 predicted proteins | sample GraSoiAngelo_129_FD_185886 | JGI IMG/M metagenome (GOLD analysis project Ga0209802, IMG submission 185886) | Grasslands soil microbial communities from the Angelo Coastal Reserve, California, USA - 14_0927_12_40cm (SPAdes) (version 2) | ecosystem: Environmental > Terrestrial > Soil > Grasslands ... | reverse complement strand
CGACTGGGCCAGATGGTCCTGGTCGCAACCGAAGCACAGTTTCGCGAGCTCGCAGCGCACGACGTCGTCGACGGACGCGAGTACCTGACGGCGGCGTTCGAGTTGCATGCGGGCGGGACGTCGAGATGGGCACGGTTCCTGGTCGAGCGAGAGCGGCTGGCCGAGCGGTTTGGTTCCGCAGCTGGATTGTTTCCAGTGCGTGCAGCCGCCAATGTGCTTGCTCTCGATCGAGGCCGCGAGGGATTCTTGGGCGAGATGGAGGTTGTTCGGAGGCTGGCCGAGGTGGAAGCCTTGAACCTGTTTCGGCCATTTCCCGACCTCGAGACGGTGGAGGTGCTTGCGCGCGAGGTGGATACACGAGGCTTTCTCGGCCTGCAGGTCAAGACGGCGGGCTGGGACCGCGAGCACCTCGAGGAACGGATCTACATGCGGCGATCCAGCTTTCGCCCGTTCCCTACCACTTATGTATGCGTGCTCGGGTGGGATCGGGTGGCCGGCCGATTCGGCTACGAATGCCTGCTCATCCCCAGCGAGGACATGGTCGGGCTCGCGCGAGCCGAAGAAGAATGGCTCGTTCTGGAGCTGCAGCCCGGGAGCGCTCACCACCGCCGGCTGGATGTGTACAGGATCGAGCTGTCGTCGCTAGGTCAGTCGGTGGAGGCTCTGCTCGCCGCTCAGCGATAGGGACGGGTGAGCTTCACCAACTTCTCTAGCGAAGCGAGGCCTTCGTCGCGGCCGTCGGGCGAGACGTAGAAGATGCAGCGATCGACGCCCGCCTGCTGGAACTGTTCGATGTCTTCTGGTGTCGTTTTCGGGTAGGCGGTGATCGGGATTTCGCCTCTTCCCGATGCCTTTGCTAGCTCGCGCAGCTCTCCCAAGCGGCCGAGGACGTCACCGCGATTCGGCATCCAGCCGTCGCCGTATGCGATCACGCGCTTGAGGATGTTGGGCCCGCTGCCGCCCAGGATGATCGGCGGGTGCGGTTTCTGGATGGGCTTCGGATAGCACCGCATGGGTCCGAAATCGACCATGTCGCCGTGGTACTCGGACACGTCCTGGGTCCAGATCGCCTTCATGGCCTCGGTGCGCTCGCGCAGCAGCTTCCAGCGTTTGGAGAAGTCGGTGCCGTGGTCTGCCATCTCCTCCCTGTTCCAGCCGCCACCGATGCCGAACAGGAAGCGGCCATTGGAGATGTGGTCCAGGCTGGCGACCTGCTTGGCCGTCTGGATGGTGTCCCGCTGGATGACGAGGCAGATGCCGGTGCCGATCTTGAGGTCCTTCGAAGCGAGCGCCCCCGCTGTCAGCGCGACGAACGGGTCGAGCGCGTGCCAGTAATGCTTGGGGAGCTCGGCGCCGCCCGCCCAGGGGCTCAACCTGCTGGTGGGGATATGGGAGTGCTCGGCGACCCAGAGCGATTCGAATCCCGCCCCCTCGACGAGCGGCGCGAGCTCGGTCATCGAGATCGCGTAGTCGGTCGGAAAGATGGCGATGCCGAACTTCATCTCCGTAATCGTGACGGGAATCGAGAGTTCGCGTCGGCCGATTAGGCTGTATCGAATGAGCGTCGCGGTGCTCGCGGACATTCACGGCAACCTGCCCGCATTGGAGGCAGTGCTCGCCGATGTCGCTCAGGCCGATCCGGACCTCTTGATGATCTGCGGCGATGTGGCATCGGGGCCACTGCCAGTCGAGTCACTGGATGTTTTGCGCGCGTTGCCCCGCGCTCGGTTCGTCCGCGGCAACGCCGACCGCGGATTGGTGAGCGCATTCGACGGTGCAACGCTTCCGAGACTGCCGGGCCCCGCATTCGACTGGTGCGCCTCCCAGTTGTCGCGCGAGCACCGGGATTTCCTCGCGTCGTTCTCAGAACCGGTGTCGGTTGACGTCGACGGCATTGGCCGCGTTCTGTTCTGTCACGGATCACCTCGAAGCGATGAAGAGATGATGACGGCCGAGACGCCTGACGCCCGACTGCGAGAGTTCCTCGCCGGGGTCGAGGCGGACCTGGTCGTCTGCGGCCACACACATATGCCGTTCGACCGCGTGGTCGATGGGGTGCGCATCATCAACCCGGGGAGCGTGGGCATGCCGTACGGCGATTCGGGGGCGTTCTGGGCACTGCTGGGTCCGCAGGTTGAGTTTCGGCGCACGGATTACGACCGCGAGGCGGCGGCGGCCCGGATCCGGCGCAGCGCCTGGCCGGGTGCGGAGCAGTTCGCCTCTTCGAATGTCGTCTCGGTGCCAAGCGTCGAGAGTGCTATGGCGTTCTTTCGGGCGAACGGCGGCCCGTAGAGTCCAGTACTGAAGTGAATCGCCCCACCCGGACGCCGCAAGCGGCGTCCGACCTCCCCACACGGTGGGGAGGCAACAGCTTCTGCTTAGCTGGTCAATTTTGATTGCAGGCGCGTGATTGCAGATTGAGAGAGGCCGGCGGCTTCGAGGTACGCCTCCACCCCACCCCACTTTCGCTCGAGGTGCTCCAGCGCGCTGAGCATCCATTCCGGCGGGCAGCGCAGCTCGTCGCGCATCGTATCCAGCCGCTCCGGAGCGGCTTTCGCAAGCCACTCTTCGTAGCGGTCCGCGAGCTGGATGTCCGTCTCGGCGTAGTCGGCGCCGATGGCCTCCGGATCGACCCCGGCGAGCGACAGCATCAGCGCCGCGACCAGACCGGTGCGGTCCTTGCCGGCGAAGCAGTGGAACAGCACCGGTTCGTCGGTCGCGGCGATGGCCTCGAAGACTGCGCCGAAGGCCGCCTGGCGCCGCTCGAGCATCAACATGTAGCGCTCGGGCATCGCCGGCGCTTCGTTGAGGATCGGCGCCGTCGCGTCGTCGATCAGAGGCAGATTCACGTAAACAGGGACCGCGCCGTCGGCCATTGCCGTGGCTGGGCTGGTGCTCTGGAACTCGGAGAACGGAGGACCAGGAGCGCCTTTTACCTCCGATTCGCTGCGTAGGTCGATCACGGTCGCCACGCCGTAATCGATCATCGCCTGCCGCCCGGCGAGCGTCAGGCTGGCCACGTTGTCGGAGCGGATGACGATGCCCGAGCGCGTCATTCCGGATCGCGCCGGCAGACCGCCGAGGTCGCGCGTGTTGCGGCAGTCGGGCCAGTGGAGGCGCCTGCCTCCAATCCCGGCTACCGCTTCGTGTACTGGGGTGCTTTCCGCGCCCTCTTCAGTCCGTATTTCTTGCGCTCCTTCATCCTCGCGTCACGCGTGAGAAGGCCCGCCTTCTTCAACACGGGACGGAAATCTGGGTCGTAGTTGATGAGCGCACGTGCGATCCCGTGGGCGATGGCGCCCGCCTGTCCGCTGTTGCCGCCTCCAACCACCTTCACGCTGATGTCGAACTTGCGCTGGGTGCTGGTGACGCGGAGCGGCGCCAGCGCCGCCATCTCCAGGACGCGCCGGCCCAGATAGGCCAGCGGGTCTTTCTCGTTGACCGTGATCCGGCCCTCGCCCGGCTGCAGCCGCACCCGCGCGATCGCGTTCTTGCGGCGGCCGGTGCCTCGGTTGAAAGTGTCAGCCAATCTTGATGTCCCCTCTGGAATCGAACGTGACAACCTTGGGCTTCTGCGCGACGTGCCCGTGGTCGGGACCGGCGTAGACGCGGAGTCGCTTCAACATGTCGGCCCCGAGCGTGTTCCGCTGCAGCATCCCGCGAACCGCGTTGGTGATCGGGAACGTCGGGTCGATCTCCTGCGACTTCTGGAGCGTGCGCTTGCGCAGCCCGCCCGGGTAACCGGTGTACCGCGTGTACTCCTTGCCCAGGAGCTTGGCGCCGCTCACCTTGACCTTGGCGGCGTTGATCACGACCACGTGGTCGCCGGTGTTCAGGTGCGGGGTGAACGTGGGCTTGTGCTTGCCGCGCAGGATCTTGGCCACGCTGCTCGCCAGGCGACCTAAAACCTGATCCGTGGCATCGACCACAAACCAATCACTCTTCAAGTCCGCGGCTTTCGCCGTCCACGTCTTCTGTTTACTCATCTTCCCTTTCTATGCGCCCTGCGCGCGCCCGGCGGTTGCTCAGTAAATCACTTCCATCAATGTCAGGCCCCCGGCGGGGGCCGTCTTAGGCGCCTGGCGCCGATCTCTCGCTCGCAGCACTTCGCCCACCCACTCCGGTCGCTGGCGCCCGCGCCCCACCTCCGCCAGCGCGCCGGCGATGCTGCGTGCCAGGCCTCGGAGGAACCCTTCGGCCACCAGCTCCAGCTCGACGAAATCGCCGCGCCGCACCACCTCTGCGGAGCGCATCTCGCGCACCCTGGCGTCAGGTGGCTCGGAGGCCGAGCAGTAGCTCGTCCAGTCGTGCCGGCCGACGAGCGGCTGCGCTGCCTTCGACATCGCGTCGACATCGAGCCCGGCGCCCACGTGCCAGCAGCGACCCCGCTCGAGAGCCGGTCTTGCCGGGCGGTCCAGGTAGCGGTAGCGGTAGCGCCGCCACCGCGCCGAGTACCGAGCGTGGAAGTCGTCCGGCACGACCTCGGCGCTGAGCGCCGCCACGTCCTCCGGCAGCCGGGCGTTCAGCGCCGCCACCAACCGCTGGGCCGAGATCCGCCCCTCGAACTGGAAGTTCACGACCTGGCCTTCGGCGTGGGCGCCGGCGTCCGTGCGTCCCGCCGCATACACCGTGTGGTCCTTGCCTGTCAGCTCGCGCAGCGCCCGTTTCAGCTCCGCCTCCACGGTCCGCCCACGCGATTGCTGTTGCCAGCCCGCAAACCCGCTTCCGTCGTACTCGAGCACGACCTTGATATTCACTTTTGAACCGATTGAACGCTAATCGACGAGTTCGATGATCACCATCGGTGCGGCATCGCCAAGGCGCGGGCCTTTGTGGATGATGCGCGTGTAGCCTCCTGGCCGCTCCGCCAGTCGCGGCAGGAGGTTCGAGAACAGCCGCTCCACCACCTCAGGCTTGGAGACCTCCTCGGCGACGCGGCGCCGCGCGCTGAGGTCCTGGCCCTTCGCGGTGGTGATCAAACGTTCGACCCACCGGCGCAGCTCCTTCGCCTTGGCCTCGGTGGTGGTGATGCGGCCGCTTTCCAGCAGGGACGTGCACAGGTTGCGCATCAGCGCCTTACGCGCGTCGGTATCCCTGTTGAAATGGCGGCCGCTCTTCTGATGTCGCATCTAGAGGCTCAGCCCCGAAGGACGGTGCCCATCTCCTCAGGCTTGATGAAGCCCTTCTCGACGAGCTTCTCCTTGATCTCGTCCAGCGACTTGCGTCCGAAGTTGCGGAGCGCGAGTAGCTCTTCCTCGCGCTTCTGGAGCAGCTGACCGACGGTCTGGATCTCGTTTGCCTTGAGGCAGTTGAAAGCGCGGACCGAAAGGTCGAGCTCCTCGATCGGCGTGTCCATCAGCCGGCTCTGCTCGCTCTTCTCGGGCGTGCCCGGCCGCGAGATGGAGTCGGGGAAGTTGACGAACAGCTGCAGGTGCTTGGTGAAAAGCGAGGCAGCGTGGCTGACCGCCTCTTCCGGCGACATCGTGCCGTCGGTCCAGACCTCGATCAGCAGGCGGTCGTAGTCGGTCGACTGACCGACACGGGTCTTCTCGACCGTGAAGTTGGCCTTCTCGACCGGCGAGAAGATGGAATCGATCGGGATGACCCCGATCGGCTGGCCCTCGCGCTTGTTTCGATCCGCCGGGATGTAGCCCTTGCCCCGCTCGACGTTCAGCTCCATCCGGAGGTGGCCCTTGGCCGCCAGCGTGCAGATGTACAGGTCGGGGTTGACGATCTCGACGTCGGACGACGCCTGGATGTGCGACGCGCGCACCTCGGCCGGCCCCTTGACGTCGAGGAGCAGGGTCACCGGGTCCTCGGTGAAACTCTTCAAATTGAGCTTCTTGATGTTGAGGATGACCTCGGTCACGTCCTCTTTGACGTGCGGGATCGCCGTGAACTCGTGGGCGACGCCGTCGATCTGGATCGACGTCACCGCCGCACCCCACAGCGAGGAGAGCAGCACGCGCCGAAGCGTGTTGCCGAGCGTCGTCCCGAAGCCCGGGTCGAGCGGCTCGATGTCGAACTTGCCGTAGTTCGCGCTCGTCTCGAGCTTGCGAACCTGCGGCGTAACAGTCATCTGCGTGTCAATTGCCAATTTGGGTCCCTTTACCTCCGTCCTTTACCGTGAATAGAACTCGACGATCAGCTGCTCTTCGACGCCCGCTTCCATCTCGTTGCGGTCGGGGCGCGCGAGCACCTTGGCGCTTTTCTCATCGCCATTGAATGAAAGCCACGACGGCACCGGCCGCACCTTCGACGCCTCCAGGGCCACGTCGGTGACCCCATTAGCGGGCCGGACCTTGACCTGGTCGCCCGGCTTCAGCTGGTACGACGGCACGTTGACCGTCTTCCCGTTGACCTCGAAGTGCCGGTGCGTGACGAGCTGGCGTGCCTGCTTGCGCGAGGCCCCCAAGCCCAACCGGTAGATGATGTTGTCCAGGCGCAACTCCAGGTGGCGGAGCAGGTTGAGTCCGGTGACGCCCGGCTCCCGCTCGGCCAGCTCGAAGTAGTTTCGGAACTGCTTCTCGAGCAGCCCGTACGTGCGCCGAGCCTTCTGCTTCGCGCGCAGCTGCAGGCCGTAGTCAGACGTCTTGCGCTTGCGCGCCTGGCCGTGCATGCCGGGCGCGAACGCGCGGCGCTCGATGGCGCACTTCGGTGTGTAGCAACGCTCCCCTTTCAAGTAGAGCTTGGCGCCCTCGCGGCGGCAGAAGCGGCAGACCGGGCCGCTGTAATTCGCCATGAGCTAGACCCTTCTCCGCTTGGGCGGACGGCACCCGTTGTGCGGGATCGGCGTCACGTCCGTGATCGCGTTCACCTCGAGCCCCGTCGCCTGGAGCGAGCGGATGGCCGCCTCGCGGCCGGCGCCCGGTCCGCGCACGAAGACCTCGATCGAGCGCATGCCGTGCTCGAGCGCCCTCTTGGCGGTCGCCTCGGCCGTGACCTGCGCGGCGAACGGGGTCGACTTGCGGCTCCCCTTGAACCCTTGAGCGCCGGCGGAGCCCCAGGAGATGACGTTGCCGTCGATGTCGGTGATGCTGATGATCGTGTTGTTGAAGGTGCTCTGGATGTGCGCCTGCCCCGCCACCACGTTCTTGCGCTCGCGGCGACGTGTCCGGACGACCTTTTTCGTCTTTCCCATTAGTAGCTTCGCCTAGGGGCCACTACTTGCCTGCCTTGACCTTCTTCTTGCCCGCGACCGCGCGCTTGGGACCGCGGCGGCTCCGCGCGTTGGTGCGAGTGCGCTGTCCGCGCACGGGGAGGCCGCGGCGATGGCGCATGCCTCGGTAGGTGCCGATTTCGGTGAGGCGCTTGATGTTCGTCGCCACGTCGCGCCGCAGGTCCCCCTCGATGAGGATCTCCTTCGAGGTCGACATGCGATCGATGATCTGGCGCAGGCGCGCGACCTCTTCCTCGCTGAGGTCCTTGGTCCGCGTTTCAGTGTTGAGGTTGGCCGCCTTCGCGATCTTCTCCGCGGTGGTGCGGCCGATCCCATGGATATACATCAGGGAGATGACCACCCGCTTCTGCGGGGGTATGTCGACACCGGCGATTCTTGCCATTTAGTCCCTTAGCCCTGCCTCTGCTTGTGCTTGGGGGTCTTCGAGCAAATCACCCGAACCACCCCGTTCCGCTTGATCACCTTGCAGCTCGAGCACATCTTCTTGACCGACGGCCGTACCTTCATCTCCAAATCTCTCGAATACGCCCTCGCGATCGATCGCGGCTGGCGAGCTCGACGCCCACCTTGTCTCCGGCGAGGAGCCGGGTGAAGTGGGTGCCGGCGCGATCGGCCACGTGAGCGAGGATCTTCGCCCCGTTCTCGAGCTCAACCCGGTAGACGCCGTTGGGAAGAGGCTCCACCACGACCCCCTTCACGAGTGGGGGGCGTTGGGGCACGAACCGTGATTGTACCAAACTCGGGTCGAACTCAGTTGGAGGCCCCATTCGCGTGGCCGTTCGAGCTCCCCAGGGCTGTGAGAATCAAAGGCCCCTGGTCCGTGATCGCCACGGTGTGCTCGAAATAGGCGGAAAGGCCCCCGTCGACGGTGCAGATCGTCCAGCCGTCCGGCTTCATATAGACCTCGTGGGACCCGGCGTTGACCATCGGCTCGATGGCCAGGGTCATGCCCGGCTTGAGCCGGGGCGGGGTGCCTGGAGTTCCGAAGTTGGGCACCTGCGGATCCTCGTGCATCTGGCGGCCGATCCCGTGGCCGACGAACTGGCGGATGACCGAAAACCCCGCCTTCTCGACGTGCTTCTGGATCGCTGAGGAGATGTCGCCGAGGTATCCGCCCGGCTGCGCCTTGTCGATGCCGACGTACAGCGCCTCCTCGGTGACCTTGATGAGCCGGTCGGCCTCCTTGCTGATCTTGTCCACGCCGACGGTGATGCCGACGTCCGCCCAGAAGCCCTCCAGCACCAGGCCGAGGTCGAGGCTGACCACGTCGCCGGCGGCCACCTTGCGGTTGCCCGGGATGCCGTGCACCGCCTCGTCGTTGATGGACACGCAGATCGACTTCGGGAAGCCGTGGTAGCCGAGGAAGCCGGGCACGGCCCCGCCGTCCCGGATGAGCTTGTCCGCGATGCGGTCGAGGTCGCTCGTACGCACGCCCGGCACGCAGGCGTCCCTCAAGGGAGGCAGCACGGACGCGAGCAGCCTGCCCGCCCGAGCCATGAGGTCGATTTCGTGCTTTGTCTTGAGATTGATCATCTGTGAAAACGGCCATTCTCGCCGATTGCGGCCAGAACGCGCCCGGTTATCTCATCGATTGTGCCCCGGCCGTCGATCTCGGAAACCAGACCGGTGCCCCGGTAGTGCTCGAGCACCGGGACGGTCTTGGAGAGGTAGATCTCGATCCGGGGCTTCACGGCCTCGGTCTTGTCGTCCTCGCGCTGCACGAGCGAAGTGCCATCGACCGCGCATGTCGCCGTCCCGGGCGGGTAGGTGCGTTGGCAGGCCGGGCAGACCAGCCGTCCTGACAGCCGCTGCAGGAGCTCGGCCATCTCGACCTTGAGGTACAGCACGTGGTCGAGCCCGCGGTGGAGCTCGTGCATCAGCCCGTCTAGCGCCTCGGCCTGCGGAACCGTTCGCGGGAAGCCGTCGATGATGAACCCGCCGTCGCTGTCGGGTTGATGCAGGCGGTTGCGGATCATGCCGATCATGATGTCGTCGGGCACGTACTGGCCTCGAGCCAGGATGGGTTGGGCTTGACGGCCCAGGTGCGTGCCGGCCTGGATCTCGGCGCGCAGCATGTCCCCGGTGGCGATGTGAGGAATGCCGAAGCGATCGCGAAGCATGTTCGCCTGCGTGCCCTTGCCGCTGCCAGGTGCTCCGTATAGCAACAGGTTCATCGGGCGGCCCCACCCGGAACCCGCAAGCGGGTTCCGACCTCCCCAGGTTGTGGGGAGGCGAACTTACTCATCTGATAAAGCCCCGGTACTGGCGCATGACGAGCTGCGTTTGCAGCTGTTTCATCGTGTCCAGGGCGACGCCGACGACGATGAGGATCGCGGTACCTCCGAGATACATCTGCTGATGCGGGATGCCGGAGATCTTGGCCGTCGCGATGGGCAGGATGACGGTGATGAAGCCAAGGAACGTGGCGCCGGCGAACGTGACGCGATTCATGACCGCGGCCAGGTAGTCCGCGGTCGGACGTCCCGGACGGATGCCCGGGATGAAGCTCGAATAGCGTTTGAGGTTGTCGGCGACGTCGTTCACCTCAAAGGTGATCGCCGTGTAGAAGTACGTGAACCCGAACGTGAACGCGAAGTACAACGCGTTGTACGTGATCGCCATCGGAAGATTGGCCGTGTCGGGCGTGAAATTGCCGCGGACCCACGCGGCGGCCTTGTAGTACCACGTGGCTGGAGGCGCGCCCTGGAAATAGTTGGAGATGATCGTGGGCAGGAACATCACCGAGATCGCGAAGATGATCGGGATGACGCCGGCGTGGTTCACGCGCAGCGGCAGGAAGCTCGCCCGGCTCTGAACCTGCTTGAGGCCGACCGTGCGCTGCGCCGATTGGATGGGAATCTTCCGCACCGCCTGCTGCACCTCGATGATCACCGCGGTCATGACCAGCGCGATGCCGCCGAAGAGGATGAACGGGATGTAGTCGGCGAGACCGCCGCCCGTGGAGTGAGCTGAGAACACCGCCGAGACGCCTTGCGGGCCACGGCCGATGATGCCGGCGAAGATGATGAGCGAAACGCCGTTGCCGATGCCGTACTCGGTGATGAGCTCGCCGAACCACATCAGCATCACCGTGCCGGCGGTCAGGACAAGCACGATCTCCAGCCGCTGAAACCAGTCGAGCGCCGGGAGGATGGCCGGGTTGGTGTTCTGAAAGAGAACGGTGAATCCGTAGGCCTGGCCTGCGCCGAGCACGACTGTGAGCCAGCGGCTCCAGCGCTGGATCCGGCGGCGGCCCTGCTCGCCCTCTTTGGAGATCTCCTTGATGCGTTCGGAGATCACAGTCATCAGCTGCATGATGATCGTGGCGTTGATGTAGGGATTCATGCCCATGGCCACGATGCTGAAGCGGGACAGGCCGCCGCCCGAGAACAGGTCGAGCAGCCCTAGCAGCGCTTGTGAGTTGAACAGCTGCGCGAGGGCGGCCTGGCTCGCGCCGGGGACGGCGACGTTGGCGAAGAGCCGGAAGATGACGAGGATGCCGCCGGTGAATAGGATCTTGTTCCGCAGCTCGGGCAGGCGAATCGCGTTGACCAGGGCCTCGAGCAGATTCATCGACTAGCTTTCCTTGGTCTGAGTGCTCTCTTCCGCTTCTGGTTGTTCGTTTCGCCCCGCCCGGCCCTTCGGGCCGACCTCCCCACTCCGTGGGGACGCAACTGGGCCGACCTCCCCACTCCGTGGGGAGGCATCTGGCTCTTCCTCTTTGATTGTGCGCTTCGCGGTCTTGGCGGCCAGGCGCCTCGGCCCGATCTTGCGCGGCTCGCCGATGACCGTGACCGTGCCACCTTTCGCCTCGATCGCCTGGCGCGCGCTCAAGCTGAACGCGTGGGCAACTACGCTTAGCTTCCGGTCGAGCGCGCCCGTGCCGAGGACCTTGACGTCCAGCCCGACGCGGACCAGGCCCGCCTCGGCCAGGGCCGCAGCGTCGACCTTCGACCCGTCCGGGAAGCGCTTCAACTTCGAGATGTTGACCACCGTGTAGATCTTCTTGAACGGGTTCTTGAAGCCGGGCAACTTCGGGAGGCGCTGGGCCAGCGGCATCTGGCCGCCTTCGAAGCCGAGGCGGAAGCCTTCGCTGCGGGCGTTCTGTCCTTTCTGGCCGCGGCCGGAGGTCTTGCCTCGGCCCGAACCTGTGCCCCGGCCGATGCGCCTCGCCTTTCGGTGCGCGCCCGCAGCAGGCTTCAGGTCGTGGAGCTGCATTCCCACTGGCTAGTTGCCCCTCTTGTGCTTCTTGTCGGAGCGCTTGCGCCAGATCTTGTAACGGCTGCGCTTCGGCCGGACGTACGGCTCGCCGTCGACGGCGACGAGGAACGCGACTGCCTTCAACATGCCGCGCACGGCGGGGTTGTCGGGCAGCTCGCGAGTCTGGTTCATCTTGCGGAAACCAAGCGACTCCACCGTCGCCCGCAACTGCGGCTTGGCGCCGATGGTGCTCTTCATAAGGGTCGCCTTCAGCGTCTTCGGCTCGCTCACTTCGTCTCCGCTTCGACGGGGGTCTCAGTCGCGCCGTTGGCGCCGCCACCCTCGGCCCGCTTGTAGACGTTCGCGAGGCGCCGGCCGACGATCTGGTCGACCTCCTTGCCTCGCAGCTCGGCCACCTGCTGGGCCGTGCGCAGCTGCTGCAGCGCCGCCAGCGTCGCGCGCACGGTGTTGATGGGGTTGTTGGTGCCGTGCGACTTGGTGAGGATGTCCTTGATTCCGGCCGTTTCGATGACCGCCCGCATCGCGCCGCCCGAGATGACACCGGTACCGGGCGCCGCGGGCTTGAGCATGATGCGCGCCGAGCCCAGCTTGAGCCGGACCTCGTGCGGGATCGTGGTGCCGACCATGGGGACGGTGATCATGTTGCGCTTGGCGACTTCCATACCCTTGCGGATCGCCTCGGTCACCTCGCGCGCCTTGCCGATGCCCGCGCCGACCCGGCCGTTCATGTCGCCGACCACGATGAGCGCGCTGAACGAGAACTTGCGGCCGCCCTTGACGACCTTGGCGACGCGGTTGACCCGGACGACGCGGTCGGCGAGCTCAGACCGCTCGCCGCTGGATTGATACCGGCCGCCGCCCATGTTTCTAGACATCTAAAACTCCAAACCCGCTTCGCGCGCGGCATCCGCCAGCGCCTTGATGCGTCCGTGATAGAGGAACCCGCCGCGGTCGAAGACGACCTGCTTGACACCGGCGGCCTTGGCCTTGTCGGCGATCTGCCTGCCGACCTGCGCGGCTTCGGCCATGCCGTTGCCCTTTGCCTTCAGCTCGACCGTCGACGCGGCGGCCACCGTCTTCGCAGCGGCGTCGTCGATGACCTGCGCGTACAGGTGGTTGAGGCTGCGGTAGACAGCCAGGCGTGGCCGGTCCGATGTCCCGCTCACGCTCACCCGCACGCGACGGTGCCGCTTACTGCGGCCCACTTTGCGATCGGTGCGCTTGATCATGCTGTTGTCTTCGCGCCCTTGCCGGCCTTGCCCGCCTTGCGCCTGATCTTCTCGCCGCGGTACATCACGCCCTTGCCTTTGTAAGGCTCCGGCGGCCGGAACCCTCGAATGTCGGCGGCCACCTGGCCGACTGATTCCTTCTCGATGCCCGAGACCGAGAACTTAGTCTGGTCCTGGACGTCGATGGTGACGCCGGCGGGTGGTTTGAACTTGATGGGGTGCGAGTAGCCGAGACTCAGCGTGATCTCGTCACCCTGCTTGGCGACGCGGTAGCCGACGCCGACCAGCTCGAGGTGCTTGGTGAAGCCCTCATTGACGCCGATCACCATGTTCGCGACCAGGCTGCGCACGAGGCCGTGCAGCGCCCGGTGCTTGTAGTCGTCCGACGGCCGCTCGAACACCAGCTGCCCATCGACCTGCTTGACGGTGATGTCGGCCGGCAGGGTGCGCTCGAGCTGACCCTTCGGTCCCTCGACCTTCACGTGGCCGGGTTGAAGCGTGACCTTCACCGGGGCCGGCAACTGAATCGGCAGCTTTCCAATCCGCGACAACTCTTTCTTTGACTCTCCTACCAGACGAACGCCAGCACTTCGCCGCCCAGGCCCTGGCGAAGCGCCTGGCGCCCGCTCATGACCCCTTCGGCCGTGCTGAGGATGGCGATCCCGAGCCCGCCGAGGACTCGCGGGATTTCTGTCTTGCGGGCGTAAACCCGCAGTCCGGGGCGGCTGATCCTCTTCACGCCCGAGATCACGCGTGAGCGATCGGGGCGGGACTTGAAGATGATACGCATCGATTGGGCGGTACCGTCGGATTCGATCTCGTACCCGGCGATGTAGCCCTCGTCCTTGAGCACGCGGGCGATCTCGAGCTTCAGCTTGGATGCCGGCACGCGCACCTCTGGGTGCCGAGCGCTGTTGGCATTGCGCACGCGCGTGAGCATGTCGGCGATGGGATCGCTGACGATCCCGGCCGGCGCCTTCTTGGGGAGGTTCTTGGCTGCGGTGGCGACGGTGGCCATCACCAGCTCGACTTCGTCACGCCGGGGATGCGTCCCTCGGCGGCCAGTGTCCTGAAGCAGATGCGGCACATGCCGAACTTGCGCAGGTAAGCGCGCGGCCGCCCGCAGATGCGGCATCGATTGTGGAAACGCACCTTGAACTTCGGGTGCACAAGGTCTCGCTTCCAGCGCTCGAGTGAAGACTTCTTCGCCAAACTCTCTTACCTCATTCCTTTTATCTGTCTATCGCTTCCTGAAGGGCATGCCGAGACGCGTCAGCAGGCTGCGCGCCTCGTCGTCGTTGCGGGCCGTGGTCACGATCGCGACCTCAAGCCCACGCAGCTTGTCGATCTTGTCGTAGTCGATCTCCGGGAACACGACCTGCTCGCGCAGGCCGAGGGAGTAGTTACCTCGGCCGTCGAAGCCGTCGGGATTGACGCCGCGGAAGTCACGAATGCGAGGCAGCGCGACGTTCAGGAGCTTGTCGAGGAAGTACCACATGCGGCGGCCGCGGAGGGTGGTCTTGATGCCGATCGTCTGACCCTCGCGCAGCTTGAAGGCCGCGACGGACTTGCGGGCCTTGATGAGCGCGGGCTTCTGCCCCGTGATCGTGACCACGTCGCCGACCGCGGCATCGAGCGCCTTGTCGTTGTCCTTGGCCTCGCCGATGCCGATGTTGACGACGACCTTGGCGACCCTGGGCACCTGCATGACGTTCTCGTACTCGAACTCTTTCGTCATCTGGGCCACGATCTTGTCGCGGTAGGCGAGGAGAAGGCGCGGGGCCTCCTCCGACTTCGTGCCTGGCGCCTTGGGCGCGGCCGGCTTCGCGTCGGACTTCTTGTCCTGCCTCTTCTGCTGCTGCGGGGCCTTCGCCTTGCTCACTGCGCCTCCGTCTTCCTCACGCGCTCGTAGGGCTCGTCGCAGTGGCGGCAGACGAGGGCGCGCGCGCCGGACTCGAGGACGATGTGCTTGGTCCTGGTCGGCCGCGAGCACGCCGGGCAGACGAGCATGACGTTCGAGTAGTCCAGAGGCGCCTCGAAGTCGACGACGCCACCCTGGGCCACGCTGACACCGCCGCGGGAGCGGCCGGCCTTCGTGTGGCGCTTGAGGATGTTGACGCCCTTGACGACGATCTTGTGCTTGTCAGGAATCGTGCGCAGGACCTCGCCGGTCTTGCCCTTGTCCTTGCCCGCGGTCACGACGACCGGGTCGCCGGGAGCAAGGTCGAGCCAGTGGCGCTTGGGTTGTTCTTTGTTTCTAAGCATTTCTATAGGACCTCGGGAGCAAGACTGATGATCTTCATGAAGTTGCGCTCGCGCAGCTCGCGGGCCACGGGGCCGAAGATGCGCGTGCCTCTCGGATTGTTGGCCTGCGCGAGCAGGACCGCGGCATTCTCGTCGAAGCGGATGAGCGAACCATCGGGGCGGCGGTATTCCTTGTTGACTCGCACCACGACGGCCTTGACGACCTCACCCTTCTTGACCTGGCCGCCAGGCTGCGCGGACTTGACGGTGGCTGTGATGATGTCGCCCACCGACGCGTACTTGCGGTAATGACCGCCGGCCACGCGGATGACAAGGATCTCCTTGGCACCCGAGTTGTCCGCGACCTTGAGCCGTGTTTCCTGCTGGACCACTACTTCGCCTTCTCCACGATCTCGAGCACGCGCCAGCGCTTCTCCTTGGAGATGGGGCGCGTTTCGGTGATGCGGACGAGGTCGCCCACGCCGCACTCGTTCTTCTCGTCGTGGACCTTGAACCGGGTGCGCTGCTGCACCGTCTTGCGGTACAGCCGGTGGGCCTTCGACGTGCCCACCTGGACGATCACGGTCTTGTTCATCTTGTCGGAGATGACGGTGCCCAGGCGGACCTTGCGCTGGCCGCGATCTTGCGTCGCGGGCGCCGCCACGGTTTTCTGGTCGGTCGCCATCAAGACGTTTCCTCGGTCTTGGGCTTGCGGCCGCGCTTGGGCTTCTGGGTCGCCTCAACCGGGGCTTCGGCAGCCTCAGGCTCGAATCCCTCGTCCGCAGGTTTTTCCGCGACTGCGACCGGAGCACCGATCTCATGGGGCACGAAATTCACAAGGCCAAGTTGGCGCTCGCTGAGCACGGTCATGATGCGCGCGATGTCGTGGCGCACCTTGGAGATCTGGCTCGAGTTCTCGAGCTGGCCGACCGCGTGCTTGAAGCGCAGCTCGTAGAGCTCACGACGCGCGGTCTTCATGCGGTCCGCCAACTGGTCCTCTTCCAGCTCCCTCAGCTCGTCGACTTTCATCCGGCACCTCCCGTGGTCACCGACTCGGAGCTGACGAACCTGGTCTTGATGGGAAGCTTGGAGGCGGCGAGCTTCATGGCCTCTTTGGCGACCTGCGGCGTGACGCCGCCCATCTCGAAGAGGATGCGTCCGGGCTTGACGACGGCCACCCATCCTTCCGGGTTGCCCTTGCCAGAGCCCATGCGTGTCTCGGCCGGCTTCTTGGTGATCGACTTGTCGGGGAAGACGCGAATCCAGATCTGCCCACCGCGCTTGACGTGGCGGGTCATCGCCCGCCGGGCGGCTTCGATCTGGCGGTTGCTCATCCAGCAGGCCTCGACGGCCTGCAGGCCGTAGTCGCCGAACGCGACGGTGGCGCCGCGCGTGGCGATGCCCGTGCGCCGGCCGCGGTGCATCTTGCGGTACTTGACGCGCTTTGGGATCAACATCAGCTCTTCGCCTTCGTGGTCTTTTTGGCCGGGGCCTTCTTCGCAGCTGCAGGCTTTTCGGCTTTCGGCGCGGCGCTCTTGGCTTTGGCGGCCGGCTTTGGCTTGGCAGTGGCGGTTGAGGTGGCGGTGATGGCGGGGGCCGTGGTGGCTTTCGCCCTTGTCGTCCGCGGCCGCTTGGGCGCCGGCTCCGGCGAGGGAATCTCAATTGCGCCCAGATCTGGCAGCGCGGCGACCTCCGAAACCGGCGTAACCGGCTGCGGAGCGACTTCAACCGGCGCCTCGGGCTGCGGCGCGATCGCTTCGCCGATCGGAGCGCCGTCGGAAATCGGCAGCCTGGCCTTGGGGGTGATCTGGTCCTTGTAGATCCAGCACTTGACGCCGATGGCGCCGAACGTGGTCTTGGCGGTGGCGCGGCCGAAGTCGATGTCAGCGCGCAGGGTGTGCAGTGGCACGCGGCCCTCGCGGTCCCACTCACGCCGCGCCATCTCGGCGCCGCGAAGGCGGCCGCCGCAGTAGATGCGGACGCCCTTTGCGCCCGCGCGCATGGTGCGCAGGATCGCCTGCTTCATCGCGCGCTTGTAGCTGATGCGGCGCTCGATCTGGGAGGCGATGTTCTCGGCCACCAGCTGTGCGTCGAGCTCGGGCTGCTTGATCTCCTGGATGGAGATGCGAACGCGGTTGCCGAAGCGCTTCTCGAGGTCCTCGCGCAACTGGTCGACCGACGAACCGCCCTTGCCGATGACGATGCCGGGCTTGGCGGTGTGGATGGTGACCGTGAGCTGCGCGTTGGACGAGCGCTCGGTCTCGATCTTGGCGATGCCGGCATTGCGCAGGCGGGCCAGGATCGCGGTGCGCATCGCGAGGTCCTCATGCAGCATCTTCGTGTAGTCCTTCGGGTTCGCGAACCAGTTCGCCTCCCAAGGGCGGAACACGCCGAGCCGGAATGCGTTCGGATGGACTTTATGACCCAATTACTTGTTTTCCTCTGGGCGGTCTTCAACGACCGCGGTGATGTGGCAGGTGCGGTGGAAGAACTCGTGCGCCATGCTGCGGCTGACCGGCCGGCGCCGCCGGTACGTGGGACCTTCGTCGATGAGCAGCTGCTTGAGGACGAGGTCGTCGCGGTTGAGGTTGAAGTTGTGCTCGGCATTCGCTGCCGCGGACTTGATCGCCTTGGCCACGTCGCGCGCCGCATGCTTGGGCGAAAACTCGAGGTATGCGAGCGCGTCGGACACTTTCATGCCCTTCACGGAGTCGGCCACCAGCCGCGCTTTGCGCGGCGTGCGTCGTACGTACCTCTGAACTGCGGAAACTTCCATCGTCGCCAACTTCTACTTCAACGCCGTCGACTTTTCGGTGTGGGTTCCGTGGCCGCGGAAATGGCGGGTGGGCGCGAACTCGCCCAGCCGGTGGCCGACCATGTTCTCGCTGATGAAAACCGGCACGTGCTTACGCCCATCGTGGACGCCGATGGTGTGGCCGACCATGTCGGGATAGATGACCGACGCGCGGGCCCAGGTGCGGATCACCTTCTTCTCGCGCGTGGCGTTCAGCTTGTCGATCTTGGCCTTCAGCGGGTCGCTGATGAACGGCCCTTTCTTCGTCGATCTGCTCATCTACTTACTTGCTTCGTCCTTTCTTCTCGCGCCGCCGGATGATCAATTTGTTCGAGGCCTTCTTCGGCTTCCTGGTTCGATAGCCGAGCGCGGGCTTGCCCCAGGGCGTCTTCGGGTTGCCGCCGGGGCCCGTCTTGCCCTCGCCGCCACCGTGCGGGTGGTCGACGGGGTTCATCGTCGAGCCTCTGACAGTGGGGCGGATTCCGAGCCACCGGCTGCGTCCCGCCTTACCGCCCGACTGGTTCTCGTGCTCGATGTTACCGACCTGGCCGACAGTGGCCTGGCAGCGGACGTGGATCCTGCGAAGCTCGCCCGAAGGCATCCTGATGACTGCGTAGTCGCCTTCCTTCGCGAGCAGCTGCGCTGACGTGCCGGCGCTTCTTGCGAGCTGGCCGCCTCGTCCGAGCGTCAGCTCGATGTTGTGCACGGTCGAGCCGACCGGGATCCTTGCCAGCGGGAGTGCGTTGCCGATTCTCACCGGCGCCTCTTCACCACTTTCGATGGGGTCGCCGACCTTCAGGCCCAGCGGCGCCAGGATGTAGCGCTTCTCGCCGTCCTTGTAGTGGATGAGGGCGATGCGGGCGCTGCGATTGGGGTCGTACTCGATGGTCGCGACCTTCCCGGCGACACCGAACTTGTCTCGTTTGAAGTCGATCTTCCTGTACAGCTTCCGGTAGCCACCGCCCTGGTGTCTTGTCGTGATGCGGCCCTGGTTGTTTCTTCCGGCGTGCGTCGGCAGCGACTCGGTGAGCGTTTTCTCGGGCTCGCTCGCGGTGACCTCGTCAAAGCCGGAGATGGTCATGAATCGTCGTCCGGGGCTGGTCGGCTTGAACTTTCTCAGTGGCATCTCTATACGCTCCCGAAAAGGCCTTCGATCTTCTGGCCTTCACCAAGCGTGACGATCGCCTTCTTCCAGCCGGAGGTGTGGCCGACCGCGCCGATGCGGCGCAGGCTGCGGCGGTTCTTGCCGCGCATCGATACGGTGTTGACGTCCCGAACTTTGATGCCCTGGGCTTCGTACTGGTCCTCGAGCGCCTTCTTGATCTCGGTCTTGCTGGCCGTCTTCGCGACCCTGAACGTGTACCGCCCCTGGGTGTAGAGCTGATACGTGCGCTCGGTGATGACCGGGCCGATCACGATCTCGGAGGCGGCGCGCGTTGTCATTCGGCCTCCTGCTGGTCGTGCTCGTGTTCGGTCGGGTCAGGGGCGATTCCCTTGGGCCGGGTGGGCTTGCCGAAATTCTCCTCGAGCAGCTCCAGGCAATCCTTCGCCAGCAATAGATAGGTATGTGTGAAGAGGTCGCGGATGTTGAGATTGCGGGCGAGGATGATCTTGGTGCCCGACAGGTTCTCGAACGAGCGGCTCACGACGAAGTTCGGGGCCGGGAGGACGACGAGCGTGGTGTCGTCGAACCCGATCGCGTCCATCAGCCCGATGGCGACGCTGGTCTTCGGCTCCTGGATGGCGAACCCGTCGATGACTCGGACTCTGCCCTCATTTGCTTTCTGGCTGAGCGCGGAGCGAAGCGCGAGGCGGCGCATCTGCTTGGGCATGCGCTTCGCGTAGCTCCTCGGGTGCGGACCGAAAACGACGGCCCCGCCCTTCATGGACGGCTCCCGCGTGCTCCCGTGTCGCGCGCGGCCGGTTCCTTTCTGGCGGTAGGGCTTGGCGCCGCCGCCGGATACGGTCTCCCTGGTCTTCGTAGATGCGGTGCCCTGGCGCGCGTTCGCGAGCTGGCGGACGAAGGCCTGGTGCATGACGGGCGTGTTCACTTTCTCCGCGAAAATCAGCTTCGGCAGCCTGACGTCGCCCTGACGCGCGCCGGCGGAATCGAACAGGGGAGCGTCGAGGTGGTCGGCCTCCTTTGCGGCCGCCGCGGCCTTCTTGGCAGTGCGCTTCCTCGTCGTCGTTTTAGCCTCTGCCATCAGACCTTCCTACCGGTCGGTTTGCCTGAGGGGCCCTTCACCTTCATGCGTTTGGTCGACTGGCGCACGAGAACGAGCGCGCCTTTCGCGCCCGGCACGCCGCCCTTGACCAAGATCAGGTTTCGCTCGGGGTCGACGCGGACGACCTTGTAGGCGCGGGCGGTGGTGCGCTCGTTGCCCATCTGTCCCGACATGCGCACGCCCTTGAAAACGCGTGCGGCGTCGGTGGCGCCGATGGCGCCTGGTTGGCGGACGTTCATCGAACCATGAGACTCGGGGCCGCGGCTGAACTTGTGCCTCTTGATGAGCCCCTGGAAGCCTTTGCCCTTCGAGGTCGAGGTGACGTCGACGATCTCGCCGGCGGCGAAGATCTCCGCCTTGAGCTCCTGGCCCGCTTCGACTCCGTCGTAGTTCCTGATCTCGACGATGTGACGATGCGGCTCGACGCCTGCTTTCTTGAACACGCCCTGCTCGGGCTTGGTGAGCTTGCGCTCGGGGGTCGCCTCGAATGCGATTCGGGCGGCGGCGTAGCCGTCCTTCTCAGTCGTCCTGAGTCCAAGAACACGGCACGGGCCTGCTTCGAGGACGGTCACCGCCGAAACGGTGCCGTCCGTGTTGAAGAGCTGCGTCATGCCGAGCTTCCGCGCTAGCAAGCCCTTCATGTCAGCTCTTGATCTCGATGCTGACGCCGGCCGGGAGGCTGAGACGCTGGAGGGCGTCGACGACGCGCGGGTTGAAGTCGAGAATGTCGACGACGCGCTTGTGCGTGCGCATCTCGAACTGCTCGCGCGAGTCCTTGTCGATGAAAGGGCTGCGGATCACGGTCAGCTTGGCGATCTCGGTGGGAAGCGGGATGGGGCCGGCAGTGCGCGCGTTGGCACGGCGGGCGGTGTCGATGATCTTGTCCGCCGCCTGATCCAGCACACGATGGTCGTATGCCTTGAGCCGGATCCGAATCTTCTGCGCCACGCTGTTAGCCCTCTCCCCTCTTCCTTATTTACTTGATGACTTCCGTGGCGGCGCCGGCGCCTACGGTCTTGCCGCCTTCACGGATGGCGAACCGGAGGCCGGGCTCGATCGCGATGGGCTCACCGAGAGTGATCTCCATCTCGACGTTGTCGCCGGGCATGACCATCTCGACGCCGTCGGGGAGCTTGACCTCGCCCGTGACATCGGTGGTACGCATGTAGAACTGCGGGCGGTAGCCCGTTAGGAACGGCGTGTGGCGACCACCCTCTTCCTTGCTGAGGACGTAAACCTGGGCCTTGAACTGGGTGTGAGGCTTGATGGAGCCGGGCTTTGCAAGCACCTGGCCGCGGACGACGTCTTCACGCTTGATGCCGCGGAGCAGCACACCGACGTTGTCGCCGGCTTGGCTCTCCTCCATGTCCTTGTGGAACATCTCGATAGCGGTTGCGACCGTCTTGGTGCTGTTCGGGTGGATGCCGATGATCTCGACTTCCTCGTTCCTCTTCAGCTTTCCGCGCTCGACCCGCCCGGTCGTCACGGTGCCGCGACCTTCGATGGTGAACACGTCCTCGATCGGCATCAGGAATGGCTTGTCAACGGGACGCTCGGGCTCGGGAATGTACGTGTCGACGGCGTCCATCAGCTCGAGGATCTTCGGCGCCCACTCGGGGTCGCCCTCGAGCGCCTTGAGCGCGGAGATGCGGACGATGGGAATGTCGTCGCCCGGGTACTCGTACTTGCTGAGCAGCTCGCGGAGGTCGAGCTCAACGAGCTCGATGAACTCCTTGTCATCGACCATGTCGCACTTGTTGAGTGCAACAACCAGCGACGGTACATTGACCTGGCGCGCGAGGATGATGTGCTCGCGAGTCTGCGGCATGGCGCCGTCGTTGGCGGCCACGACGAGGATCGCGCCGTCCATCTGGGCGGCGCCTGTGATCATATTTTTTATGTAATCTTGGTGCCCCGGGCAGTCCACGTGCGCGTAGTGGCGCTTCTCGGTCTCGTACTCCACGTGCGTGATCGAGATCGTGATGCCGCGGGCCTTCTCCTCAGGCGCTTTGTCGATCCGGTCGAAGGGCGTGTACTCCGCCAGTCCCTTCTCGGAAAGCACCTTCGTGATCGCAGCCGTCAACGTCGTCTTGCCGTGGTCGATGTGACCGATCGTCCCAACGTTGAGGTGCGGCTTGGTCCGCACGAACTTCTTCTTCGCCACTGTTTCCTCCTAACTAACTCCGCGACGTTGTGCGGCGGCCCACGGCCTCCGCGAGATTCCCAGGCATTTCCGCGTAGTGACTGAACTCCATCGAATAGGTCGCCCGCCCCGAAGTCATTGACCGAAGTTCGGTAGCGTAACCGAACATCTCCGCGAGCGGCACACTGGCGCGCACGTTCTGCGACGTTCCACGTCCCTCCATGCCGAGGATGTGTCCGCGCCTCGAGGCCAGGTCGCCCATGACATCGCCGAGGTACTCCTCGGGCATGACGACGTCCACTTTCATGATCGGCTCGAGCAAGTAAGGGCTCGCTTTGCGCATACCGTCCTTGACCGCCATCGAACCAGCGAACTGAAACGCCAGCTCGCTCGAGTCGACAGCGTGGTACGAGCCGTCGACCAGCGTGACCGTGATGTCGATCACCGGGTAGCCGGCGACGACTCCAGTCTGCAGCGCTTCGCGCACGCCCTTCTCGACCGCGGGGATGAACTCACGCGGGATGCGTCCCTGCGTGATCTTGTCTTCGAAGATGAAACCGCTCCCGCGCTCGCCGGGCCGTACGTCGACCTCCGCGTGACCGAACTGGCCCTTGCCACCGGTCTGGCGGATGAAGCGACCCACGCCATGGGCCGTCTTCTTGATCGCCTCTTTGTAAGCGACCTGCGGCTTGCCCTGGTTGGCGTCCACGCGGAACTCGCGCATCAGGCGGTCGATGATTATCTCGAGGTGCAGCTCGCCCATTCCGGAGATGATCGTCTGGCCGGTCTCGTCGTCGGTATGGACCTTGAACGTCGGGTCTTCCTCAGTGAGCCGCTGCAGCCCGATGCCCAGCTTGTCCTGGTCGGCCTTGGTCTTCGGCTCGATGGCAACCGAGATAACCGGCTCGGGGAAAGTGATCGACTCGAGCAGGATCGGATGGCTTTCGTCTGCCAGCGTGTCGCCGGTGGTGGTCGACTTCAAGCCCACGGCGGCAGCGATGTCGCCGGTGAACACCTCGTCGACGTCTTCGCGCCGGATCGCGTGCATGCGCAGGATGCGGCCGATCCGCTCCTTACGCCCGTTGGTCGCATTCAAAACCGCTGAGCCCGCCTTCAGCCGGCCCGAGTAGACGCGGAAGAACGTGAGCTTGCCCACGCCCTGGGGGTCCATCTGGACTTTGAACGCCAGCGCCGCGAACGGCTCGGCATCGTCGTGCTCGCGGACGAGCAGCGCGCCGGTCTTGGGGTCCGTGCCCTCGACCGCAGGCACGTCGGCCGGCGACGGCAAGTAGTCGACGACCGCGTCGAGGATCGGCTGGACGCCGCGGTTGCGGAGCGCCGCGCCACAGAGCACCGGCACGAGGTGACCCGCCACTGTGCCCTTGCGCAGGGCGGCGTTGATCTCCTCCTCGGTGACGTCCTGCTCCTCGAGGTACTTGTGCATCACCCGGTCGTCGAAATCGGCGGCCGCCTCGACGAGGTCGTGGCGGTACTGGCTGACGAGGTCCTGCATGTCAGCCGGGATCTCCAGCGACTCGGTGCTCGTCGTGCCCAGGTCGTCGGTGTAGACGATGGCCTGCTTGGTCACCAGGTCGATGTAGCCCGTGAACGAGGCCTCGGAACCGATCGGGAGCTGGATCGGGATCGCGCGGGCGCCAAGCCTCGTACGGATCGAGTTCAGCGACCCGTAGAAGTCCGCGCCGATGCGGTCCATCTTGTTGATGAAGGCGATCCGCGGCACACCATAGCGGTCAGCCTGGCGCCACACCGTCTCGGACTGCGGCTCGACCCCCGCGACGGCATCGAAGACCGCCACGGCGCCGTCGAGCACGCGCAAGCTGCGCTCGACCTCGACCGTAAAGTCCACGTGCCCGGGTGTGTCTATGATGTTGATCGAGTGGTCGCGCCAGTTGGCCGATGTGGCCGCCGACGTGATCGTGATCCCCCTCTCCTTCTCCTGGACCATCCAGTCCATCGTCGCCGCCCCTTCGTGGACCTCGCCCATCTTGTGGATGCGGCCCGCGTAGAAGAGGATCCGCTCGGTGGTCGTGGTCTTGCCGGCGTCGATATGCGCCATGATCCCGATGTTTCGGACCCTGTCGATCGCGACCGGACGTTCCTGCATCTTGAGTGCCAAGCTCATCTCTCTAAATCAGTAGCGGAAATGGGAGAAAGCCTTGTTGCTTTCCGCCATCCGATGGGTTTCTTCCTTGCGCTTGACGGCCCCGCCTGTGTTCTGGGCCGCGTCGAGGATCTCGAACGCAAGCTTCTCGGACATGCTCTTCCCACCCCGCTGCCGTGCAAAACGCACGATCCAGCGGCGGGCAAGCGCGAGCCGGCGCTCCGGCCTGATCTCGACGGGGACCTGGTACGTGGCGCCGCCCACCCGGCGAGGCTTGACCTCGAGCAGCGGGGTGGCGTTGCGCAGCGCCGACTCGAAGACCTCGAGCGGCTCCTTCTTGGCCTGCTTGCTGGCGCGCGAAAGCGCGTCGTAGACCACCCGCTCGGCGGTCGAACGCTTGCCACGGCTCATGACCACGTTCACGAACTTGGCGATCGACTCCGACTGGTACACGGGGTCGGGCGCGATTACACGCTTGACTGGGCGACTGCGGCGAGGCATCAGGCCGCCGCCTTGCTCTTTTCCCGCTTGGCGCCGTACTTGGAGCGAGCCTTCTTGCGGTTCTTGGTGCCGGCCGTGTCGAGCGTGCCGCGGATGATGTGGTAGCGGACGCCCGGCAGGTCCTTGACGCGGCCGCCGCGGATGAGCACAACGGAGTGCTCCTGGAGGTTGTGGCCGATGCCCGGGATGTAGGCCGTGACCTCGATCCCGGTGGTCAGCCGGACGCGGGCGACCTTCCGGAGGGCCGAGTTCGGCTTCTTGGGGGTCTGGGTATAAACGCGCACGCAGACTCCCCGCCTCTGCGGTGAACCCTTGAGCGCGGGCGCCTTAGACTTCGGCCTTGCTGCCTGGCGACCGAGGCGGACAAGCTGCTGGATGGTGGGCAAACGGATCTCCTGATGACGGTTCAAATCCCACGCGGCAATAGCCGATTGGGCGACAAACGATGAGTATACCCAAAAACCGACCCCCCTCTACCAAGCGGCGATCGAGCCACTACTTCGATCCGTCGCCGGCCGTCCAATCCAGGCCGCGGACGGTCTTCCTGCACCTCGGCGACCTCGCCCTCGAGCTGGAGGCCGATCGGGGGGTTTTTGGCTCCAGAGGGGTCGATCTGGGCACGGTTTCGCTGCTTCGCGAGGCGCCGGGACCCCCGCCGGCCGGGGATATCCTCGATCTCGGTTCGGGCTACGGCCCGATCGCCATCGCCCTGGCCCGGCAGGCGCCTGGAGCCCACATTTGGGCGGTCGACGTCAACCAGCGGGCTCTGGAGCTCACGCGCGCCAATGCATTGACGGCCAAAACGGCGAACGTGAGCGTCAGCTCGCCTGAGGAGGTGCCGGCCGGGCTTCGCTTCGCGGCGATCTACTCCAACCCACCCGTTCGGATCGGCAAAGGGCCGCTGCATGAGCTTCTGCTCCAATGGCTACCCCGGCTCCAGCCGGGGGCGAGCGCGTACCTGGTCGTGCAGCGAAACCTGGGGTCGGACTCGCTGGCGGCCTGGCTGGCGACGCAGGGTTACGACGTGCGACGTCTCAAATCGAAGAAGGGGTATCGGATCCTCGAGGTCCGGGGTTCGCAGTCTTCAGCCGCGGCGGCCTCTTAACAACCAGGGTTGGCGCCGTCCGGCTTCCTTTATTAAGGTCGAGGCCGGCAGGTGCGGTGGGCTGGGGGAGGAGCCCAAAAGAAGAAGGGAGGGCCCGCCAAAGGTGCGCCCTACGCCTCACCCGCAAAATGGCACGCCGCCTCCTGGTCCCGATGCCCATGCGGCTCCAGCTCCGGCTCAACCTCCGAGCAAACCCCCGGCACCCTCGCAATCGGACACCGCGTGTGGAACCGGCACCCCGACGGCGGGTTGACGGGCGACGGGATCTCCCCCTTGATCAGCATCGGCTCCCGGTCCCGCTCGACCACCGGATCCGGCACGGGAATCGACGACAAAAGCGCCTTCGTGTACGGATGCTGCGAGTGCTCGTAGATGTCCACCCGGTCCGCGATCTCGACCACCTTCCCGAGGTACATGACTGCGATCCGGTCCGACAGGTGCCGCACCACCGCCAGGTCGTGCGCGATGAACAGGTACGTGAGCTGGAACTCCCGCTGCAGATCTTGCAGCAGGTTGATGATCTGCGCCTGGATGGACACGTCGAGCGCGGAAACCGGCTCGTCGCAGACGATGAACGACGGCGAAACCGACAAGGCGCGAGCGATCCCGATCCGCTGACGCTGACCGCCCGAAAATTCGTGGGGATACCGGTTGGTGAAGTTCGGGTTCAAGCCGACCAGCCGCAGCAGCTCCTGGACCCGCGTCCGCCTCTCCTTTCCCCGCGCCAGCCCGAAGTTGTCCAGCGGCTCGGCGATGATGTCGCCAACCGTCATCCGAGGATCCAGAGAAGCGAACGGATCCTGGAAGATGATCTGCATCTCGCGGCGTACCCGGCGAAGCCGCCGGCCGCGCAGCCGCGACAGGTCCTGGCCGTTGAAGATGACCCGTCCCGACGTGACCGGCTGCAGGGCGGTGATCAGCCGAGCCAGCGTCGATTTGCCGCACCCCGACTCGCCAACGAGACCAAGCGTCTCCCCGCGCCGGATCTGCAGGTTGACGCCCGCCACCGCCTGCACGACCGCGCCCCCCGCCGCCGGGTAGTGCTTGACGGCGTTTTCGACCCGGACGATGTCGCGGTCGGCCGGAGCCTTCGCCAGCTGTGCCGCCGTGGCCGCCGATTGCCTGGCCATCACGCTCGCGCGTCAGACCGCATGCGCTTCTTGATCTCGGCGGCGACGTCGAACGAGATCTCGCTCGCCTGCGCGGCGCTGCGGGCCTCCTCCGACACCGTGCTCATCTTCACCCAGCACCGCGCCTTCTGGCCTGGCCCGACCTCCTCGAGCTCTGGCTCTTCCGTCATGCACTTGTCGACCTTGAAGAGGCACCGAGGGTGGAACTTGCAGCCCGGAGGAAGGCGCACCAGGTCCGGCGGCAGGCCTCGAATCGAAACCAGCCGGCCCTTGCGTGCCTCGTCGACGCGGGGCACGGAGCGAAGCAGCGACCACGTGTAGGGATGCTCGGGATGGGCGAAGATCCGCTCGACCGGGCCCTCTTCGACCACGCGGCCCGCGTACATGACGATCACCCGCTGGCACATGCTCGCGACCAGGGCGGTGTTGTGGGTGATCAGGATGATGGCCGTGCCCAGCTCACGGTTGAGCTGCTTGAGCAGCTGGATGACCTGGGCCTGGACGGTCACGTCCAATGCCGTCGTCGGCTCATCCGCGATCAACAGTGAAGGCTCGTTGGCAAGTCCCATCGCGATCATGGCTCGCTGGCGCATGCCGCCCGAGAACTGGTGCGGGTAATCGCTGATCCGCCTTTCGGCCGCCGGCACGCGCACCCTCTTCAGCAGCGGCACGACGCGCTCGGCGGCCTGGCTGGGTGCGAACCGGTCGTGCGCCGTCATCGCCTCTTTGATCTGCGCCCCGACCTTCGTGACCGGGTTCAATGACGTCATCGGGTCCTGAAAGATCATCGCCACGTCGTTGCCGCGGTAGTTGCGGACCTCGTCGCCATCCATCTCGACGATGTCGCGGTTCTTGAAGAGGATCTTTCCGCTCACGATTCGACCGGGCTCCGGGACCAGGCGCAGGATCGACAAAGCGGTCATGGTCTTGCCGCACCCTGACTCGCCGACGATGGCCACGGTCTCGCCAGGATCGACGTGAAACGAAACGCCGTCGACGGCGTGGACGACGCCTCGCGATGTGAAGAATTGCGTCCTCAGGTCCTGGACGCGGAGGATGGGTTCAGTCAAATGTGAGCGCTAGCGGCGCATGCGCGGATCGAGCGCGTCGCGCAGCCCATCACCGATGAAGTTGAACGCAAGCATGGTCATCGATAGCGCAACGCAGGGGATGATAACGAGATAAGGATACGCGTCGACTGCGGCATAGCCTTCGAACACCATGACGCCCCAGGTCGGCTGCGGTGGCCTGAGGCCGACCCCGAGAAAGTCGAGGATCGCCTCGGTGAAGATCGCGGCCGGGATGCCGAATGTCAGGGAGACGATGACGGGGCCCAGGGAGTTCGGCAGCAGGTGCTTGAGGATGATCTTGATGGGGCTGCTGCCGGCGGCAAATGCCGCCTCGACATACTCCTTCTCTTTGATGGACAGCACCTGGCCGCGCACAAGACGCGCCAGGCCGACCCAGCTCACCAGGCCGATGGCGACGAAGATGTTGAGCAGCGTTGGCCCCAGGGCGGCCACGATGATGAGCACGAACAGGAGGTCCGGGAAGGCGTACATGATGTCGGTGAACCGCATCAGGAGGTTGTCGATCCAGCCGCCGAAGTAGCCGGCGACGAGGCCGATGCTGCCCCCGATCACGAGCACGATGGCCTGCACCAGGATGCCGATCGACAACGAGACCTGCGACCCGAAGATGACCTTCGACAGCACGTCTCGACCCAGGTCGTCGGTGCCGAGAACGTGGTGCGCCGCCCCGGGACCCAGGTAGTTGCTGACCACGTCCTGGGCCGTCGGGTCCAGGAGCAGGCCGAAGCGCTCGAGCAGGGGCGCGATGACAGCCAATGTGATGAGCAGGAGAACGAACGCCAGACTCCCCACCGCCAACCGGTTGCGCCTGAACCGCACCCACGCGTCGGTCCAAAGACCGATCTGCTGCGGACTTTCCCAGTCGAGGTCCGCGGCGAGGAGGGCGGTCGCCGCCACTACTCGAGCCTCACGCGCGGATCGATGAAGACGTAGGCCACGTCCACGAACAGGTTCAGCAGCGCCACCAGTGCCGCGTACAACACGGTGGTCCCAAGAATCATCGGATAGTCGCGCGCCTCGATCGACTGCACGTAAGAGCGCCCGATTCCGGGCACCTGAAACACGGTCTCGACGATCACTGAGCCGGTGATGAGTGCCGCAAACAGCGGTCCGGCAATCGTCACGACCGGGATCAGTGAGTTCTTCAGGACGTGGCGCGTCACGACCAGGCGCTCGCGAAGCCCTTTCGCCCAAGCGGTGCGGACGAAGTCCTGGCGGAGCGAGTCGAGCGTGGCAGAGCGCGTGAGCCGAGCGAGGAACGCGATCGGCAGAAAGCTCAGCGTGGCGACGGGCATGATCATGTGCAGCAGGTCCTGTGGATACCCCCCTGTGGGTAGGAAGAAGTTCGCGTTTGTGAACTTATAGAGGAAGTTCGACAGCAGGATGATCAGGACGATCCCGACGACGAAGTTGGGTACCGAGGCCCCGATCGTGGCCAGGGCCACCGCGGCGTAGTCGACGAAGCTGTTCTGGCGCAACGCCGCGACAACGCCCAGCGAGATGCCGACCGTGATGATGACGAGGAACGAAACCGCCCCCAGTTTGACGGTGTACGGCCACGACTCCAGGATCAGCTGGTTGACCGATTGACCTGGGTGCTGGTACGAGGTGCCGAAGTCGAAATGAATCACGTTCCAGAGGTACAGCCCGAACTGGGTCCAGATCGGCTGGTCGAGACCGTACTTCGCGTTGAGCTGGCGAATGGTCGCGTCGGAGAGCTGCCTACCCTCCTTGTCCCACGGGCTCCCCGGAGCGATATGCGCCAGGAAAAACGTGATCAGGATGACGAAGAGAAGGACGGGAATCATCCAGAGGAGGCGGCGCGCGACGTAGATCCCGAGGGTCCAGCCTCGGCCCGACCGTCTCCGAAGAGGGATTAGGGCGCCCCGTAGCGGGGCGCCCCTCACCAATGCCAAATGGATCTCCTAGTGCTGCGCTATCTGGATGCTCCAGGTGAAGAAGTCGCCGAGCCACTGGTCGTCGTTCGGCGTCGTGTTGATGCCTTTGACGTATGGCTTCACGAGGAACCAACCGGTCCGCTGGTACAGGAACATTACCGGAGCGTCCTGGACGAGCGTAGTTTCCGCCGTCTGGTAGGCGGCGTCACGCTTCGCGTTGTCGGAGGCCGCGTCGCCAGCCGTCACCGCGTCGTCGTAGGTCTTGTTGCTCCAGTTGCTGAACTGGTTGCCGGAACCGGTCATGAAGATGTCGAACCAGTCCTGCGAGTCAGGGTAGTCGGCGCCCCATCCGGAGGGACCGCCGATCTGGTAGTTGCCGGTCCGCAGCCGCTTGCTGACAGTCTTGGAGTCGGTGCCATCGAGCACGATGTCGATGCCCAGGTTGGTCTTGAACTGCGCCTGGACGAACTCCGCGATGGTCTTGTTGGTCGGGCTGTTGCTGTTGTACGTGTACTTGATGCCGGTCAACGCTGACGCGGCCACGCCGGCCGAAGCAAGCGTTGCCTTGGCGGTGGCGGCATTGAACGTCTGGGGGGTGCCAAGGTCAGGCCGGTAGTTGCGCATGCCCTTGGGGATCAGAGTGGTCGCCGAAATGCCGCGACCTTTCTCGATGTTGGTCACGAACGAGTCCCGGTCGATGGCCTGCGAGAACGCGAGGCGCACCTTGGGGTTGTCGAACGGAGCCTTCTTGACGTTGATGTCGACCCAGAAGACGGTCAGCTCTGGGATCGTCACGAGCTCCGGTGAGCTTCGGACTGCTTCGGTGTCAGCGACCGGCACACCGACCATGTCGAGCTCGCCGCTCTTGTACTTGGCGTAAGCCACGGTCTCGTCATCGATGAGCGACTCCGTGATCTTGGTGATGGTCGGCTTGGGCTGGCTGCCCGAGTAGTTGGCGTTGGGCACCAGCGTGATGTGGTCCTTGGGCACGTCCTCTGAGATCTGGTAGAGGCCGTTGCCGATCACGGTCTGCGAGGCGGTGGGTGCTACCGCGCCCCACTTGTCGTTGCCGCTCGAGTCCTTGCCGTACTTGCTGACGATGTCCTTGCGAACCGGAGAGCTGGTCCACAGGCTGGCGACCCACTTGAAGTAGCCCGCGGGCGCTTCGAGGGTGACTTGGAAGGTGCTGTCGTCGACCGCCTTCAGGCCGAGGGTCTGGAGAGCGGCGTCAACGCCCGGGTCCTTCGGGTCCATGTTGTTGACGGTGTTGGCGTTCTTGATGCTGTAGTAGAACGACGAGTAGGGCGCCGCGAGACGCGGGTCGAGCAGGCGCTGGAACCCGTACACGAAGTCGGCGGCCTTCACCGGCTGGCCGTCGCTCCACTTGGCGCCTTTGTGCAGCTTGAACGAGTAGACCGTGCCGGTGCTGTCGATGGTGTAGCTGTCGGCCGCTGCGCCGACCGCGTCCTTGCCGTCCTTGGTGGTCCTGAGCAAGGCCTCGAACGTCTGGCGGCCGACTGCCGCCTCATAGTCCCACTGCTGCTGCCCGGGGTCGAATGAAGCCGGCTCGGTCGTGAGCCGGACATTGAGCGCCTGGGTGCTGGCAAGTGTCAGGCCGTTGCCGCTCGAACCGCCACACGCTACAACCGCGAACAGCGCGGCTGTGGCGAGCGCGATCGCTCGAAAGCGGATACCTAAATGCATACGCGTCTTACCTCTCTGATCTGATCCTGCCGCCTTCTTCCCGGAAGCCACCCGGGGCGAGAGTGCGCCGACAGCAGGTCTTACTCACACAGCCTCTTCGGCTCGTATGCGAATTCTGTTGTCCCTCGCCATCGAGTGTCAAGTCGCATAGCTCACAACCTGGCCCGAACGCGCGTTCGTTCAGTGCGAAGCGATGTAAATCTGCGACGGGAACAGGGCGCCCGGCCACTCGTCGATCGAGGACGCGGTCATGCCGCTGACATATGGCCGCACCAGGTTCCAGCTCACCGGCTGCGCCAGAAAGGCGACGGGCACGTCGTTGACCAGCATCTTCTGGGCCTGCTTGTACTCCTGGTCGCGACGGTCGGGTTGGAGGTCGGAGCCTGCGGTCCGCACGAAGTTGTCGTACGGCTTGTTCTGATAGAAGGAGAAGTTCCTGGAGCTGCTGGTGAGGAAGAGGTCGAACCAGTCCGAAGGATCCGGATAGTCCGCCGACCAGCCCAGCGGTCCCGCGATTTGAAAGTCTCCCGAGTCCAGTCGTGAGAGATAGGTGTCGCGGTCGAGCGCGTCAAGCGCGACGTCCACGCCCAGATTTGCCTTCAGCTGGTCGCGGATGAAGGTGGCGGTGGCCTTGCTGAAATCGGACGACTGGTCGTACGAGAACTTCACGCCGGACAGCTGCTTTGCGCTCACGCCGGACGCGGCCAGGATCGCGCGTGACTGCACGACGTCGAACTTCTGCCCGGCAAGGTCCGGAGCGTAACCGTGCATGCCCTTGGGGATGAAAGTCTCCGCCGGCAGGCCCTGAC
>Ga0209802_1000420_pt1 | contig 32540 bp, 26 predicted proteins | sample GraSoiAngelo_129_FD_185886 | JGI IMG/M metagenome (GOLD analysis project Ga0209802, IMG submission 185886) | Grasslands soil microbial communities from the Angelo Coastal Reserve, California, USA - 14_0927_12_40cm (SPAdes) (version 2) | ecosystem: Environmental > Terrestrial > Soil > Grasslands ... | reverse complement strand
CTACGGCGGATACCTGACGGCGATGGCGCTGGTCAAGGCCGGTGACCTCTTCATGGTAGGCGTGGCCGGTGCGCCGGTCTCCAGCTGGGATGGCTACGACACGGCCTACACCGAGCGGTATATGGGAGCGCCCGCCGACAACCCGGAGGGTTACCGGGCGAGCTCGGTCATGACCTATGCGGAGCAGTTACAGGGCAAGTTGCTGGTGGTCCACGGGATGATCGACGAGAACGTTCACTTCCGGCACAGCGCCCGGCTAATGCAGGCGCTCACCGATTCCGGGAAGCCGTTCGATGTCTTGCTTTACCCGAATGAGCGGCACACACCGCGATGGGAGAAGGATCGCGTCGCGATGGAGACGCGGATCCTCGAATATTTCCAAGCAAATCTCCGACCGGAGGCCCTCCCGCAAGGCTCGCAGGAGGGCGGCCTCCGTGGCCCCAGCGACGGCCTCGAAGACGCGAGCGAAAGCTGAGCCTTCGGTCCAGAATTAAGGTGTGGCTCGTGGAGCTGCTTCCGGCACTGGAAGTCAGCAGGGGGAAGGGGATTTACCAATAGGAGACAGGCCCATGATTGAGACCATCGACGTCAAACGGATTGTCCCAACCGAGAAGCAATACGCCTGGACCTTCGGCGGGGTTGCACCGCTGGCGCGGATCAAACCGGGCGAAGTCCTCGACCTGTATACGGAGGACTGCTTCGGCGGCAAGGTGCGGTCGGAGAAGGACCTCTTCAGCCAGGTGTGCGAGTACCCCTACGTCAACCCGCAGACGGGGCCGTTCTACGTCGAGGGTGCCGAGCCGGGCGACACGCTGGCCATCCACCTGATCGATGTCCAGCCGGCGCGCGACTGGGCGGCGAGCGTTACGGTCCCCCTGTTTGGGGCGCTGACCGGCACGCACTACACCCAGACGCTCCAGGATCCGCTGCCCGAGAAGACGTGGATTTACCAGGTGGACAAGGCGGCCAACAGCGTGCGCTTCCAGGCGCTGGATTCCAAGTACGAGACCAGTTTCCCGCTAGAGCCCTTCCACGGCACCATCGGGGTGGCGCCCGCCGCGTTTGAGGCCCGCAACGTGCTGGTGCCCGAGGCCTTCGGCGGCAACATGGACACACCGGAGGCAAAGGCGGGCGCCACCATCTACCTGGGAGTCAACGTCCCCGGGGCCCTCTTCTCCCTGGGCGACGGTCATTACACGATGGGTGAGGGGGAGACCTGCGGCGTGGCCGTCGAGGGCGCCATGAACACCGTGCTCACGGTTGAGGTGGTCAAGGGCGTGTTCGCCGAATGGCCGCGGCTGGAAAGCGACGACGCCATCATGGTGGCGGGCTCCTACCGCCCGCTGGAGGACGCGTTCCGGATTGCCCACACCCAGATCGTCCAGTGGATCGCGAAGGATACGGGCCTCTCCATCATGGACACCTATCAACTGGTGTCGCAGGCCGCCCGGTCGCGGATCGCCAACGTGTGTGACGCCAACTACACCGTGGTGGCCAAGGTACCCAAGCGCTTCCTGCCACCCGACATTCCCTGGATGAGCGGGGTCCACCAGAAGATGCGCAACCGAGCCACGGCGGTGCTTGCCGGCCGGCCGACGGGGGGACGTTAGAGGAGCCGAGCTCCGGTTCGGTTGGGCGCTAAAGCCGTTACGGTTTGGCCTTTTTGGGACGTCGTTTTCTGGGCTTGGCGGGCTTGTTCTGGTCGCGGTGGCCCTCGATCGCCTCCACCACGGCGGATGCCAGGTTCTCCTCGGCGGACGTGGTGCTGGTGGCGACCTCGGCGGCGGCCAGGAAGCGCGATTCCAGGATGTCCTCGACGCGCCTGACTACACTCTCGTGCTTGCCCTTGCTCATCCCGTCATTCTGGCAGGTGGCAATGAGGGTCGAGGCAGCCTCAGCCCGGATTCGGGCTAATACTGGACGTAGAGGACCTGGCTCTTGGCGACCGAGTACACGTTGCTCGCCTGGCCAGCCTGCATCAGCCAGTACCGATTGGGCGTCTCGCGCAGCAAGATGAGGCCCAGATATTGCTGCAGGTCGCCGCTCTTGCTGCCGCCCGGAAGCCCAAGATTCGAGTTGCTGGCCAGCACGAAATGGCTGCGGGTGGCAATGGCCACCTGTCCGGCGTCGATGATGCCAAACGCCGTCGGTAGCGAAACCAGGAGCAGGAGGGCGGCGCCGGCCAGGACCAGCTTATGGAAGCGGCTGTTCTGGCCGAAACCTTGCTGCATCGCCAGCACGGCCAGCCCAATCCAGAGGACGGCGGCGGTCTGCACAATCACGTCGGTCGCCGAGTACCAGCGGAAGGCCATTGCCAGGGCCGCCAGCAGCGCAGCGCAGCCGGCCACCATCCCGATGAAGAGGAGGAGCAGCCGGCGGGCGTAGATCCGCAGAAAGAATGCCGGCATCAGAACGGCCAGCGGGAAGAGGAGGCTGTGGACGCCCTGTAGCAGGATCTCCGCGGGCGAAATCTCCAGAGCGGCCATCGGCATCCGGAAGAAGCTGAAATACGCGGTCAGATACAGCCAGCCGGCCAGGAAGAACACGGCCGCACTCAGGAAGGTGATCCGCACGGCGGCCAGGCTGACCCAGGAGACCGCCGTGGCGAAGAGCTCCACATCGAGGGCGGTGTCGCTCGGAGGGGCTTCGGGAGCTTCGGGAAGCGGCCTGATAGCCATACGACTGCCGTTTCAACGCTGCTGCGACAAAGCTCTTGCGATGTTGCGAAGGCCAGCCCTGTGGTCCCGGTGCGCCCTGCGGGGGCCCAAATGTCTCGACCCGGTGCGGAGACGGTCACAGGACCGTGACTGACCCGGTGGCGGCGACCGGGCGCTCCGTTTGGCTCAGTGGAGAGAAATTCTCCCAAGGAGAAAATTCCGAATGATCACAATCATTACCACCTGGGTGACCGAGAAGATCGTCGCGGTCATCACGGTCACCGTGGTGGCTGTCGCCGCCGTGCCGACCACTCTCATCCTGACGACCGAGCACCAGGTGACCGTTACGGTGACCCAGCAGCAGCAGCAGACCCGGGTTGTCTTGATCCAGACGGTCAAGACGGCCGGTGATGAGCTGATCGTGAAGTTGGAGAACGCCGAAGACAGCTGCAGCACGCAGGTGACGAGCATTGCCACCAGCAGCACGGCCAAGGCGGCCAGGCTCGACAAGCACCTGTCGCAGGCCAAGCTGACGATCCACGGCGCCGTGAGCCCGTTCGTGACCGCCATCCAGAAAGACGAAGAGCACTTCCAACAGCTCGCCGTGGTCACGCCGGAGGACGAGCAGAATGAGCTGGCGCACCTTCAGCTGATCGAGCTCGAGTCCCTCGGGGACGGACAGACGACGGGCGTGGTGGTGGTGACCTGCACGATCGTGGTGGTTGAGATCAAGATCATCGTGGTCGAGGTGGAGCACAACTTCGGCGGCGACGAGGACTAGCCCAGGGGCTTCCCCAGCCCATCCGAGGCAGGAGAGCAATCTCCTGCCTCTTTGATTTCTGGGTCAGACCACCCCCACCCTGCCCTCCCCCTGAGCTGAGGGGGAGGGACATCCCGGGAATCGCCATAATTTCGTGAGTCGTGGACTTGAACCTGGCTGCCGTCGTCTTCATGGGCGGCTTTGTGCTGGCCATCCTTGCGGCTGCGCTGGTCCTGGCGTTCCGCCCCGAGGGGGGAACGGTCGCGATCTCGGCGGCGGGCCGACCAGCACCCGAGCCAACGGGCCGGCGGGACGAGATTCTCCTCGGCGGTGAGACCGATGCCCTGGGGACGCCCAGCGGCCGGGTCCAGGCGGTGCTGGTCCAGCCGGCAACCCTGGAGATCCAGGCGCTGGCGCTCTCCCGGGGCGCCGGCCTGTTGGAGGACCAGCTCGCGCCGGCCGATGCCATCCTCGCGGCGGACGGCCAGACAGTGTATTTGGCCGAAACATGGACGCCAGCGGTCCCCGAGGAGGCGGCCGGTGCGGTGTCTCTGCGCCTGGGCGCCGCCGTCCTCGGCGCCGATCGCAAGCGCCTGGGCAAACTCCAGGTGGTGTGCTTCGACCGGGAGTCGAAGGTGGTGACCGCCCTGGCGGTGGCCGGCAGCCGGGATGGCAGCAGTCTGCGCCTGGTGCCGGTGGAGCGGGTGCAGGGAGCCGGCCCCAACCGGATCGTCACCGCCGTACCGGCCGCCGAGTGGGCAACGCTCCAGCCCTATGCGAGCGACCGCACCATCCGCCAGGCCGTGCTCGATCAGCTGGCGGCCGATCCGGTTCTGAAACCGTTCTTGCCTTCGCTGGGGGTTGATGTTCGCGATCAACAGGTCCGCCTGGGCGGGTACGTGTCCGAACCGGCGCAGGCGGAGCGGGTGGCGGCGCTGGCCGGGGCGGTGCCGGGCGTGTTGCAGGTGGAGCAGCAGATCGTTAGCGATGACGACCTCGCCCGCGCGGTCAGCCAGGCGATTGGGCAAGACCCCGCCACGGCGGCGGCTCGGGTCCAGGTCCGATCACGGTTCGGGCGGGTGGAAGTCGGCGGTTCGGCTCCCGACGCGCAGACGGTACGCGCCATCGAGGACGTGGCCATCCGGGTGCCCGGAGTCCAGGCCGTGCACAACCTGACCATGGTTCGAGCTGGCAGTCCGTCCTGAGCCCGATTCGGGCTGAGCCCCAATACCGATCGCAAGCCCCCCGGTCGCATGGCGTCACACGCCGTGGGTGAGCCAGCCCGAGCGTCTTCCCCAGGAGGGTCCGGACGAGGTTGACGAAGGCCAGCTGGTTCGAGCCAGCGCCGCTGGCGACCAGGATGCCTTCCGCCAACTCGTCGAGCGCTATCGGCGCCTGGTTCTGCACGTCGCGTTTCGGTCGATGGGCGATATGAGCCTGGCCGAGGACGTGACCCAGGAGGCGTTCATCAAGGTCTATCGCGGCCTCCCCAAGTACCGGCCCGAAAAGCCCTTCGTCCACTGGCTGCGCCGGGTGGTGGGGAACGCGGTGCTGGATGAGCTGCGGCGGCGCCGGCCGGTCGTCTCTCTGGACGGGATGGAGCAGCCGCCCGCGTCCAGTGAGGAGGATCCGCAAGACGTGACCGACCAGCACGGGGTGCAGCAGGCCGTCCGGGACGCGATCGCCGGCCTGCCGCCGCGCTACCGCGAGATCATCACCCTGCAGGTGTTTGGGGAGCTCACCTATGAGGAGATCGCCAGAACGTTGAAGATGCCGCTGGGGACGGTGATGTGGCGGCTGAACATGGCCAAGCGGCTGCTGCGCAAGCAGCTGCAGAGTACGGAGGACGCGGAGAGCGCTTAGTCCGAAGAGGCTTAACGGCGGGCGGGGATGGCGGCTTCGACCCGCCCCAGGAACCGGTCCACGATCTCGGCGTACTCGCCGGGCTTCTCGACGAAGGCCATGTGTGAGCAGCCGTCCAGGATGACCGACTCGGAGCCGGCGATACCTTCGTGCACGGTGCGATTGATGGCGGGCGTCGCTTCATCAAACTCGCCCGAGATGACCAGTGTCGGGACACGGATTTCGGGCAGCCGGCGGATGATGTCCCAGTCCTTGAGCGTGCCCGTGACGAAGAACTCACTGGGCCCGTTCATCGTGTTGTAGACCTCCGGATGTTGCTCCAAGCGAGCGAAGGTGCGCGTCACGCAGTCGGGCCAGGGATCAAGGCGGCACACGTGGCGCCGGTAGAAGACGAGCATCGCTTCCTGGTACTCGGCATCGCTGGTGGTGCCGGCCGCCTCGTGCCGGAGGAGCGTTTCGTTGACCTCGACCGGAAGGTCCGCCCGGAGCCGGTTGGCTTCAGTGACCCACTGCCGCATGCTGGCGGGCGAGCTGGCGATCACCAGGCTGGCGAGTCCGCCGGGTTGAGTCAGGGCATGCTCCATGCCCAGCATGCCGCCCCAGGAGGACCCCAGCAGGTGATAGCGGCCGAGGCCCAGGGCGCGGAGCACGGTTGCCAGCTCGTCCTTGTACAGGTCGACTGTCCAGAGAGACGGGTCGGACGGCTGGTCGGACCGGCCGGCGCCACCCAGCTGGTCGTAGAAGATCACGCGGCGACCGGTGGTGGCGATGGCTTCCAGTGGAGCCAAGTAGTCAGACGACGCCCCAGGACCACCGTGGACGGTCAGCAGCGGAAGCTTGCCGGACTCCTCGCCGTTCCCCACGACCCGGTACCAGGTCCGGTATCCGCGGAAGGGAACGAAGCCTTCGGCGACGGCGCTCATGACGGCAAGTATGGCGCGGAAGACCGCGTGGTAGTGTCAATCGAAATGAGTCAAGAGCCGACGTCGCGTTCATCGAGGGCCAAGCCGCCCGGCCCGCTGAGCCGGTGGTTGATTCGGCGCTTCGGCGCCCTGCATGCCTTCGTCTACCGGCTGGGCATGGCTCGCCGGATGGGGAGGGCGCCGGTGATCCTGCTCACCACGACCGGTCGGAAGACCGGGCGGCCGCGGACTGTGCCGCTGAATGGCCTGCCGGAGGGCGATGGATTCGTGGTCATCGGTTCGAATGGCGGATCCGATTTTGCCCCGGGGTGGTGGCTGAACCTGGTCGCGAGTCCCGACGCCAGCATCCAGGTCGACGACCGGGTCATCCGGGTCCGGATGGAGCCGGTCACGGATCCGGCCGAGCATCGGCGGCTCTGGGACAAAGTGGTCGCCTCGATGCGCGGCTACGCCGGGTACCAAGAGAAGACCAAACGCGTCATCCCGCTCGGGCTGCTCCGCCCGGCGCCCAAACAGGGCTAGCGATCGCGCGGCCGTGATCGTTAGCTGAATTCGACCGCGATGTAGGCGTATCCATTGGGGGCGACCGCCCAGGCCGTCCCCACGTAGTGGTAGGCGGGATTCAGGATGTTGGCCCGATGCCCTGGGCTGTTCATGAACATGGTGTTCAGCTGCGCGTCATTGATCCCCGCGGAGGTGTAGCCGACGTTCTCGCCGGCGTTGTTGCCCAGGCCGCAGGCCAGGTCGAGGGTGGGCCCATTGGTATGACTGATGTAACCCTGGGCCGCCATCCGCTGGGCGTTCTGCATGGCCACGTTGGCCAGGCAGGGGCTCCAGGCCAGCGGGGGGAGACCGTTCTGGGCGCGGTCCTGGTTGATCAGGACCTGCTGCGTGGATCCGGTCGCAGGCGGCGGCGGGGTGGGTCGCGGCGGTGGGGGAGCGGGGGCGGGGGCAGGAGCGGGCGCGGGCGCCGGGGCGGCCGCAGGCGGCACCGGGATCGGCGTCGCCACCGGTGGCCTGACCGGCCGGCGGCGAAGGCGATTCCAGTCGAGGGGAGAACCATCCGCGGAGGCAAACGTGACGGCCACGTACTCGCGGTGGCTCGACGGGTGGCTCAGCCAGAAAGCCCCGGGGAGCGCAATCAGCAGACCGGCGCCGATGGCCAACCCCAGCCGCCGAAAAGGCAGCCCCATGACTCGTATGACGCGATTGACCCGCTCGTTCTTGCTCTAGTGGGAAGCCCCCACTCTGCCTCCCTCGAAGGGGAAGGAGAGTGGGGGAGTCGTTTCGGGAGGTCGAGTTAGGAGTCAGCCAGTCGCCGGCCCACGATCAGCATGGCGCCCAGGACCATCAGGCCCAGGGCGAGGGCCTCAGGCGTCCCCAGCGGCGCGCTCGGGATGCTGCTTGGTTGAGTCCCGCTTACGATGGCGTGCAGGGGGGTCCCAAAGCTCGCCAGCTTGACCGCCCCCAGGTCGTCGAGGGTGAGGTCATAGGTGACGGCCGCCGCGGGCGCACTGAGGGTCATGTAGGTGAACCACCCGGCCGGGCGGACCCAGCTCATGTTGCGATCCGTGGAGAGGTCAGTGAAGAGCTGAGTGTTCATCGGCTCCTGGAACGCAACCTGGAAGCCGGGCGCGACCTGCTTGCCCACCGGGGATTCGCCGATCACGGCATTCAGATCGGAGGTGTTGACCGCCTGGTCGGTGAGCAGGAAGAGGTCGGCGTTGACGGTCTGACCGTCGAGGGCCAGCACTTCGAAGGGCACCCACGGACGCGGCGTCCGCATGGTGATCAGCACCGGCGAGCCGTCGCCCGACAGCTGGTGGCGTGCCTGGGCCCGCGCGGTGTTGTACTTGGCGGCCATGAAGATCGGGCTGCCGCCGGCATAGCCGAGGATGTGATCGTGGCTGTCCGCGTCCACCACGAAGCCGTTCTGGGCAGCCCAGGTCAGCACTTCCTGGCCGCTGCCCCTCAGCACCGTGATGTCGAGCGCTTCGACCTGGACTTGCTGCAGGACCTCGGCAACGCTGGGCGCGGCGCTTAGGGCACCGGCGTCGAAAATGCGAAACGGCTGCGGGTGCGACTCGCGGTTGAGGCGCTGCAACGTCCAGGCCCCGCCTTCCTCGACCTTGTCCGGGACGGCGGGAAGAGGGACGATCCAGCCGAGGCTCGAGACGTCGCCCGAATAAGTAAAGCTGGTCAGGTAATGTTCCACCCCCTCGTGCCAGGCAACCAGGGTGGTGGCGCGTTCGAGGCGGATCGCCCCGTTGGGGGCGACCAGCCCGCCGCAGGCTGCGGCAGGCAGCGTTTGGGCGAGGACGAACGCGAGGCTGGCAACGGCGCCGGGGATGACTTTCTTCAACATGGCTTCCTCCCAGCTTCTGGGTGTCGGACTTTACTTACAGACGGGGGAGTGGGCCGGAAGTTCCCGCCGGGGGCTGGGCATGGAAACTGAGATCCGGCTCCCGCCTCCCCTGGATGTGGCCGCCTCGCTGGAGATGTTCCGGCGGGCCGGGGACGACGGCATGGACCGGTGGGATGGTACGACGGCGGTGCGCACGGTCCAGCTCGATGGCCGGGTCGCTGCTTACACCTTGACGACGTCCGGCTCGCTGTCGGGGCCCCGGGTTGTGGTCGCCACCGACCACGCTGGCGACCTGGAGGCGGTGACGCAGCTGGCCTTGCGCACCTTCGTCGCCGATGAGGAGGCGCTGGCGCGATTGCGGGCGATCGACCCGGTGGTCGCGGCCCTCGATGAGCGTTATCCAGGAGTGCGCCCGGTGCGCCAACTCGATCTGCTAGGCGCATTGGTGCGCTCCATCAGCGCCCAGCAGGTCAACCTGGAGTTCGCCACGGTGACCCGCCGCCGGCTGGCCGAAGCCTTTGGCCGGCGTTATGCGGTGGACGGATTCCAGGCGCGGCGGCTCGATGCCGCGGTGCTGGCTGGCCTGCGCGTGGCCGATCTGCGGGCGCTCCAGTTCAGCAACCGAAAAGCCGAGTACATCATCGGCGCGGCCCAGGCCATCGCGGCCGGAGCGATATCGCTCCCGGTGCTCGAGGGACTACCCGACGACGAGGTCATCAGCCGGCTCACCGCTCTGCGCGGCCTCGGGCTGTGGACGGCGGAGTGGCTGCTGGCCCGGACCCTGGGCAGGCCGCGAGTGGTGGCGGGTGACCTGGGTGTCCGCAAGGCGATCGGACTGCTGTATCGGGACGGCGCCCTGCCCAGCGAAGCCGATGTTCGTGCAGCGACCGCGCACTGGGGCAATGCGGCGGGTATCGCGCAGGCGTTAGCGCTTCACGCCCTGGCGGCGGCGGGCACGCGGCGGGCGGCATCCTCGAAAGTCAGGCCCCGGTCCCAGTAGGCGTTGAACGCGGTCTTGAGGACCGTGGCCAGGGAGGGATGCTCGACCACCACAATGGTGAGGTCCGACTGGTCGCCCACCGGGTCCTGCATCCCGAACATGACGATGGTCTCATCGATGATGACCAGCTTCAGCGGGAGTATGGGCACGAAGCGGGCGCCCTCACCAGACTCGATGAACCGCCGGACGCCGGCGGTCGTCGCCGGATCGTCGAAGATGGAGAACTCGTACACACTGCGGGCCTTGTGGGACTCGGCGACGTTGAGGCCTTCGATGTTCTCTTGCGGAGGCTTGGCATAGGGGGGCTTGGTGAAGACCAGGATCTCGTCCTTCACGGAGGCCTGCAGCTCGGTGAAGCGAGCGTTGATGGTACCGGGGTCGCGGAGGACTTCAATGTACTCGAGGGGATCGGTGTGCAGCTGGCCCGCTTGAAAGAGGGGGGAGAGCTCATCGATGACGGCAGCCGCCTGGTGCTCGAGGTTGGAGAGCTGCGTTCGGTGGAGGCCCAGCAACTGCTGAACCGCCAGGTCGGGGTCGGTGGCTGCGTATTTGACGACTGACCCGGGCCGGGCGCCGGCCAGCCCTTTCTCCACGAGGCTGCCCAGAACGTCGTAGATCCGCTGCCGGGGGACACCCGCCTCCCGGGCCACCTGGGCGGCCGTAAACGAATCGCGGCCCATCAGGGCCACGTACGCGCGGGCCTCGTAGCTGGTTAGCCCCAGCCGCGTCAGCTGGCCGACAGTTCTGGGCCGGTCCATAGCCGAACAATAGGAACCACGGAACGTGGTGTCAAGCAAAATCGCGCAATTTAGGCGCTCACAATACCTTGACACCATCGGTCGTGGTGCGATATAAGTCTTTCGTTACCACGGCCCGTGGTGGCGCGTTGCAGCTGTCGGCCAGGCTGGCCGGAGCCAGCGTTCGAGAGGGAGGGACCGATGCCGAGAAGGGGCTGGGGCTCTCGATTGCTGATGGCGGGCCTGCTAGCCGCGGCAACGCCGTCCGCCGGTCCGGGGAGTGGCCTCCAGGCCATGGCCGCCGGGGACGTAACCTTCGGCAACCCGACCATCAGCGGAATCCAGGGGACCGGGTTCGAGCAGGACATTCGCATCGACTCCAGGGGCCGCATCTATACCAGTGCCCCCGGCACGCTATCTTCGGGCACCTCCTACCTGTATCGGTCGCTGGACCGCGGGCAGACCTTCAAGTGGGTCCCGGCCGCGGTGCAGCCCCAGGGAAAACTTCCGACCTGCGCGGGCGGCGGCGACACCGAGCTGGCTACCGACCGCGCGGGCAATCTCTATTTCAATGACCTGACGCTGCTCAACTTCAGCACCGCCCGCTCCGGCGACCAGGGGCGAACCTTCCTCGCCTCGTGCGCTGGTGTGGCGGTCACACCGGTCGACCGGCAGTGGTACGCGGTCGACGGCAACCCGATGGACGGCGGCTCGATCACCCTCACCTTCGACCTGGTGCCGAACCCGACACCGGTGCCCAACCCCAACTGCGCAGTGAGCAATGACCTGGTCTTTGCCCGGTCCCTGCCGGGCGCGGCGGCCGGCCTGGAGTTTGCACCGGTCCAGGTGCTGGCGACCAGGTGTGACGAGGGCATTATGGGCAACGACGAGGTCTTTAACTACGGCGGCGTGACCAGGGCCTTCGTCATCCACGACAACGACGCGCTCAACCAGATTCGCATGGCCCGCTGCGACCTGGTGGACTTCACGGCCTCGGCGACCGGCTACGCGAACTGCGTCGACACCCCGATCTCAACCTTTCCGAACGCGCGCACCGGGGCGAACTTCCCGACCCTGACCATCGACCGGGCCGGCAACTTGTTCGCCGTCTGGGAGCAGGCGCCCTATGCCGCCGGCCAGGTCACCGGCGACACCCTCCTCTACTACTCGTGGTCGAAGGACCAGGGGAACAGCTGGGCCAGCCCGCAGGTACTGCCCACGCCCGGCCTCTTCACCAACGTCTTCGCCTGGCCTGCCGCTGGAGACGCCGGACGGGTGGACGTGGCGTTCTACGGGACGCCGGTGCATCAGTCCTGTCCGCCCTGCCAGGGGCCGGATTCGACCAACGGCGATTGGAGCCTATACCTGGCGCAGTCCCTGAACTTTATGAATCCAACCGCCTGGGGCCAGCCGGTGCTGGCGGGCGAGCACTTCGTGCACCGCGGTACCGTCCAGACGCTGATCGGTGGCCAGTCCGGCGACCGCACCCTGGGCGACTTCCTCCAGATGCGGATCGGCGCGCAGGGCGAGGCGAACATCGCCTACGCCGACTCCAACAGCGACGACGAGTTCGTGTCGCAGGCGGCGTACATCCGCCAGAACGGCGGTCCCAGCGTCTTCAGCGCGGTCGGGACCGTCAACGGCATCGCGGAGCGCTTCAACTCGGTGCAGGTCGGGTCACATCCGGCGACCTTCGATACGGGCGGGGTCAGCAGCACCAACCAGCCGAACCTCACCGTGCTGGGCTCGCAGGTCTCGATGCCGAATGCGACCACCTACCAGATCAAGATGCTGGTCGCCGACTTGACCAGCCTGGCGCCGAAGCCGGATGCCGGCGGCACCGTCCTGGTCTGGAACACGCAGTGGAAATTGCCGTCCAGTACCGATCCGAATGGCGGTGCCTACTTCCACGCCTACATGGAGTCGGTCAACGGCGGCGCCCCGACCTTCTGGGTCGGCCAGAACGCACTGCAGCTCAACGGGGGCGGCGCTACCGCCACATACCCCGGGTCCACCCAGGTCACAGGCTCGTATACGGCCGCAGCGCCCGGCATGATCACCATCACCGTGCCGGCATCGGCCGTCAGCGAGGCGAATCCGGTTAGCAGCGTCCTGTATAGCGTCACGGCCAGCTCGATGAGTCTGGCGGCCCCTGCCGAGAGCGTGCCCAACCTGGGCGGCGTCGGCGGCGTGCCATTCAACCTGGTCGATGTCGCCCCGGCCTACGACTTCAATCCGACGCTGCCCACGCCGCCATTTCAGACCTGCCACGAAGGGGATGGCGACGGCAGCTTCCAGGGGAAGGGCGGGAGCGCCTCATTCCATTTCGATGAGGACCGCTGCGAGGACGGCGACGCGGAGACGGTGTCCGAAAGCGATCCCGGGAACGCGAACTTCCAATCGACACAGATCACCAGCGTCGCCTTCGACGACGTGGCGAACACGGTGACCATCGCCGGGAGCGGCACAGACAACGGCAACCCGGTCGCCTTCACCATGGTCGGCGCGGCTGCGAGCCCGGGCCTGCCGGCCACGTTCACCCTCATCCTGACTGCCGGGTACATCATCAGCGCGCCGCTGCTGAGCGGTGGCATTCAGCTGCACTAAGGAGGACAGGTCATGGTCCGGTCGCGCCTCCCATTCGTCGCCTTTGCCGCGTTGCTCCTCGGCTCGATTGCCTTTGCGCCGTCGGCACGGCCACTGCCGGCCGTGGCGGCCGCAGGCGGCATCGCCTTCCAGGTCCCCAGTGTGGTCGATCCCATCCACACCAACGGGGAACCCGACATCGGGCTCGATGGTCAGGGCCGCGTGTTCGTCAGCGGACCCACGGGAACGGGGACCCAGCGCAGCACCTGGTTCGGATCGGTGGACGGTGGCCAGACGTTCCGGGTCATGGCTCAGAAGGTGCCGCCGACGGCCGTCCAGGGCATTCCCGCGCCGGGGCCGGGCGGCGGCGACACGGACATCAACTTCGACCGCAGCGGTAAGCAGTACTTCGCCGACCTGTACGCGCTCGCCTGCCTGCGGGTGGCGGTCACAGGTCCGACCAACTCAGGCGCGGCCGACCAGGAGAACATCTATCCCGGAGGCTGCTCTGGCTTCCCGGGCGCCGATCGGCAGTGGCTCGCGGTGTACGACCCGGCGCCGAACACCCCAAACCAGTCCGCGTACAAGTCAGCCGGCGGTCAGACGCCGCTGGTCTATCTCGAGTTCAACAACCTCGTCGGTCCCGGTCCCAATGGCGGTGGACAGTGGAACAAGAGCACGGACGGTCTCATCTACACCAACGCGACTGGGGATGAGCTTCCGGCCGTTTCGACGGCGACCGTCCCTTTGGGCGCCGTGTACTCGCCGTTCGGTGCCGACGGCTACCCAGCGATCGACCAGGTCACGGGCAAGGTCTTCCAGGCGGCCGGCTGTATTACCTCAGTCGGCTGTACGTCAAACGGCCTGTTCCTGAATATCGGCACGCCTGACTCGAGCGGCACGCTCCATTTCCTGGATGCGACGCCCACCGGGCAGGACCTGACCAAGCTGATCAAGATCGCCGACACGCCGACAGGCTCGCCGGACACCCTCTTCTCCGTCCTGTCGATGGACAGCGCCCGGAACCTCATCGTGGTCTGGTGCATCAGCAGCAGCACCCCGGCGCAGCGGCAGGTCTTTGTCAGCGCCGCCAGCGCGGCCAGTGGCTGGACCAGCTGGAGCAAGCCGGTTCGGGTCAGCGACGCATCAACGATGACCGGCGACGCGGTCAACGTCTTCCCGTGGATCAAGGCGGGAGGCCCGGGCCGCGCCGACGCGGTCTGGTACGGCTCCGACAAGAGTGTCGATCCCAGCACCCAGAACAATCAGTCGTGGAACGTTTTCATGAATCAGGTCGTCTTCCCGACCGACTCGACCGGTGCCGTCACCAGCGGGAAGCCGACCACCTCCCTGGTCAAAGTTACCCCCCATCCAATGCACTACAACGACATCTGCCTGATGGGATCGGGCTGCATCACCAGCCAGGGCAATCGTAACCTGGCCGACTTCTTCGTGGTCACGATCGACAACTCCGGCGCAGCGGAGATCGTCTATGACGACACCTCGAACGGGCTGATCCAGACTGCCCCGGGGTTCACAACGCCACCGGGCTCGGGACTGATCGATCATGCGGGCGCCGGAGTGATCACGATCGCCCGTCAGTCCTCCGGAATCGGTCTGTTCGGGCAACCGGTCTCCGGTCCGTCCACTGGGCCGGTCAGCGGTCTCAACGATCCGTCGGGCGACGCCCTCTTCCCAGTCATCGGCGGGACCAACCAGCAAGGCATGGACATCCGCTCCAGTCAGCTTCAGCTCTCGACCGATGGTCAGACCCTGAACGTGATGATGCAGGTCGTCGACCTGTCGAACCCGGCTCTCACGGCTGCGGCGATCACCGGCGCCACCAACCTGCAATACGTGACGCGGTGGCAGATGGGGAACACCATCTACTACGCGGCGATGGAAAACACCGCATCCAACCTGCCGAGCTTCTACGCCGGGTTGGCTCAAAGCATCGACCTGTGCTCGGTCTCGGCGTGCTTCCCACACGTCCTCACCTACCCGGAACCCGGGGCCGGGACGTTTACCGGAAAACCGGAAACCGGCACGATCATGTGCCCGGCCTCACCGTCCGCGACCAACCCCTGCACGCTTACGATCAACGTACACGTCGCGGATGTGGGTGGCCCAACTGCGAACAGTCTGCTCGAGGAGGTCGGCGGCTACGCGCTGGCTGCAGCCATCCAGGAGGGGGCGGAGAACAACGCCACCGCCGAGTCGGACACCGTGCCTCTCGAAATAGATGGGGTCTGCTGCTACAACTTCGAGGCCGCCGTTCAGAACGGCGGGCCACCACCATGCCACGAATCGGACGGCAATGGCGACATCCACTCGACAGGTTCTGGCAAGGCTAGCTTCTCGATGGATGAGGACCACTGCGAGGACCTGGACAACGATGATGTCCATGCGCAGGATTCCGGCGCCGGTATGAATTTCCAATCGACGCAGATCCTCTCCGCGACGTTCAACGATGCGCTCAACAGTGTCGTCATCGCCGGGAGCGGGACCGACAACGGCAACCCGGTGACCTTCAGCGCCACCGCCGTCAATGGGTCGGCGGGCGTTGGCACGTTCAGCCTGACTCTCAGTGACGGCTACACCAACAGCGGCACCTTGCTGGACGGTGCGATCCAGCTTCAGTAGGGAGGGAAGAAAACGAGATGGCCCGTCAAGTGCATCGTTGGCTCGCAAACCTGGGGGCGGTTGGCCTGATGGCCGCCGGATTGGCGCCGGCAGGTCCCGTCACGGCATCGGCCGCCTCGAGCGTCCCCACCTTTGGCAACCCCAGTATCAGCGGCATTCAGGGCACCGGTTTTGAGCAGGGACTTCGCCTCGATCAGAGCGGCCGGGTCTACAGCAGCGCGCCCGGCTCGCTGAGCTCGACCATCTCCTACATCAATCGCTCCTTCGACGCCGGTCAGACCTTCAAGTGGGTGGCCGGCGCCGCCCAGCCGTTTGGGAAACCTATCACCTGCGTCGGCGGCGGTGACAGCGAGCTGGCCACCGACAGCGGCAACAACCTGTACTTCGCCGACCTCACTCTGGCCAACATGAGTACGGCGCGTTCCGGTGATCAGGGGCGAACCTTCGCCTTCAGCTGCACCGGCGTACCGGTGACCCCGGTCGACCGTCCCTGGCTGGCCGCTGAGGGGAATGCCACCAGCGGCGGATCCGTGACCATTGCCTACGACCTGGTTCCGAATGTCGTCGGGCTGCCGGACCCGACCTGCCAGACGAGCAACCGCCTCGTCCTCGACCGCTCCCCGGTGGTCGACGCCACGCTGGCAGGAGTCCAGTACGGGCCGGTGCAGATCATCAACCAGCCGTGCAACGAGGGGATCATGGGCAACGTCGAGATCTTTACCGGCAACGGCGTCAAGCGCGCCTTCGTCGGGCACGACAACCAGAACCTGGACAGCATTCTGATGGGACGCTGCGACCTGGTGCCGTTCACCATCTCGCCAACGGGCTACGCGAACTGCCAGGATGTCGTCGTCACCCATTTCCCCGGGTTCATCACGGGGGCCAATTTCCCGACCACCGCGATCGACCGGGCCGGGAACCTTTTCATCGTCTGGGAACAGGCGCCGTTCAACGCCAGCACCGGCCTGGTGACCGGCGACACGCTCCTCTTCTACTCCGTCTCGAAGGACCAGGGAAACACCTGGACGCCCCCGCGGCAACTGCCCACCCCTGGTCTCCACAACAACGTCTTTGCCTGGCCTGCCGCCGGAGATGCCGGCCGGGTGGACGTGGCCTGGTACGGCACGAAGGCCGTCGCTCCCAACCCCAGCCATGGTCCGGATTCGGTGAGTGGTGACTGGAGCCTGCTCCTGGCGCAGTCGCTCAACTTCACCAGCTCGACGCCGACCTGGACCGCGCCCATCCTGGCCAGTGAGCACTTCGTGCACCGCGGGTCGATGTTCACGCTGATCGGCGGGCAGAACGGCGACCGGACGCTGGGTGACTTCCTGCAGATGCGGGTCGGCCCGCAGGGTGAGGCGAACGTCGCATACGCCGACTCCAACAGCATCGATGAGTTCGACTCGCAGGCGGCGTTTGTACGCCAGAACGGCGGACCGAGCCTCTTCGCCAGCGTCGGCGCCGTCAGCCTGCCGCCCGAGCGGTTCAACTCGGTGCAGGTGGGCACCCATCCGGCGACCTTCGACAGCGCCGGCGTCAGCAGCAGTAACCAGCCGAACCTGGAGGTGCTCGGCTCCCAGATGTCGATGCCGAATTCCAAGACCCTCCGGATCACGATGCTGGTGGCAGACCTGACCAGCCTGGCGCCCAAACTCGATGCCGGCGGCTCGACGCTGGTCTGGCATACCCAGTGGAAGGTCCCCTCCAACAGCGACCCCAACGGCGGGACGTACTTCCACGCCTACATGCAGTCGATCGGCGGAGCGCTGCCCACCTTCGCAGCCGGCCAGAACGCCGTCCAGCAAGAGGGCGGCGGACTGCTGGCGACGTACCCCGGTTCCACGCCGGTGACCGGCTCGTATACCCCGACCGCGCCGGGCGTGATCACCATCAACGTGCCGCTGTCGGCGGTGACCGAGGCAGGCGCGATCAACAATATCCTCTACAGCGTTACCAGCAGTAGCATGACGCTAACCGGGACGGCCGACGGGCCGAACCTGTTCGGAATCGGCGGCGTGCCATTCAACCTGGTGGACGTGACGCCCGCCTACGACTTCAACCCGGGGCTGGCGACGCTGCCGTTCCAGATCTGCCACGAGGGGGACGGCGACGGGACCTTCCAGGGACTTGGCGGCACGGCGACCTTCCAATTCGACGAAGACCCCTGCGAAGACAACGACAGTGAGACGGTTTCGGAGAGCGATCCCGGGGCAGCGAATTTCCAGTCGACGGAGATCACCGGCGTCGCCTTTGACGACGTGGCCAATACCGTGACCATCATCGGGAACGGGGCCGACAACGGGAACCCGGTGACCTTCACCATGGTCGGCACCGGAACTAGCCTTGGCCTGCCGGGCAGCTTTAGCCTGGCTTTAAGCGACGGCTACGTGGCCGCTGGGCCGCTAATGACCGGGTCTATCACATTGCATTAGGACAGCCGCCCCATCAGAGGCCGGCTCTCCTGGGCCGGCCTCAACCCGTCAGACACCAGACAGAGGGTGGGAAGGAGAAAGGGCGATGAAGAAGCGATGGATAAGCCTGGCGGTAGCTCTGGCGCCGGCGTTGGTATGGGGCCAGGTGGCGCTGGCCGCGACGGGCTTTACTACCCGGCCGGCACGGGCCCGCTCACGGTGACCAACTGGCTCAACGACGCGCACCTCGTGTACGACAGTTTATTCGGCACCAATATGGACGATATCTTCGCCACGCTGGCGGTGGACGATTCCGGGAAGCCCGGGGTAGACGGGAACGTCTACTCGGTGTTTCCCGACAATATCCGGAGCTCCCTCAATTTCGACATCTGGTTCTCGCACTCCAGCAACAAGGGTCAGCTTTGGTCGAAGCCTGTGCCAGTCAATAGCGACGGGGGAACCAACTTCTTCCCGTGGATTGCGGCCGGCTCGACGGGGCGGGTGGACTTCATCTACCTGCACACGCCGGACCTGGCTCCATCGGACACCAAGCTCTCGCCGTGGTACACGAAGTTCGCCCAGACAACCGACGGCACCGACGCGGTCCCGAAGTTCGCCGTGACCTCGGCCTCGAGCGGGATCATGCACGTCGGCGGGATCTGCACCAACGGCATCTTCTGCTCAGTGAATAGCGGAAACCGCGACCTGGCCGACTCGATCTCCATCGCCATCGATCGCGGAGGCAGCGCCGCCCTCGCTTGGACCGACCAGGGGACTGCGCTGAACGGGCCGACCGACATCACCTACGGCTGCGTGACAGCGCAGCAAACGGCCATTGTGGGAGCCGACCCGGGCCTGAGCTGCAAGGGACCAGCCAGTTAAGCCGGAGGAGCGGGCCGCCCGAAACACCTTTCGGGCGGCCTTTCGCTGACCCGGGGTGTAACCGGCCTCCCACGGTGGGGTCGCAAGACCGCATCAGGCGTTGCGGGCCAGCCAGTGGCGGCCGGGGCGCCCGTTGTGCTCCATAGCAATGGCCTGGGCAATCGTCTTGACGTTTCTGCTCTGTCTGACGCTCGCCATCCTGCTCGCCCTGGTCGGGTGGGTCGGCAAGTGGCGCGAGCGCGTGCATGTGCCCAAGGCCGTCTTCTTCGCATTGTTCAACCTGCCGAACCCCGCCTATCAGCATGACGGCATGGCACGGCAGTGGCAGGCCGACGTCGCCGAGCAGGAGGCCGTCCGCACTTTCAAGCGCCGCCGCACGATGGCCGACTACAGCGACCGCGGCGAGCTGGCCGCCTAGCCCGAAAATCCGCCCTTACCGCAGCAGTCGCGGGTCAGGGCACCGCGCACATAGGCTCCGGCTGGTGCGGGTTGGCAGTGGGGGAGCCCAGGCAGCGGTCAGTCGGGGGCGATGCCGGGCTGGGAGAGGAGTTCTCCGTCGGGCCAGTGGCGGGTGCGGCCGAGGGGGAGGGTTGTGCCGGCCGGGACTGGGGCGCTGGGCTGCTAAGTGGGACCCGGATGATGGGCGCCAGGCTGGGCCGCGCCTGGGGTTCGGCCTTGACCGCCGCCCTGAGTTGCAGCCGGATGGTCATCGACCCGGCCGAGGTCGTCCCTGGGCCGTTGCCGCCGGTAAGGTGGTCGGGGGCAGTGGTGCACGCGGCCCCCAGCAGGGCCGCCGTGGCGAGCAGGATGGAAGCCTTTCGCATCACCTCTCCATAACGTGCGAGAAGCCTTCCACTGACGCTCAAACCGGTTCGGGGCGGGCGCCCGGATTCCGGCTCAAGAAGTATTCGGGGACAGTCACCATCGGTGGGCGCTCCGTGTCCTCCAGCTCCGTCTGCTCGATCCAGTAGCGCTCGTCCTCGTACTGGATCTGCTTGATGGTGCGGTTGACCTGGTCCACCAGCTGGAGACGATGCTGGTCGCCTAGGTATTTGAGGCACACCTGCAGCTGGGCAAAAGCCATCGCCCGCCGGTCGGCTGGTCCCCGGCGGGTGGGTGGCCCGACCTCGACCTGGGCCAGGGCGCGGGGTCCGTGGGCGCTGGCGATGGCCAGCAGTAGCCCCAGAGCCAGGCCATGGCCAGTGAAAAACGGCACGCTCTCCAGCGCGGCGCGGCGGGCGGCGTGGTCGGGACTGAGCGGATCGATCAATCCGGAGAAAGCGGGGAAGAGGAGGTTGAGCAAGGGGCGCACCGCGAAATCCGTGAGTGGATCGGGGGCGGCGGTGGGTGGCCGGCGCGAGAACGCCGTCACATACGCAATATCGGGGTCGGTGAGCAGGGGGCCGAGCAGGCCGGCCACCAGGCGGGGCTGAGGCGGCAGACCCGCCGGATCGATCCAGCAGATGAGGTCGCCCTTGAGCACATGCAGGCTCTTCCACTGGGCGTCGCCCGAGCCCGGAAAGCTGCCGTAGCGTGACAGGACGTCGGCCGGGCGCACGACCGTGACGCCAGCCACCCTGGCCGCCCGCTCGCTGGCGGCCGAGCCCCCAATCTCGATCACGACGATCTCGTCGAGCAGGGGCGTCCGCCCCATCAGGGCTAGCTTCAGGCTCCGCAGGGTCGCGCTCAGGCCGGTGGCGCCGGGCATCGCCGGGATCGCCAGGCTGATGGTGAGGTCCTGGCGCTGCTTGCGGTCCACCAATCGCTGGAGGTCGTCGAACTCGCGAGAGTCGAAGGTGTTTTCGGTCAGCCATCGGTCCACCTGCTCGGTGATGGCGGCCCGCGTTTCGGTGCGCGCCGGCGCCGGTCGGGGGGTGGGCACCCCCGCCTTCTTGACGATCATCACCGTGCCGGGGAGACGGCGGAGCATGCGCTGCAGCGGGGCGCCCAGCACCATGGGCCGGTGCATGAGCGACCGGGTGGCTCCCAGGATGAGCAGCTGATGCTGTTGCGCCTCCTTGACGATGGCCTGGCGCACGTTGGTGCTGGAGCCCTTGAGCTCGATCACCGGGCCGTTCACCTGGGCCGTCAGGCTGGCGAACGTCTGCTCCTCGCGGGCGCGTTCCTCGGGCGACTGGCGGGGATCGAAGATGTGCAGCAGGGTTAGCGTGGCGCCGGTACTGGCGCGGATGCTGCGGGCTAGCTGGACCGCCAGCTCGGCGCTGGGTCCGCCGCGGACCGCCAGCAGGATGCTGGTGATGGGCGGGGCCGCGGCCTCGGTGCGCAGCAGCGCTACGTCGCAGGGCGGATCGTAGAGGAGATCCTCGAGCGCGTTGGTCCACAGGCCGTCGTCGCGGGCGCCGCTCTCCAGCAGGAGCAGGTTGCTGCCGGTTTCCAGGGCGGCTTCCCGAATGCCCTGGGCGGCGACATGGGCGATGCGCACCAGGGGCGCCAGGGGCGGAGCGGCACGGGTCGCGATCCGGGTCGTCTGGGCGAGCAGGGTACGGTAGGCCTCGCCCGGGACCGGCGGTCGGGCCAGCGAGTGATCCGGCGGGACCTCGATGATGCCCAGCAGCGTCCCGCCCGACTCAGGCGCGGCGGTGAAGCTGGTGGCCAGCCTGAGCAGCTTGCCGGCCTGGGCGGGCGCCAGGGTAGGGATCAGGACGCGGTAGTGGCTCACCGTCGTTTCAGTATCAGTCGGCGGCCGGTGGGTCGTCGAGAATCACGGCCATGCCGTCCGGGGCATCGACGATGTCCACCTCGGGCCGGCCGCCGTCGTAGGTGACCCGGAATGACAGATGGCCGGTGCCCACCCGCATGCCGCGCACCTCCACGCTGCGGGCCAGCGGAATGGGCATGGGCGAGAGGAAGACCCGGTCCGCCGTGGCGTCGGGGAAGACCCCCAGCGCGGTTTGCAGCAGGTGGAAGGCGGCCCCGGCGCCCCAGGCCTGCGGGTTACACGACACCAGGTACTCGGCGGGCCCGGTGCCAAACCGGGTGTCGCGGCCGAACCCACAGAAGAGTTCGGGCAGCCGGAAGCTGGGCATGCGGATGCCGGCTTCCAGGATGCCGGTGACGACTTGTTGGGCGGCCTCGGTGTGGCCATAGCGGCGCAGCCCGGCGGCGATCAGGGAGTTGTCGTGCGGCCAGATGGTGCCGTTGTGGTAGCTCATCGGGTTGTAGTGGGGCGAGCTGGCCGACAGGGTGCGAATGCCCCAGCCGGAGAACATGTCGGGCGCCAGCAGCCGGTCGGTGACGATGTCGGCGCGTTCCGAGTCGCAGATCCGTGAAAACAGGCAGTGGCCCGGGTTGGAGGTGATGGACGGCACCAGCTCCTTGGCGCCGTCCAGCGCCTGCGCGTAGAACTGGTGGTCATCCTGCCAGAAGTGCTGCTCGAAGCGGCGACGCAGGTCACCGGCCTCGATGGCCAGCTGCTGGGCGGCGCCGGTCTCGCCCAGGCGGTCCAGGATGCGGGCCAGCCCGGCCTTGGCGTGGTAGACGTACCCCTGGACCTCGACCAGCGCGATGGGCCGCTCGGCGGGCTTTCCACCCGGCATCAGCAGCGAGTCGTGCGAGTCCTTCCACCCCTGGTTGCGAATGCCCCGCGGGGCATGGTCCCCGTACTCGACGAACCCGTCATGATCCAGGTCCCCATACTTGTCGATCCAGTCCAGCGCCGCGGACATCGCCGGTAGCAGCTCGACGAAGAGATCGCGGTCGTTCACCCAATCCATCAGCTCCACCAGCGCCACCAGGAAGAGGGGCGTGCTGTCCACCGAGCCGTAGTAGGGCGTGTGCGGGATCTGCTTGAGGTTGGCCAGCTCGCCGAAGCGACGCTCGTGGAGGATCTTGCCCGGCTGCTCGTCGCGGCTGGGATCAACCTTGGTGCCCTGGTGGGCGGCCAGGTAGCGGAGCGTGCCGCTGGCGATGTCGGGATTGAGACCCAGGGTCTGGATCGACGCGATCAAAGCGTCGCGACCGAACGGGGCGCTGAACCATGGGATGCCGGCCATGGGCAGCAGCCCCGTGTCGAACTCTTCCAGCAGAATGCGGAGGTCCTTCGAGCTGCGCTGGAGCACTCCTCGGTCCAGGAATGCGTTGTCGGTGGTGATTCCGGTCGTACTCTGCTCCCAGGTCCGGTAGGACTGCTGCAGCGCCTGCAGGGAATCGTCGTAGAGGTAGTCCAGGTTGGGAATCTCGCCGCCCAGCTCGGGCACGATGTCGATGATGAGCGTGACGGTCTGGTGGGGCTCGAGGTGGTACTGGTAGCGCACCGTCCGATCGTGCCGGTAACTCGGCTTGTCCTCCAGGATGACCTCCGTGCGCCGGCTGATTTGATCCAGGCCCTGGTAGCCGAAGACCATCCCGTAGTCGTGCGCTTCCAGGGGCAGGCGCTGCCCGTAGAAGTTGAAACTCATGCCGCGCACGTCGAACATGTCTTTGAAGTCGGCGTCGAACGTGAACGAGCACTCGATGTCCACCGACTCGGTGCCGCAGTTCTGGATGCCGATCCGTTCGTGGAGGCCGCCGTAAACGAACCGGCTGCGCCGGATGCTGAGGCTCTGCTGGGGGATGGTGCGTTTGCCTTCGTCCACGATGAGCACCGGATTCACCATCTGGAAGAGGGCGACGTAGCTTTCCTCGGTCGAGGCCGACAGCAGGATGGGCTTGAGGCCGTTGAGCCGAAACTCGTAGGCCGACAGAAAGCGGGTGTCCTGAAAGTAAAGGCCCAGGCCCGAATCGTTGTCCTGGGGGATGTCGCCCAGTGGGTCCGAGACGACCATGATGCGATTCTCTTTGAGGACCACGCGGCCGTCCGGCACGGTGCCTATTATATGGACGCCTGTCGGAATCCTTGGGCGACTAGGTATACGTTTTGTGAGGTTAAGACATGGCGACTCCCTTTGTGGCGATTGTCGGGCGGCCCAACGTCGGCAAGTCCACCCTGTTCAACCGGCTGGTGGGCGAGCGCCGGGCGATCGTCGATGCCATGCCCGGATTGACCCGCGACCGGCTGTACGGGGAGGCCGACTGGCGGGGCCGGTCGTTCGTGGTGGTGGATACGGCCGGCCTGGTGCTGGGGCGCCTTCGCGACGAGGAGGTAAGCGTCCGCGAGCTGCGCCGCCGGATGGAAGCGCAAACGCAGGAGGCCGTGGCGGCGGTCGAGTGCGTGTTATTCGTGGTGGACGCGCGCGAAGGGCTGAATCCCATCGACCGCGACATTGCCGAGTTGCTGCGGCGCTCCACGGTGCCGGTGATCGTGGTGGCCAACAAGATCGATACGCGGGGCGCGGATGTGTCGGAGTTCTACGCGCTGGGATTGGGTGAGGTGTTCGGGGTGTCCGCCTTACACGGGACGGGCAGCGGGGATTTGCTGGATGCCGTCGTTGAGCGACTGCCGGCCGAGCCGGACGCCGGGGTCGAGGTGGCGGCGGCTCGCGTCGATGCCCGCGTAGCAGTGTTGGGGCGGCCGAATGTGGGGAAGTCCTCGCTGGTGAATGCCTTGCTGGGGCACGAGCGATCGCTGGTGGATGCGGTGCCCGGCACGACCCGTGACCCGGTGGATACGACGTTCACGTTCGGCGGAGGGGATGGCCAGGGCGATGGCCGGTCGGTGATGCTGGTGGACACCGCCGGGATCCGGCGGCCCGGCCTAACGCGAGGGGTGGAGCAATACTCGCTGCTGCGCGGGCTGCGGGCGATGGAGCGTGCGGACGTGGCGTTGGTGGTGATGGACGCCCGGGAGGGGGTGACCGCGCAGGACCGGCATATCGCGGGGTATGTGGTGCAGGCCGGGCGCGGGCTGGTGCTGGTGGTCAATAAATGGGACCTGCTCTCGCCAGAGGAGAAGGACGAACGCGTCTGGCGCAAACGATTGAAGGACGCGTTCGACTTTGCTCCCTGGGCGCCGGTCGCGTATGTGTCCGCCAAGACCGGGCAGCGGGCCGATCTGCCGTTGTCGCTGGCACTGCAGGTTGTCGCATCGCGTGCGCGCCGGGTGTCGACGCCGGAGCTGAACCGATGGCTGCGGACCGTGCTGGCGGAGCGCGAACCGCCGAGCCACAAGGGCAAACGGTTGACGGTGCTCTACGTGAACCAGGTGGAGGCCGGGAGTCCGACGTTCCTCGTGTTCGTCAATGACCCCGAGCTGGTGCATTTCTCTTACCAGCGGTTTCTGGAATCGCGGCTGCGCAAGGCCTTCGGCTTCGAGGGAACGCCCATGCGTTTGCTCTTTCGCGGGCGCGGGAAAGGTGAGGACTCCGGCGCGCGGCCTCGACCCCGCGCTGCGCGGGGAAAGCGCCCAAAAGGCCGCCTATAATAGGTCGCGCGTCGGGGAGTGGCGCAGCCTGGTAGCGCACTTGAATGGGGTTCAAGGGGTCGCAGGTTCAAATCCTGTCTCCCCGATAGCATCCCTCGACGGGGCGAACGTTGCTTACGGCTTGGTCTTCAGGAGGCGCTTGAAGTCGAGGTCGGGCTCCTGGGCAAGCAGCAGGTGCAGGTCGAGCAGCTCATCGGCTGAAATGATCGGGCGACTGCCATTCGCCCGGGTATGCAGCTCCAGCTGAAGCTCATACATCGCCTTGCCGTCGCGGGGATTGATGCCCAACATTTCCTAATAATCTGATAGCCTGACTATCACTAGTTTAGGATGGGCAATTATCGCGTGTCAAGTTTCGGGCAAGGGGCCGCCGAATTAAGTCTGGTGGCTCACCCGGCGAACGGTCCGGAACGCCAGGCCGGCCCCGCTGATGAACAGAACTCCGCCCAGGGCAATTAACCCAACGGTGATTGGCAGGAAGAGCGGGTTGTCCAGGTCGTTCTCGGCGTAGCCCAGGAACACCATCAGCAGGTCGGTCACCAGGCCCGCAAAGGCGGAGCCCAGGAACAGCCACAGCTCAGTCCGCGAACCCGGCGGAACAGGCGAGGTCGCCTTGGGGGCCATCAGCCCGGCGCGGACGCCGAAGGCGATCAATCCCAGGAAGGCCAGGCCGGACGCGGCGGTAAAGACCAGCACCACAACCAGCACCGAAAGCACGCGGTCCTCGATGCCGGCGAACCCGTTAAAGGGGACCATTCGACGGGATTTTACGCCTTGTCTACGCCGCCCAGCGCCTGGGCGACCAGGCGCTCCTGGACCGCCTCATGCGCCCCGGCGTACCCTTCGCTGGGGCTCGCCCGCTCGGGGCGCCCCACATACTTCAGGGAGAGGCCCTCCGGCAGCCGGCCCTCCAGGTGGAGATGGACATGGGTCCAGGCCCCCATGTTCATCGGCTCCTCCTGCACCCAGGTCACCTGGCGCAAGTTGGGATAGGCCCCAAGCAGTCCCAGCACATCGTCGATCCGGAATGGCTCCAGCAACTCCAGCCGGGCAATTGCGACGTCGCCCGCCGGCGCCCGCAATGGACTCAGGGACAGATCGTAGTAGACCTTCCCGGTGCACAGCAGCAGACGGTGAACGTCGTCACGCCGCTGGGACGCCTGCGGGTCATCGATCACCCGTCGGAACCCGCCCGACACCAGGTCCTCCAGTTGCGAGGCCGACGCCTTCAACCGCAGCAGACTCTTGGGCGTCATCAGCACCAGCGGTCGCGGCCGCGAATGGAGCGCCTCCCGCCGCAGCACGTGAAAATACTGGGCGGCCGTGGATGGGTAGGCCACCCGGATGTTGCCCTCCGCCGCCAGCTGCAAGAACCGTTCCAGGCGCGCGCTCGAGTGCTCCGGCCCCGACCCTTCGTAGCCGTGCGGCAGCATCAGCGTCAACCGCGACGCCTGCCCCCACTTGGCTAGCCCCGACACGATGAACTGATCTACCACGATCTCCGCGCCGTTGATGAAGTCCCCGTATTGCGCTTCCCAGCAGACCAGGGCTTCCGGCGCCTGGGCGCTGTATCCGTATTCGAAGGCCAGCGCTCCATACTCGGAGAGGGGACTGTTGGCCAGCTCGAAGGTGGCGGTGGCGCCCACCAGGTGTTCGATCGGGATCCAGCGCCGACCGTCGTTGACGTCATGGATCACCATGTGCCGCTGGCTGAACGTCCCGCGCTCGGTATCCTGGCCGGTCAGCCGCGCCGGGACCCCGCCGGTCACCAGGCTGGCGAATGCCAGCGCCTCGGCCTGGGCCCAATCGATATCCCGGCCCGCCAGCGGCTGGCGGCGCCGCTCCATCTGGCGCAGCAATTTCGGGTTGACCGCGAATCCGTCGGGCACCGAAAGGAGTTGACGGTTCAACGACTCCAGCACGTCCGCCGAGACGGCGGTCTTGATATCGGGTTCCGGGCTGACGTCCATCACCGGCCGGGCGGCTTCCACCACCTGTGCCGAGCGCTCCTTCACCCGGGTGTGCGCGCCGGCCACCTTCTCCTCGGCGGCGGAGACCATCGCCTTGACCTCATCCGCGGTGAGCAGGCCGGCCTCGATCAGCTCGGCGGCAAACAGATCGCGCACCGGTGGATGCTCCCGAATGGTTCGGTACATGACCGGCTGGGTGTAGGCAGGCTCATCGGTCTCGTTGTGGCCGAACCGACGGTACCCAATCAGGTCGACCACGACGTCCCGGCCGAACTTGCGCCGGAAGGCCACCGCCAGCCGGATGGCCGTCATGCTGGCGGCGATGTCGTCGGCGTTGACGTGGATGATGGGCAGATCGAACCCCTTGGCCAGGTCACTGGCGTAGCGGGTGGATCGCCCCTCGTCGGGATCGGTGGTGAATCCCAGCTGATTGTTGGCGATGATGTGCAGAGTGCCGCCGGTCGAGTAGCCGGCCAGCTTCTGCAGGTTCAGTACCTCCGCCACCACCCCCTGCCCCGGGAATGACGCGTCCCCATGGATCAGCAACGGCACCGTGGTGGTCTGATCGAGGTGCACCTGCGGCCCTTTGCGGCGGGTTTGCTGCGCCCGGGTCCAACCCTCGACCACCCCGTCGACAGCTTCCAGGTGCGAGGGATTGGCCAGCAGGGTCACGGAGACCTGCTTGCCGTTGGGCGTGACGTACGTCCCCTCGGCCTCGGCGTGGTACTTCACATCACCGGACACGTCGCCGGTGGCCACTCGCGCCTTCCCCTGCTCGAACTCCACCAGGATCGACTCGTAGGGTCGATTGACCACATGGGCGATCACGCTCAAGCGGCCGCGGTGCGCCATGCCCATCACCACCTGGCGGGTGCCCTCTTCCGCCAGCAGGGAGATGGCCTCTTCCAGCATGACCACCATGGCGTCCAGTCCCTCGATGGAGAACGTCTTCTGGCCGAGGAACGCCCGGCGCAGGTAGCGCTCCATGGCGTCCACCTTGGTCAGGCGACCCAGCAGCTGGCGGGCCCGCTCGGGGGATAGCGGCTGGCGGTAGCGCCCCGACTCGATCCGCTCGCGCAGCCAGTTGCGCTGCTCGTGGCTGGAGATGTGCTCGATCTCGTAGGCGATGGTCGAGCAGTAGGTCTCACGCAGGTTCGGCAGGACTTCCGCCAGCGTTTCGCCGGGCACCCGCACGCGCAACACCGCGGCTGGTACCGCCCGCATCAGCTCGTCGGTCAGGCCCAGGTTCATGGGATCCAGCGACGGATCACCGGGCGGCGCACTGCCCAACGGGTCCAACCGGGCCGCCAAGTGACCATGGCTGCGATAGGCGGCCACTAGCGCTACCCCGGCCGCCACCCCGCGCACCAGTTCCGCCGCCTGCGTGGGCTCACCTTCGCCCACGCCTTCGGGAAGGGCGACCAGCGCTCCGCCCGCGGCCACCACGTCGGCCGGGACCGGCAGGCCGAGCGAGACAAAGATCGCCTCGTAGAACCCGTCGGCCCCGTTGAGCAGGTCGTCGATACGGCGCAAAAACTCACCGGACTCCGCCCCCTGGATCACCCGATGGTCGTAGGTGCTGCTCATGGTCATCACCTTCGACACGCCCAGCTGGCGGACCGCCTTCTCGGACATCCCCGAGAACTGCGCGGGATATCCGATCGCGCCGGTGGCAACGATGGTTCCCTGGCCCGGCATTAGCCGGGGCACGGAGGCCACCGTCCCGAGGCCGCCCGGGTTGGTCAGGGTCATGGTTGCCCCGCGGAGGTCCTCGACCGTGAGTTTGTTGGTACGCGCCTTCGCCACCAGAGTTTCGTACCGGTCGCGGAAGGCGGCAAAGCTCAGCAGGTCCGCGCTCTTGATGACGGGCACCACCAGGAAGCGACCACCCTCGGGTTTCTGCAGGTCGACGGCCAGACCCAGGTGCACGCCGCGCGCAACGCGGTGGGGCTTGCCCTCTACGCGCTCGAAGGCGACCGCCATCGACGGCACCTCCTGCAGCGCGCGGACGATGGCCCACGCGATGACATGGGTGTACGAAAGCTTTTCCGGACGCCCGGCGGCCTGCAGGGCCTGATTCAGCTGTTGACGGCGGCGGTCCAGCACCGCCACCGGGACCGTCCGAAAGCTAGTGGCGGTCGGAATCGCCAGGCTCTCTTCCATGTAGGTGACGAGGGTGGCGGCCGGGCCGCGCAGCGGCATGCTGCCGGCGGCCAGGCCGGGCGTGGCCGGGGCCTGGGGCGGTGCCTCCACGGGAGCGGTCGGGGCGGGCGCCCCGGCAGCTGGGGCCGGTGGCGCGGTCGCTTTCTCGCGGTCCTCGATCGCCTGGAGCACGTCCCGCCGGGTGATGGCGCCGCCGCGACCGGTGCCCTTCACCGATTGCAGATCGATGCCGCGCGCTTCGGCCAGCAGCTGGGCTCCCTCCGACGCCTCGGTGGAGGGGGCGGCCGGCGGCACGGCTGGCGGCGGTGCCGCTGGAGCTGGAGCCGCGATGGCCGGTGGGGGAGGGGCAGCTACCGGAGCCGCTGCCTGCGCCGATGCCCCATCTCCGTCGCCCACCGAGAGCTCCGCCAGCGGTGAGCCGACGGCGATGGTGTCGCCGGTGTTGGCCAGGATTTTCAGCAACCGTCCGGTCATGGGCGCCGGCACCTCGGCGTCGACCTTGTCGGTGGTGACCTCGACCAGGCCTTCCCCCTGCCGCACGGTCTCCCCGACCTGCTTCAGCCACTTGGCCACCGTTCCTTCGGTGACCGACTCGCCCATTTCAGGCAGGGTCACCTGAACGGTCGATTGGGGCACCGTCAAATTCTACCCAAGCCTCTTTCAGCCAACCTCCAGGCCGTAGAACGCGATTGATAGACTGACGCTGCGGGAATGAGCTTTACTGCCAAGCTCGAAGCCAGCGAGGAGCGCACGCACTCGCTGCTTTCGCTGGGGCTCGACCCGGACCCCGACCTGCTGCCGGCCGGGCTGGCGCCCACGCCGGCCGGCACCCTCGAGTTTCTCGGCCGCGTGATTGAAGCCACCACCGGGCTGGTGGCCTCCTACAAGCTGAACCTCGCGTTCTACGAGCGGTGGGGGAGAGACGGGAGCGGCCTGCTGGCCGACACACTGGCGCTCATTCCCCAGGACGCGCCGGTCATCCTGGATGGCAAGCGCGCCGACATCGGCTCGACCGCGGCCGCGTACGCCCACGCGCTGTTCGAGGCCTGGCGGGCCGATGCCGCGACGGTCAGTCCCTACCTCGGCTACGACTCGGTGGCGCCCTTCCTGGCCCACAAGGACAAGGGCGTCTTCATCGTGTGCCGCACGTCCAACGCCGGCGCCGCCGACTTCCAGCAGCTGCGCAGCGACGGCGAGACCCTCTACCGGCACGTGGCCCGCCGGGCGGTGAGCTGGGATCACCACGGTAACGTCGGCCTAGTCGCCGGCGCAACGGCACCGGCGGAGCTCCGGGACATCCGGCAGATCGCGGAGCACCGCCTGCTGCTGGTCCCCGGGATCGGCGCCCAGGGCGCTGACCTGGAGCGCGCCGTGCGGGCTGCCCTTCGTCCGGATGGCCGGGGGGCGCTGATCGTGATCGGGCGCGGGATCCTGTTCGCCTCGTCTGGCCCCGATTACGCCGAGGCGGCTCGGGCGGCCGCCAGCGGCTATCGGGATGCGGTCAACGCGCTCCGGAGCGAGCCCGCGGGCCTGCGGAGCTGAGCATGCCCGGCATCGTTGCCGGCGCCCTGGTCGCGCACCCGCCGATCCTGCTGCCAGAGGTTGGCCAGGACGCGTCCACCCAAGTGGCGGCCACGGTGGCGGCCATCCGTCGTCTCGATGCAGCACTGGCCGCGCATCCGGCCGACCTGGTGATCCTGTGCTCGCCCCATAGCCCGGCCGGGTCGGTGGCGATCCCGGTCCGCGCCGGAAAGGCGGCCGTCGGCGACCTCTCGCGCTTTCGCGCGCCCCAGGTACGCGTGGCGGTCGAGCTGGACGAGGCGATCACCCACCGACTGTTCGAGGCGGCGATCGAGGCCGGTTTCCCCATGGCCTGGGCAGAGGACGAGCCGCTGGACCACGGCGTGGTCGTCCCCCTCCACTTTCTGGAGCGGACGCGAGCCAACAAGCCATTCGTGCTGCTTGGCCTGGCCGGCTGGAGCCTGGACGACTTCGTGCGATTCGGCCGCTGGCTCCACCGACACCTCGAGGATCGGTCCGCCATCTTTATCGCCTCCGGTGACCTTTCGCACCGGCTGATCCCGGGGGCGCCGGCCGGCTACCGCCCCGACGGGCAGGTCTTCGACCATGCGGTGATCGACGCGCTTCGCTCGAACCACTGGGACCAGATCGAGCGCCTGGATCCGGTCTTCGTCGACGAGGCGGGCGAGTGCGGACTGCGGCCGCTGGCCATGCTCCTCGGAGCGGCCGGGGCCGCCGGGATCCCGTCGACCGTGCTCCAGTATGAGGGCCCGTTTGGCGTAGGGTATCCGGTCGTGGAGTTTGGGCCGCCAGCCCCAGGGCAATCGGCCGCCGTGCTGGCTCGCGAAGCCATTCGCCATTACCTCACTACGGGGCAGTTCCTCGAACCGCCCGAGCCCATCGCCCCCGACCTGGCCGGGATGTCTGGGGTCTTCGTCACCCTTCACCGCCAGGGCGACCTGCGGGGCTGCGTGGGCACCATCCATCCGACACAGCCGACGGCCGCCCACGAGCTGGTGCAGAGCGCCATCAGCGCCGCTACCCGCGACCCGCGGTTCGACCCGGTGAGCATTGCCGAGCTTCCGGACCTCGAGGTCCACGTCCAGCTGCTGGAAACGCCCGAGCGCGTCGACAGCCCAGACGACCTCGATCCCTTACGGTACGGGCTGATCGTCCGGTCGGGCGACCGGCAGGGCCTGCTGCTCCCCGGGCTCGACGGGCTGAGCACCCCGGACGAGCAGATCGCGGCCGCCTGCCAGAAGGCCGGCATTTCGCCGTATGCCGCGCTGGAGCTGTTCCGCTTTCGCACCCGCGATGTGGCGTGACGCCATGCGCCCTGCTGGTCAACCCCGAACACAAAGCGCACGCGTTGCCCGGTCATCCTGAGCGCCCCGAGCGGGTCGATGCCATCCTGGACGCGATCGCGGAGGCCGACCTTGGCCTGACGCCGGAGCCCAGCCCGCCAGCACCCGAGTTGCTGCTCACGCGCGTGCATGACCTGCACTACCTGGCTGCGCTGGATGAGGCAGCGGCCCAGGGCGGCGGGATGATCCCGCCGGACACATACCTGCGGCCCGGTTCGATGAGTGCGGCGCGGACGGCGGCGGGGGCGGTGGTCGAGGGGGTGAAACGTGTGCTCGGGGGCGGCGCTCAACACGCGTTCGCGGTGATCCGTCCCTGTGGTCACCACGCCGAACGGGCGACCGCCATGGGCTTCTGTCTCATCAACAATGTGGCCGT
>Ga0209802_1000418_pt1 | contig 32597 bp, 29 predicted proteins | sample GraSoiAngelo_129_FD_185886 | JGI IMG/M metagenome (GOLD analysis project Ga0209802, IMG submission 185886) | Grasslands soil microbial communities from the Angelo Coastal Reserve, California, USA - 14_0927_12_40cm (SPAdes) (version 2) | ecosystem: Environmental > Terrestrial > Soil > Grasslands ... | reverse complement strand
GGCCCATTTCGCCGGCCTGCGAACGGCCCTGCTGATGCAGAACCACGGCTTCCTGCAGTCGATCAACGGGATCGCGTCGCTGGCCCTCCTCTACAAGATTCCCCTGCTGTTGCTGATCACCGACCGCGGCACCATGGGCGAGCGCGACCCCTGGCAGACCGAGGGCGGCAAATACACGCGCAAGGTGCTGGACGCACTCAACCTCGTTCGCGACGAACTCAACCGGCCCGATGAGGTGCGCGGCAAGGTGGCGAAGGCCATGACGCTGGCGCAGAGCTCGCTCTCGCCGGTCGCGCTGCTGCTGGGCCGTGACCTGATGTGGGAGGAGCCCACGGCATGAAACGGATCGACTGTCTCCGGGCCATCTACCCCGAGCTCGAGGATTGCGCCGTGGTAACCATCATGGGGGCGGTAGCGGCCGAGCTCTACTCCCTCGGACATCGGCCCAACTTCTTCTACCTCGAGCACGCCATGGGACTCGCCTCCTCAGTCGGTCTGGGGATTGCCCTGTCGCAGCCCGAACGCAAAGTCGTCGTGATCGACGGCGACGGGTCCGTCCTCATGAACCTGGGCGGCCTGACCACCCTGGCCCGCTACGCGCCCCGCAACCTGGTGCACCTGGTCTTCGACAACGAGGTGCTCCTCTCGGTTGGCGGCGGTGCGCCGGGTGGCTTCAAGTGGTTCACGACGGCGACCTCGACGGGGTCGGACCTGGCCGCCATCGCCCGCGGAGCCGGCATCCGCCGAGCCCAGCTGGTCCGCGAGCTCGACGACTTCACTGAGGCAGCGTTGGACGGTCTCAAGGGCGACGAGCTGACCTGCGTGGTCGCCAAGGTCGATGCCGAGATGCCGGCTAGCTTTCTGATCGACGTCCACATGCTCGAAAATCGCTTCGAATTTGCGCGCGCACTCCAGCGAATGCAGGCCAAGACCGCCACCGGAGGAACGACATGAGCAGTCATATGCAAGCGGGACGGATCGAGATCAGGCCGAACGCCCTGACCGCGCTGATCGACGGGCTGGCGTCCGGGACCATAGACGTCATCGACCTGACCCAACCCCTGTCGGAGAAGACCCCGCTCATCCAGCTGCCGCCCCCGTTTGCCAACACCCCCGTCTGGAAAACCCACGAGATCAGCCGGTACGATGAGCGCGGCCCGGCCTGGTACTGGAACTGGTTCGAAGGCGGGGAGCACAGCGGCACCCATTTCGATGCGCCGATCCACTGGGTCACCGGCAAGGACAAGCACGACGTGTCGCAGGTGCCCGTCAAGCACCTGATCGGGCCCGCCGTCGTGATCGACAAGGTCGCCGAAGCGCGCAAGAACCCCGATTACCTGCTGACCATCGACGACATCCGCGCCTTTGAACGGGAGCACGGTGCCCTCCCCAAGGGCAGTTGGCTCCTCTATCGCACCGGGTGGGACGAACGGGCGACGGACCAGAAGGCGTTCCTGAACGCGAATGACACGGGTCCCCACACACCAGGCATCGCGATCGAGTGCGCCCGCTGGCTTGCCGACGAGGCGCCGATTCTCGGTGTCGGGGTGGAGACGGTGGGCACCGACGCCGGAGCCTCGCACTCCTTCACTCCCGCGTTCCCTTGCCACACGTTCCTGCTGGGGGCAAACAAATACGGCCTCACCCAGCTGGCCAACCTGGCCCGGTTGCCGGCCACCGGCGCGGTGCTCATGGTGGCGCCGCTCAAGCTGGTCAAGGGATCGGGGAGCCCGTGCCGGGCACTGGCCCTGATCCAGAGGTGATCAGTTAGAGCTGCGAGCGAACCTCCCAGAGCTCGGGGAAGAACCGCTTGTCGAGGGTCGATTGGAGATAGGCCACGCCGGTGGAGCCCCCGGTGCCCGGCTTGTTCCCGATCTGCCGTTCGACCATGAGAATATGCCGGGAGCGCCATTCCCGAAAGCCCTCGTCATGGTCGAGCAGGCCCTCCGACACCTCGAACAGATCGCGGTGGCGATCCTGGTCCGCATAGACCTCGGCGGCGCCCCGGACCCCGCGCCGGGCGAGCAGGTCCTGATACGCATCCCACAGCGTGGGCGCGTTCAGCCGCGCCTCGAGGACTGTTCGCTCCTCGGCTGATTCGACGAGCTTCAGGTAGCCGCGGTCCTTCAGCCCCGAGAGAAACTCGATCTCGCGGAACTGGACCGACTGAAAGCCGCTGGCGGGAGCCAGCTGCGAGCGAAAATCCAGGAAATCGGGGGGCCGCATCGTCTCCAGGACCTCGACCTGCTCAATCAGGAGCTGCTCGATCACCTTGACCCGCCGGAGGAAATGGCGAGCCTCGGGGAGGTCGTCGGCGTCGAGGCTGGACCGGACGGCCTCCAACTCGTGGAGCAGCACCTTGAACCATAGCTCGTATGCCTGGTGGACCACGATGAAGAGCAATTCGTCGTGCGCGTTGCTCCGGCCGGCCTGGAGCGAGAGCAATTCCGGGAGCTGCAGGTACGAGGCATAGCTCAACCGCCGTCCGGCGGCGTCCTGATAGCCCATCCCACCCAGGCGATAGCGGGGAGATTTGGGTGTGTCGGCCGCGTCGTCCGGCTGCACCGGGACAGCCATGGCGACCATCCTCGCACTTCTCCGGCAAACGTGCTACAAACGGAGGCGCAACCGAACGGTGGGGGTAGGAGGGAACTGGTGAAGGAATCACCGTACTGGAACCCGCGACACGAGACGATGCCGCGGGCGCAGATAGAAGCCCTACAGACACGCAAGCTCAAGAACCTGGTCGCCTGGGCCGACGCCAGCGTCCCCTGGCAGTCCAAGCGCCTGCGGGCGGCGGGAGTCACGGCCGACTCGATCAAGAGCCTGGCCGACCTGCGCCGCATCCCCATGATGACCCGCGACGAGTGGATGCAGGGCCAGCTCGATCAGCCGCCTTACGGGCCGATCCTGGCGGCTCCCCCGGAGGCGGCCATCCGGTACCACCTGACCTCGGGCACCACCGGCCGCACGCCCATCCAGGTGCTGGACAGCATGAAGGACTGGGAGTGGATCGCCGAGATGTGGTGCTACGGCTTCTGGGGGTTTGGCGTTCGCCCGGTGGACACCGTGTTCTTCGCCTTCAGCTACGGGACCTTCGTCGGGTTCTGGGGCGCCCACTACGCCTGCGAGAAGCTCGGCACGCTGGTACTGGCCGGCGGGAACATGACGACCGAGGCGCGGGTGAAGCAGATCCTGAACATGAAGGCGACCGTCGTTTGCTCGACGCCCACCTATGCCCTGCGCATGGCGCAAGAAGCCAAGACGATGGGCGTCGATCTGGCGGGGAGCGCGGTCAAGCGCCTGATCCTGTCGGGGGAGCCGGCCGGCTCCATCCCGGCCACCAAGCGCCTGATCGAGGAGGAATGGGGAGCCAAGGCCGCCGACACGGCGGGGATGACCGAGGTGGGGACCATCATGGTCTTTGAGTGCGAGCGGCAGCCGGGTGGGACCCACATCATCGAGGATCATTACATCGAAGAGGTGGTCAACCCGGACACCGGCGAACCCGTGCCCTACGGCGAGCTGGGCGAGCGCTTGATCACCTCCTTCGGGCGCGGATTCATCCCCGTGCTGCGCTATCGGACCCGCGACCTGGTGGTCCGCGTCCCGGCGAGTGGCTGCCCGTGCGGCCGAACCTTTGACCTTTATGAAGGCGGGATCCGGGGCCGGGTCGACGACATGAAGCTGGTGCGCGGCACGAACGTCTACCCGCGCGCGGTGGAGGCGATTGTCAGGGAGTTCAAAGAGATCGATGAGTTCCGGATCCACCTCTACACTGCCGACGAGCGCCAAGACGAGATCGAGGTGCTGATCGAGATCCCCGACCCCAAAGCCGATGAAAGCCGGATTCTCAAGGAGCTGGGCAAGTCGCTGGCCGAAGCCCACGAGGGTTTGCGCTTTGGAGTGCAGAAAGTCGCGGCCGGCACGCTGCCGCGGTTCGAGTTGAAGGCGAAGCGACTGCAGGACGACCGGATTGTGATCGGGACGGCGGGCGAACGGAGGGTGCCGGCATGAAGAACATGATGGGCGTCGAGCTCACCGAGGGCGAGCGCATCCTGGTCGATTGCTACCAGACGCTGGTGAAGACCCTGCGCGAGCGCACCGACCTGCCGCCCTTTGCGCGGCGGAACAGCCTCAAGGCGGTGGCCGCGCTCTGGCAGGTCGCCAACGGCCTCGACATGGACCCCGGCCAGCTTTACGACATCGGGGCTTGAGGAAGCTCCGCGGGGGAGGCTGATCGGTCGGCGGGCGGCAGATCCTCCCCGCGGGCCGTTGCGCGGCTGAGCGGGGTGGGCTACCATACGGCCACGATCACCGCCTCGGGGGGGAGGGCGGCCATGGGAGGGGAACGACGTGAACCGACGTGGGCAAGTAGGGGTCGCAACTGATCTCCAGTCCGAGCGTGCTGGCCTGCAGGAGTCCATACGTCACGACTATTCGACCAGCGAGACCGGCATCGTGCCACTCAACCGGCGCCGCCCGTTGTGGCACTTCGCTGGCCTTTGGACGACCTTCGCGGCTGGGTTCTCCTATCTATTCGTCGGCTTCACGGTGCACGATGCCGGCTTCACGCTCGCGAGTACGATCGGCGCTGGCGTCCTGGCCATCGTGATCTATGTTGCCTATGGGATGCTCGCGGCCTATCTGGGGTCGCGCACCGGACAGACGCACTCGCTCCTTACGCGTTCCATCTTCGGCAGGACCGGTTCCTATTTGGTCTCACTGTTTCTGGTCATCGGCCCGCTGGGCTGGGTTGGCTTCCAGGCCGGCCTGATGGTCCAGATATGGAACGGTCTCTACGGGTGGAGTGGGGTCGAGCTGCTGACGATCATCTTTGCCGCCGTGATGATCTTCAACAACCTCTTCGGCTTCACCGGCATCAGCGCCTTCGCCCGCTACCTCGTGACCCCGCTCATCATGGTCTGGGTCTTCTACCTCATCATCAAGGTTCTGGCCACGAACGCGAGCGTCCTGGGTCACACGCCGAAGGTCGTCGCCGCGCTCACGTTCTGGCAGGTCGTGGGCGTGTTCGTTGGCTTCCTGATGTGGGGCAACGAGCCAGACATCTGGCGTTACGGCAAGCCGAAATTCTGGTGGCCGCTGCCGGCCTATCTCTGGGCGCTGGTGGTCGGGTTTCTGCTCTTCGTCATGGGCGGTTGGACGATGGCTGAAATCGCCGGGAGCACCGAGTTTGGCCCCGTCATCCAGTTCACGACGAATTACTCGCTGTTTGGATTCTTCTGGCTCGCCTGGTTCCTCGCCACCGCCAGCCAGTTCGCGCTCAACGATGCTAACTACTACGAAGCGATCAACGGTATCCAGAACCTGTTCGGTGGATGGCGCCAGTGGCGACGACTCTACTCCTGTCTCATCTGCGCCGGACTGGGCGCCGTTTCGGGCTACCTGGTGAACTATGCGATCACGGGCGGGTTCTTCAAGGTGGCGGCTTTCCTCGCGATCTCCGTTCCGTGCGCCACGGTGATCATGGTGGCCGACCATTATTTGCTGCCACGCATCTTCCAGATCTCCCGTCCTCTTAGTCGCGTCCCGGCGTGGTCCGACACCGCCGTTGCGAACTGGCCGGCGCTGGTGGCTTTGATCATCGCCGTGGCGTTCGGTGGGTACGCCACCGGGATCATGCCCGGCGAGGATCCGAATCGCTACTGGGGACCAGCGCCGCTGGAGGCCTGGGTCCTAGCAGGCGGGCTTTACCTCATTGGGGTTGCCGTTACTCGAATGGTCACGCGTGACGTCCGGTCCGCCCTAGGGTTCTCCAATCATAGCGGCGCGGAGGAGGTCACGCCGGGCAGCGTCGTGGACATCACGACGAGCGCGGCGGCGGTCAGTGCGCGTGCGTCATAACTAGGATTGTCGTTCCGGCGAAAGAGGGGAGAGGGATCCGCCTCAAGCCTGGCACGCGGTTTCGCTGCGTCGATCTCGAGGGCCGGCAGTGCGGAGATCTGTTCGCGTTTTGCGCCGATGATGTCAGCGAGTATGCCAGTGCGGAGCACACCCGCGTCTTTAACAGCCGTCTGTTCCCGCAAATCGGTGAGCCGTTCGTCACGAATCGGCGCCGTCCCATCCTGACGTTTCTGGAGGACGCCTCGCCGGGGAAGCACGACATGTTGATGGCCGCCTGCGACACCACCCGCTACCAGCTGCTTGGAGTGAAGGGATGGCATCCATCGTGCCAGGAGAACATGCAAAAGGTCATGGCGGGCCTCGGTCACGACCAGGTGGAAGTCCCACAGCCGATCAACGTCTTCATGGACATTCCGGTTGGGGACGATGGCCACCTCGGGTGGCCGCCAGGGGGGAGTGAGCCCGGCGATTCGATCACCCTGCGTACCGAACTCGACTGCTACGTCGTGCTCACGGCGTGCGCGCAGGACATTCTGCCGATCAACGATTACAACCCGACCTCGCTGGCCATCGACGTGTTAGACGGCTGAGCCATGGATGCGCCTCGCCTGATCGCACCGCGGCGGCTGGTCCTCCGCGACGGTCGGGTGGCCGTCCGCGCGCAGCCCGGCCAGACGCGGGTAATCTGGTCCGGGAAGGAAGAGCCAGTCGATTTTCTTAAGCCCGGATCATCCTTGCGGAGGGGTACCAAGCATGGCTGACGAGCGCGACGAACCGGCGAGCGCGTCGACCGAATCCGGCCGCCTGGATATGCCCTTCGTGGGCATCCCATCTTTCCTCCGCGCACCCATCCATACCGACCTCGATTCGCTCGATGCTGCCATCGCGGTGCTCGGCGCCCCCACGGACGAGGGCTCGCCGTTCAAGCCCGGCTCGCGCTTTGGAGCTCGCGCGATGCGGGAGCATTCCCTCCGCTTTGTGTCGGGCAAGGGCGGCTACTACGACCCACAGCGTGGTCGCCGGTTCCTGGAGCGCGAGATGAACGGGGCGATCGTCGACGTCGGCGACGCCGACATTCTGCCAACGAATCTGCCTGGGACGTTCGACAATATCACCGCGTCAACCCGGGGCATCCTGGCCGCCGGCGCCATGCCCGTGGTGCTTGGGGGTGACCACGCGATCACCTTCCCGGTCGTGCGGGCATTCACCGGACCGCTCCACGTTCTGCACCTGGACGCCCACCTCGATTACATGCCGTTCGTGCACGGGATGTTCCACACCAACATGCATGCCTTCCGACACATCCGCAGGATGTCCCATGTCCTGAGCCTCACCCAGGTGGGTATCCGAAGCCTGCGCGACAGCGAGGTCATGCATCGAGATGCGCGCGCCGATGGGAATCGCATCGTGACCATGGACCAGTTCCATCGCCTCGGCGGCGAGGGGATCGTGGGGGCGCTGCCCAGGGACGCGGCCTGCTACGTGAGCATCGACATCGACGTCCTGGATCTCGCGCTCGTGCCCGGCTGCGTGTCGGCGGAACCGGACGGCATGTCGTATCGGGAGCTCCGTGACCTGCTCGCGGCCATCGCGGAGCAGACCGAGGTGGTGGGCTTCGACCTGGTCGAGGTCAACCCGCTCCTGGACGTCGCCACCGGAGTGACGGCCTACCTTGGCGCGCACATCGTGCTGGAGTTCCTCGGACGGATCTGCGAGCAGCCACGCTGGATCAAGAAATTCGACGAGCGAGTCGCCCGACGCGCGAGGAGGCCATCTGGCGCAGGGAAGGCCCGTGGCTGACGAGCTCCGCATCGACTGCCACTTGCACCTGTACGAGACGAAGGCCGCGGGGCTCCGTGAGAAGGAGACCTATGAGATCTGGGAGTACGGGCCCAAGCAGGACGTCGTCTTCGCCCGGTTCGGCGGTGATATCGAGGATGCCGAGGCCGCCATGGCGGAGGCCGGCTACGCCCACGCGGTCATCGCGAACCTCTTTGCCATCGCGCTCCTCGACGAGGGCCTGCGCTCAGCCGCCATGCACGTTCAGGCCGAACGCCTGCGGGCCTTCAACCGATGGGCTTGCGACGTGGCGGCCACGCGCGGGCAACTCTCGGTTTTCGTCGCCGTCGACCCAACCGTGTTGGGCGGCGATCCCGGGGCCGCGCACCTGCGCGAGATGGTGGAGCGCCACGGCGCGAGGGGCGTGAAGATCCATCCGGTCGTCCAGCGCTTCCTGCCGGACGATCTGCGGATGCACCCCATTTATCAGGCCTGTATTGACCTCGACATTCCGGTCCTGTCGCATTCCGGGAGCGACCGCGACGGCGCCGCGTACGCCGAGCCCGTGGCATTCGCGGGTCTGCTGCGCAGGTTTCCCGATCTCAACCTGGTGCTCGCGCACCTGGGCGGAGGTGCCTGGCGTCAGACCGCTGCTTTCGCCGAAGCTTTCCCGCAGGTCTCCTTTGACCTGTGCGAGATCCTTGCCTGGGCAGGCGCGCCAAACGCACCATCGGCGGAGGAGCTGGCGAAATTGATCCTCGATGTGGGACCCCAGCGTGTGATGCTGGGGACCGACTTCCCATGGTACGACCTCGCTGATACGGCCAATCGGGTCATGGACCTGCCGCTCCTCAGCTCTGAGCAAAAGAGTCAGATGCTGGGCGCGAATGCGGCTCGAATCCTCCGGCTTCCGGTTACCAAGCGAGCTGAAGCCCGGTAGCGACCGGTTGAATTTATTGAGGCGTTGAGTCCAGCCAGTCCAAGAGGCAGAGGTCTGCTCGGCCGGCGGCCAGGATCGTGTTGACCTCGTCGCTGGTGGGGATGTTCCCTGCGGCGAGGGTGGGGATCTCGGCTTCGTTGCGAATCCGATCCGCAGCAGGCACGCCGAACATGCGCCCATAGTCGGGGCGCGACTCGGCGACGTTCTGCCCCATCACGGCATGGATGAGGTCACAGCCATGGTGCTTCAGCGCGGTCGCCACGGTCACGGCATCATCGAGGCTGAACCCGGCCAGCATCCAGTCGGAAGCCGACAGCTTCACCGCCAGGGGACCCTTCCAGCGCGATCGGACGGCATCGACCACCGCCAGCGGAAACCGCGTCCGGTTGGCCAGGCTGCCGCCGTAGTCGTCTGTGCGCTGGTTCGACAGTGGGGAAAGGAAACTGGCCAGCAAGTATCCGTGCGCCAGGTTGAGCTCGAGGAGGTCGAAGCCGCACCCCCCCGCTAGCTCGGCCGCCTCCGTGAACTGGCGGATCACTTTCCGCATCTCCCCATCGTCCATCGCCCGGGGCACCTGGCCACGCGGCGTATAGGCGATCGGCGATGCCGACCACACGGTCCAGCCGCCCTGGCGCAACGGCCGGTCGATGCCCTCCCGGCGCGGCCGCATCGAGCCTCGCCGGCCGGCATGTCCAAGCGAGAGGGCGATCCTGGCCCCGGCGCGTTCGTGAACCGCAGCCACGATCCGCCCCCAGACCTCGGCGTGCTCAACGGTGTAGAGGCCGGTGGAGCCCGAGGTCACCCGGCCGTCGGGCGACACGGCGGTCATCTCCGTCAAGACCAGGGCGGCGCCCGTCTCGGCGGCTGACAGCAACTGTCGCAGGTGTCCCTCATCGGGGGAGCCGTTTCGGGCGGTGTCCTCGCCGGTGATCGCCGCCGCCACCCGGTTGGCGAGCCGCAACGCGCCGAGCCGAAGCGGGGCGAACATGGGCGGGGGCGTGAGGCGTCCGGCCCCGTTGGCCGAGCCAGTGGCGGCGGCGGCATACCAGGCATCGACGCTCCGGACGAACGCCGGGTCGCGCAGCGTCAGGTTCACGTAACTGATGCGGCCGCTGCGGGTGAGCAGGTTGAACGCGAACGGCTGCGGGTCAAAGCGCTCGTACCGGGAGACGTCTTCGAAGTATCGGGAGCTCTCGAGGGCTGCCGCCTGGAAGCGTTCGACGACCGGCTGCCGGTCCATCTCGTAGTCCGTCAGCGCCGCCTCCAGCTGGCCATGTCGGCGGAGCGCATCGACCAGCGCGATGGCATCCTCCATGGCCAGCTTGGTCCCCGACCCGATGGAAAAGTGGGCCGTGTGCGCGGCGTCGCCCAGCAGCACCACGTTTTCGTGGTGCCAGGTCTCGGCCCGGAGGGTGACGAAGTTGACCCACAGGGAGCGGTTGGACAGCAGCCGCCGGCTATTCAGCTCCTCCCCGAAGAGCTCCTCGCAGTAGGCGATGCTGTCGCGCTCGCTCGCTTGGTCGAGCCCAGCCCGTCTCCAGGTCTCTTCGCCACACTCCACGATGAAGGTGCTGGTCCGGGCGTCAAAGGGATAGGCATGCACCTGGAAAAGCCCGTCCTGGTTGCGCCGGAAGATAAAGGTGAAGGCGTCCAGCGCCAGGTTGGTGCCGAACCAGACGTACTTCGTGGGGTGCAACACCTGGGTCGGCCGGAAGACTTCAGCGTAGGCCTGGCGCACCCGCCCGTTGATCCCGTCGGCGCCCACCAGCAGGTCGGCCTCCCGGAGGGCCGCCAGGTCGCCAATTTCTTGACCAAAGACGAGGTCGACGCCCAGCTGGCGGGCGCGTCGCTGCAGGATGTTGAGCAGGACCTTGCGCGAGATGCCGGTGAAGACGTGACCGCGGGAACGGATCCGGCTGTTCCGGAAATAGATGTCGATCGCATTCCAGCGAGCAAAGCTGGTACTGATCTCGTCGTACGACTCGAAGTCGGCGTCGCGGAGCGCGCCAAGCGTTTCCTCAGAGAACACGACGCCCCAGCCGAACGTGGCGTCGGGAGGGTTGCGCTCGATCACCGTGATCTGGTCGGAGGGGTTGGCTTTCTTCGCCAGGAGGGCGAAGTAGAGACCCGCGGGTCCGCCACCCACGACCACGGCCTTCATGCGGTCAGCTCACGATGTCGGCCAGCTGGTCGACCTGGTCGGACGCGGACAGCGTGGGAAACAGGATCAGCTCATCACACCCAGCATCGCGATAGCCGCGCAGGAAATCGATCACGGCGTCGGCCGACGTCAGATTCGCCGCCGCCACCTTTTCGGCAAACGGCCCGGTGAAGGCGTAATAGTGGCGCAGGTAGTTGGCGCCCGACTCTGCGCTACCGGCGCCCAGCGCGAAATAGGCCATCCCCCAGAGAGCCGGCGTCCCGGGGCGCCCGGCATCGAGCCAGGCCGCCCGCGCCTTGGCCGCCGCACTGGCGAAGGCGCGGGCAGGGCCGCCACCGTGCGCATACCCATCTGCGTAGCGTGCCATCCGGGCCAGCGCCTCACCGCTCGATCCCCCCACCAACAGCGGCGGGCCCGGCCGGCCGTCCGGCTGGGGAGCGATCCGGCCGTCTTCCCAGAGGCCGCGTACCTGCTCCAGCTGCTCCGATAGCCGGCGGCCCCGCCCGCGCTGGTCAACGCCGGCGATCTTGTAATCTTCGCCGCGAGCGCCTACCGCCAGGCCGAGCGTGAACCGGCCGCCCGACAGGGCATCCAGGGAGGCGGCCTCCTTGGCCAGGAGCACGGTGTTCCGAAGCGGGGCGACCACGACCATGGTCGCCAGGCGGACGCGCCTGGTCACGGCGGCCGCCGCCGCCAGTGCCATGAACGGGTCGAAGCTGTGATACGCGACCCGGTCGAGGACAGCGAGCGTGGAAAATGGTCCGGCGTCCGCCTTCCGGGCCCACTCGACCAGCACCTCTCCGGTCGTGCCGGGGATGGTCGTCGGCAAACCAATACCGACGTTCATTTGCTCGGCGAATATACACTGAACCAGCCAATGAGCCGGTTTCGCGCCTCCGCACCGCTCACCGAAAGCTGGAAGCACTTCGGATTCGCGATTGATGCGGGGGTGGCCACGCTCACCTTCAGCCGCCCCGAGAAACTCAACGCCCTGACCTTCGAGGTCTATGCGGACCTTCGCGACCTGCTGACCGAGCTGCCCCAGCATCAAGACGTGCGGGTCCTTGTGATAACGGGAACCGGTCGCGGGTTCTGCTCCGGCGGCGACGTCAACGCCATCATCGGCGAGCTCCTGCAGATGGAGGCGGGTCAGCGGCTGGAGTTCACCCGCATGACGGGCGCGGTGACCCAGCAAATGCGAGAGAGTCCCGTGCCGATCATCGCCGCCGTCAACGGGGTGGCCGCCGGAGCCGGCGCGGTGATTGCCCTGGCTGCCGATTTCCGGGTGCTGGCGCGCTCGGCGACGTTCGCCTTTCTGTTCACGAGGGTCGGCCTGTCGGGTGCGGACATGGGGTCGGCGTACCTCCTGCCGCGGCTGATCGGTCTTGGCCGCGCCACCGAGCTGCTGATGCTGGGCGACTCCGTCACCGCCGATCAGGCGATGGCGATCGGCCTGGCCACCCGGGTGGTCGACGATCGGGAGTTAGCGACTGCCAGCACAGAGCTCGCCCGGAGACTGGCCGACGGTCCCCGGCAGGCGTACGCCAGCACCAAGATGCTCGTCTCCCGCGAGCTGGACATCGGACTCACCGCCTCGCTGGAGCTGGATGCGCTGACCCAGGCCCTGCTGATGGCCACCGCCGACCACGCCGAGTTCTATGCGGCGTTTCGGGACGGCCGTCAACCGAAGTGGAGCGGTCGCTGAGCACGCCCCACCAGCTCCTGAACCCGCCGTCGCTGCCCAGACCCTCCGGCTATACGCATGTGGTGGTGACCGGCGCCGGTCGCGGCATCTACCTTGCCGGGCAGACCGGCCGGCTCGCCGACGGACGGATCGCCAAAACGCTGGCCGAGCAGTTCGACGGGGCGGCCGAAAATGTGGGGAAGGCGCTGGCGGCGGCCGGCGCCCGGCCCGATCACCTGGTCTCGATCCAGATCTTCACGACCGACCTCGCGGACTATCGGGCATCCCTCGAGCCCATCGGCGCGGCCTATCGCAAGCACTTCGGCCGTCACTATCCGGCGATTTCGCTCTTCCAGGTTTCGGCGCTGTTTGATGCGGACGCCCGGGTCGAGCTGGTATGTATCGCACACATCCCGGAGACTCGCTACCCTCCCCGCACCGGTGGAGGAGCGCCCCTACCCCGACCCTCCCGCTGAAGGGAGGGACATTGAGAACTACTCCACTGGCACCGCCAGGGACAGCGCCTGCACGCGGGTCACACCGAGGTGGTGGACCTCTTGGGCGTGTCGCTGCACCTCCGCCACGAGCTCGTCCTCGTCCGCCGACTCGACTGCCCAGCCACAGTCGCAGCGCACTCGCTTCAGCATCGCCGAGGACCAGGATACGCGCGCAAGCTCACCATTGGTTCCAGCCGGAGTCGGCCCAGACCGTGACCTCGGGCTGTCCCTCGAACAGACGGCCGAAGAACTCCTTTATTTGCGGGCTTGCGGCGAACGCGGCCGCTGCCTCCGGCGATTTCCACTCGTCGATGCCCAGGAAATCGCGAGGGTTCTGGGGGTTGAGGTAGACGTGATGTGAGATGTCACCCGCCTCCTGCGCCATGCGGCGCGTGGCGGCCGTCACCTCGTCGTGGATCTTCCGAATGGCTCCGACGTCGTTCCCCTTAAGGATCGCGCGGATCACTATCTTTACTGCCATGGTCGAGCACCTCCAACTGGATTTGGTCAATCATCGCGAGGCGACCTTGAGGAATCCTTGGGGGTGCTGAGGATTTACTTGACCGGACAGCTCGGCATCGAGCTCGAGGGTCGTTTCCTGGGCGGCAGCGACCTGCCGCTTCGCCAGGGGCGCCTCGCATTCGCTTATCTGGCGTGCGAGCGCGAGCGAACAGTTACGCGTGAGGAGCTGGCCCAGGCGATCTGGGGAGATCTTCTCGCTGCCGCTTGGGACTCCGGGCTCACGGCGCTGATCAGCAAGCTGCGTGCCGCACTCGCCCGCATCGGCCTGGATGGCCGGGCTGTTTTGGCGACGACCGAGGGAGGCTATTGGATGCGGCTGCAGCCGGACGTGTGGGTGGACCTCGAGATCGCCGGGCATAGCCTGCATAAGGCAGAGAGCGCCGCGGCCGCGGGGTCGTTCAACACCGCCTACGGTGATGCGGTCGTGGCCGCGACCATCCTCCGCAGGCCATTTCTCGAAGGCAACGACGAGCCCTGGATCCATAGCCGGCGGCGAATCCTGCACGCCCAGCGGGTGCGGGCGCTCGACTGCCTCGTGGACGCGCTAGCCTGGAACGGCGAGCTCACGCTCGCGCTGACCCATGCCGACGAGGTGATCGAGCTCGAGCCCTATCGCGAGCGCGGTTACCAGCGGCTGATGCGACTGCACTCACAACTGGGTGACCGCGCAGAGGCCCTGCGAGTCTTCGACCGGTGCCGGACGCTCCTGTCAGAAGAGCTGGGCGTGGATCCGTCGCCCGAGACGATGTCGCTGCACCGAGAACTCCTTTCGTAGGTCGGTCGACGAGAGAGGCAGCTCCGCGCTTTACTGCAGCGGGAATGGGAGCTGCCACCAGGCAGGGGTGGTCTCGACCTCAATGCTGGTGATCCACTTGATCCACCAGAACCCGCGGCGGTCGGGCGCGACCATCCGCACCGGGAAGCCGTGTCCTGGGCTCAACGGCTGACCACCGAGGCGGGTCGCCAGCAGCACCCTTGACAGCTCACCCGCTGCGAATCGGCGATCGTAGCCCGTGGCCGATCGCACGTGCACGCTCACTGGCTGGTCGGTAACCGGCACCAGCCGGCTGAGCCAGACGCCAGTCCATTCCTGCTTCGAGTAGAAGCCACCAGTGCAATCGAGGGTGGCGGTGACACGGTCGTCAAACGCGCTGAGTTGTGCGTACGTCCACTCGCGTTCCTGGCTGGCGCCATCCACGCGCAGGCGCCAGGTGGAGGCGGCGATAGTCGGGACGGAATCGAACATCCATTGGGTAACCGGCATGGCATCAGGCTGATAAGAGGCGACCTCGTACGAACCCGTGAAGCGCCGGCTCGCGCCGGGCAGCGATGCCAGGCGGACGAGTCCCTCGGTGGCCGCGTAGGCGAGTCCAGCAGCGCCCAGCAGCAGGCCGCCGCGCAGCAGGCTTCGGCGGGACAGGTCAACGGCCCGCGGCGGAACCCAGCGGGCCACGAGGTGCCAGATGCCAAAGGGCACCGCGGCAATCGCCGCACCGACATGCACCTCCATGGCGGTGATGTCGCCCCACCAGCGCAGCAGCCCGGTCGAGTGGAGGAACCCGGCCACGATCGATACCAGGACGAGGACGGTGAAGATGAGCGAGGTCCACCAGCCCTGACGCCGATGCCGCAGACCTCCTCGTATGATCAGTGACTTCCAGGGCGTCAGGGCCAGGATGGCCACTCCGCTCGCCGCGTGGATGACGAGCGACCAACGGGCTGGCGCCGCGGCGTAAGAGAACGCCAGCCATCCCGTGAGGAAGGCGGCAGCGATTAAGCACAGCAGGGCGAGGTTGGTCCAGCGCCGCACGCTGTTCCGATTCTAGTGTCCGCGGACTATCTGAAACGGAAGCGCCCTTGCCACAGACTCCGCGAGAGATCAGCTAGCAACACCACCCTGACCCTCCCCCCGAGGTTTGGGGAGATCCCTTCCTCAAGATGAGGCTCCCATTCTTGTAGGACATCGAGACCCCCCACCCTGACCCTGCCCACGCGGGAAATCCCGCGACCCTGACGACAGTGGCTCCCCCGCAAGGGGGGAGGGTCAGTTCCGATGAGCCCGAACCGGGCCCGACCCTGACGCCAGGGGACGGGAACTCAGCTAGGGAGATCTTTGAAGAGGTCGCGGGCGATGATTTCGCGCTGGATCTCGGAGGTGCCTTCGTAGATCCGCGGAGCCCGCACCGCGCGGTAGAGGTGCTCCAGGAGATGGCCTTCCTCGAGGGCCTGTGCCCCATGGACCTGGATGGCGGCATCGATCACAAATTGAGCGGTCTCGGTGGCAAAAAGCTTGGCCATCGCCGAGCGGCGGGCGACGTGCGTGCCCCCGCGGTCGTAGGCCTCGGCCGCCGCATACACGAGCAGACGGGCTGCCTCGAGCCGGGTGGCCATCTCCGCCAGCTGGTGGGACACGGCCTGGAACTCGCGGATCGGCCGGCCAAAGGCCTTGCGCGTCGCGGCGTGCCGGATGGCGGCATCCAGGGCCGCCTGGGCCATCCCGACGACCGAGGCTCCGACGCTGGGCCGAAACAGATTGAGGACCCGCATGGCGAGCTTGAAACCCTGATCGACCTCGCCGAGCATCTGGTCGCGCGGAACGAACACGCCATCGAGCTCAATCCGGCCGATCGGATGCGGCGAGATGAGGCGGATCGAGACCCCCGTCAGCCGCTCGGCATCGCCCGGTACGATGAAGGCGGTAATCCCTCGGGTGCCGGCTCCCGGCGTGGTCCGAGCAAAGAGGGTGTAGACGTCCGCATCCGGGGCGTTCGAGATAAAGACCTTGACCCCGGTCAGGCGATAGCCCTTGCCGTCCGGTTCCGCCCGCAGCTCCAGGGCGCCGGCATCGGAACCGGCGTTGGGCTCGGTGATTGCAAGGGCCGCGACGGCCTTGCCGGCGGCCAGCGGCGCGACCCAGCGACGGAGCTGGGCCTCGCTGCCGGCCAGCACAATGGGATAGGCGCCCAGTGCCTGGATGGCAATCGCGTTCTCGACGTGCGTCGATTCCCGGCCGAGCGTCTCGCGCACCACGCAGAGATCCACCGCTGAGATATCGCCCTCGCGGCTGCCCCCAGCGCGTTGCGGAAACAGCCGGGGCAGCAAGCCCTCTTCGCCCAACGCCTGGATGAGCCTGCGATTGACGCGCCCCTCCTCTCCGGCGGCGGCGATGGGGGCGACTTTGCGAGCGATCGCGGCGGCGTCCGCCTCGAGCGCCGGCGTTCCGCTCACGATTGCACCGCCCCGCCGTCGAGCACGAGCCCCTGGCCGTTGATGCCCTCGGCGGCGCCGGAGCATAGAAACGTCGTCAGCGCGGCAACCTCGGCAGCCGTCATCAGCCGGCCTTGGGGGCTGAAGTGTTCCAGGACTGCGCGGGCCTCCTGGGGCGAGCGGCCGGTTTTGGCCGAGATGTTTGCCGTCGAGGCGTCGGTCATCGCGGTGTCGACGTACCCCGGGCAGACGGCGTTCACGGTGATCCCCTGGGATGCCACCTCGGCGGCGACGGCCCGAGTCAGGCCGAGCAGGGCGTGTTTGGATGCCGCATAGGCCGCCAGGTACGGGCCGCCGACCTTGGAGGCCACCGAGGCGATGCTCACTACGCGGCCCCAGCGGGCCTGCCGCATCAGCGGCAGGATGGCGCGGGTGCAATAGAACGCGCCAGTGGCGTTGATGCGCAGCATCCCGTCCCACATTTCGTCGGTTGTTTCCGTCAGCTTGGCGCTGGCGGCTACGCCCGCGTTGTTCACCAGGATCAGCGGGTCCCCCAGGGCCTTCCGCACGCGGGCGACCATGGCGTCGACCTGCTGGCGATCGCCGACATCGCAGCGCACGGCCTCCCCCCGGCGACCGGTCAAGCGGATTGCCTCGACCGTTTCAGCCAGCTCCTTGTCCGACCGGGCGGCCACTGCCACGTCGGCTCCGGCGGCGGCCAGCGAGAGCGCCACGGCCCGACCGATTCCGCGGCCGCCCCCCGTAACCAGCGCGACGCGTCCGGACAGCTCCGCCACGTCAGTGATCGCTCAGGATCTTGGTCAGCTTTGCCGCGTCGATATTGCCACCTGAGACGATGCAGGCGATCCGGCCGCTGCCGGCCTTCCCGGACATCGCGACCGCCAGGGCGGTGGCCCCGGCACCCTCGGCGATCACCCGATTCCGCTCGGCCATCAACCGGACGGCCGCCGCGATCTCGTCGAGGCTGGCGGTGAAGGACCCGTCGAGCAGTTCCTGGGCCATGACCAGCATGTTCGCGAACACCACCTTGCTGCCGATGCCGTCCACCCATGACGGCTGATAGTCCACGGTCTGCAGCGAACCGGCTTTCAGCGCAGCGGTGAGGGGGGCACCAGTCTCGGCTTCGACGGCGTAGATGCGCAGCGATGGCTTCAGGGCTCGCAAAGCCGTGGCAATCCCGCTGGCCAGGCCCCCGCCGCCCCACGGAATCAGGACGGTGTCGACATCCGGCTGATCTTCCAGGATCTCGATGCCAATGGTGCCGTTGCCGGCCATCACCCGGTCGTCATCGAAGGAGTGAATGAAGACCGCGTCGATGCCGGGAAAGCTCCGGTCTGTGAAAGTCTGCCACCAGCGATCGAAGGGCACCTTGATCACCCGACCGCCGAGGCGCGCGATGGCGTCGAGCTTGGTTTGGGGTGCGTAGTCGGGTGCGATCACGGTGCAGGGGATCCCCAGGCGTCGCGCGTTCCAGGCGGCGCCCTGTGCCATGTTGCCGGCGCTCGCCACCAGGACCCCTTTGGCGAGCTCGGCTCTGGAGATCAGGCTCATCGCGTTGGCCGCGCCTCGGATCTTGAAGGACCCGATCGGCTGCAGGTTTTCCAGCTTGAGGTAGATCTCCGACGGCGCGTCCCAGACGTTGAGGCGCACCAGGGGCGTGCGGATGGCCGCATCCGCGATCGCCGGCCGTGCCCGACGGATGTCCTCGATGCTGAGCCCGGTGGCCTTCACAGGGTCACCGTCTGGCCGACACCGGTCTCCCTCGCCCGCTGCGCGACGAAGGCCGCGGCGGCCACGTCCTCCACCGCCAACCCGAGGGACTTGAACAGCGTCAGCTCCCCGGCCGACCGGCGCCCCGGGTCCTCTCCGATGATGACCTGGCCGAGCTCGGCCCGGATATGATCGGGCTTGACCGCGCCTTCCCGGATCGGGATCAGGAGATCGCCCGCTTCGTTGAGGGCGGACTCGCGCCGGTCGACGAAGAGACGCGCCGCCGCCATGGTGGCGGTATCGATCTCGCGCGTGGTGGGGATGGACGATCCGACCGCGTTGACGTGAGCCCCCTCCTTCAGCCACGCGCGCTGCAGCACCGGCTCCGGGCTCGCCGTCACGGTTGTCACGATGTCGGCGCCGCGAACCGCCGCCTCCGCCGTCGCTACTGCTTCGATACCGAAGTTGTACCGCCCCTTTTGCTCGGCAACGAGGGCGCGGGCATGCTCGAGGTTGCGACTCCAGATCCGGACCGTTCGCAGCGGCCGGATGGAAGCGATGGCCTCCAGGTGCGTGCGGGCCTGGATCCCGGCTCCGAGAAGGGCCAGCTCGGTCGCGTCCCGACGGGCGAGTAGGTCGGTGGCCACGCCGGAGACGGCGGCGGTCCGAATGGCGGTGATGGTGGCCCCGTCCATGAGCGCCGAGAGCCGCCCGGTATCCGCTTCGAACAGCAGCACCGCCCCCTGGTGGGTGTCGATGCCGCGACTGGCATTGCCGGGGAAGACCGACACTGCTTTCATCCCGAGCGCCCCTTTGTGGTCGCCGTCGGCCGACAGGTGGCCGGGCATCACACCGAGGAACCCGCTGCCGTCGGGCATCCGCATCACCATCCGCAAGGGGACCAGCGCCTTCCCCCGGGCCAGCGCGGCCAGCGCGTCGCGCATCACCGCGATGCAGGCCGGCATCGGGAGCAAGCGCGCGACGTCCTCTGCCGAGAGCACGACTACCTGCATCAGGCGGCCACCGCCTCCATCTGTGAGACCAGCGCCGCGCGCTCATTCGGGGTCAGACGAATGTCCACGGCCTCCAGCCAGGTTGCAAAGTGCTCAATCCGGCGCGGCCCGATCAGGGCCGCCGTCACCTGCGGATGGCTGAGGACCCAGGCCAGGGCCAGCGCCCCGGTGGTCACGCCGCGCTCCGCGGCCGCGGCGCGCAGGGCATCGATCGAGCGGAAGGTCCGCTGATTCAGGAGGTGCTGGTATGGCTGGGGACGCAGCGCCATCCGCGAGTCTTTCTGCGCCGGCTCGCCGTATCGGTACTTCCCGGTCAACAAGCCCCCGGCCGTGGGACCAAAGGGGGTGATCGCCAGCTGCTCGTGGTCGGCCAGGGGAAGCACCTCGGCCTCGATCGCGCGCTCCAGCAGGTTGTAGCCGTTCTGCACCGATTCGTACCGGGCCAGGTTCAAGCGGCGGCTGGTCGACAGCGACTCGCTCAGCTGCCGGGCATCGATATTGCTGGCCCCGATGAACCGCACTTTGCCGGCCCGCACCAGCTCCTCCATCGCCCTCAATGTCTCCTCCACCGGCGTGTTGGGGTCGGGCTCCATGGTGACGTACAGGTCAATGTAGTCCGTTTGCAGGCGGCGGAGACTCCCCTCGACTGCCTGCATGATGTGGCGCCGGGAAAGGCTGCGGTCGGTGGGCCCCTCAGCCATGGCGTAGAAAACCTTGGTCGAGAGCACGAGCTTGTCCCGCACTTTCCGTGTCTTGAGCCAGGCCCCGATCATCGTCTCGGATGCGCCGCCGCCGTAGCTGTCGGCGGTGTCGAAAAAGTTGATGCCCGCTTCCCAGGCGCGGTCCATCAGGGAAAACGCGGTTGGCTGGTCCTCGCCCTTCCCGAATAGTTCCGGTGCCGAGCCGACTCCTCCGAATCCGCCGCAGCCGAGGCCCAGAACCGAGATGTGCACCCCGGTCCGCCCAAGCAGTCGGTACTCCATCGTCTCTTCGAGATGGTAAAGGTTTTTCTCGCTGGTATCATCGGCAGTAAGCATGTCGGTGCAGCAACGGGCACGTTTGCGTCATCAGAGCGACATCGAGGTCCAACGCATCGACGGCGGGACGCTGCAATGGCTGATCGACCAGGAGCTTGGCGCCGAGCACGTGATGGCGTACCGGCTGACGGTTGACCCCCGCTCGACGGCGAGCCACGTCCACATCGGCGCGGAGGAAGTCCTCTACGTCCTGGAGGGCACCGGCGAGGTGCGAGTGGAGGACGCCACCCACGTCGTGAACCCCGGACGCGCGGTGTTCGTCCCGGACGGCGCCGAGCACAGTTACGTCAACACCAGTGGCGCTCCCCTGGTCATTGTTGGGGCCATGGCGCCACCCATCGACCCGGACGAGATCCATCTGGCCATCCCGACACTCGACCTGACCGGCATCCGCTCGTCGGGCCTCGACGAGGGCGCCGTGAAGCCGACCATGATGGATGAGCAGCGAGTGACGCCCACCCTGATGGGGGAGCGCAGCTTCCGGGTGCTGGTCAGCCCAGCCGTCGGCTGTCGCCAGATGACCCAGTTCACGGGCGTCATTCCCACCGGACGCGCGCCCTTGCACGCTCATCCGCATGAGGAGGCCGTCTACATCCTGGCAGGCTCTGGCCGGCTGTGGGTCGAGGAGAACCCGGCGGGGGAGCTGCGCCCGGGTTCGGTCGTGTTCTTCCCGATCGGCGTGCGCCATACCCTCGAGAACACCGGCCAGGAGGACCTGAGGGTGTTGGGTGCCTTCTCGCCGGCCGGGTCGCCGGAGGCGAAGTTACCGCCCAAGCCGTAGAATCCTAACCCCTCCCCTGCCCCCTCCCCAAGGGGGAGGGGACGATTAATCGCGTACCACTGAGGGACCTTCTGAGAGGGAGATTCCTACGGCTCTAGATGCCGAGGTAGGCGCGCTTCATCTGGGGGTTCTCGAGCAGCGCGGCGGCTTTGTCTGCGAGGACGACCTTGCCGCTCTGCAGGACATAGCCACGGTTGGCGATCCCAAGGGCCATCACGGCGTTTTGTTCGACCACGAAGATCGTGATGCCGGTCGCATTCAAGCGCTGAATCGTCTCGAACTGCTGCTCGACCAGCACCGGCGCCAGCCCCATGGATGGTTCGTCCATGCAGAGGAACCGGGGTCGCGACATCAGCGCCCGCGCCATGGCCAGCATCTGCTGCTCGCCCCCCGACATGGTGCCACCCTTCTGCGAGCGCCGCTCCTTGAGCCGGGGGAACATGACCATGACCCGCTCCAGGTCCTCGGCCACCCCGGCCTTGTCCGAGCGGGTAAAGGCGCCCAGCATCAGGTTCTGAAGCACCGTCAGCCGGGGGAAAATGCGGCGTGCCTCGGGGACAATGGCGATCCCGTGCTCGACTCGCTTCGAGGTCGGCCAGTTGGTGATGTCTTCGCCGTCAAACCACACGCTCCCCCGGGAGCAGCGGACGGCGCCGATCACCGTCTTCATGGTGGTGGACTTGCCGGAGGCGTTCCCACCCAGCAAGCAGACGATCTCCCCTCGCCGCACTTCCATGCTCACGTCGCGCAGGGCCGGGATCGCCCCGTAGCGCACCTCGACGCCGCTGAGCCGCAAGAGAACGCTGTCTGTGGGCGCCGTTGGCTGGCTCATGCGGTGGCGGCTCGGCGGCCCAGGTAGGCCTCGATCACTCGCGGGTTGCTGTGCACTTCTTGTGGCAGCCCCTCGGCAATCTTGACGCCGTGGTCCATGACCGCGACCCGATCGGAAATCTGCATCACGAGCGGCATGTGGTGCTCGATCAGCAGGATGGTGAGCCCCTGGTCGCGCATCGCCCGAATCAGGCCGGCGATCTCGACCCGCTCGTACGGGTTCATCCCGGCGGCGGGCTCGTCGAGGAGGAGCAGCTTCGGGCGCGCCGCCAGGGCGCGGGCCATCTCGGTCCGCCGACGGTTGGCGTAGGAGAGGCTGTAGGCCGGGTCGTCCAGGCGCGGCTCCAGCCGTTCGCGGAACAGGGCGATGGCATCGTCAATGGCCGCCGCGGCAGCCCTCTCCGCCCGAATGGTGCCGGGCCAGTAGAGGGCCGACCCCAGCATCCCGCTGGGTGTCCAATGGTGGGTCCCCACCAGGATGTTCTCCCGGACCGTCATCTGGGGGAAGACGCGCACGTTCTGAAACGTTCGGGACACGCCGGCGTGGGTGATCCGGTGGGCGGGCAGCCGGGTCAGCTCGCGACCGAGCAAGCGGATGCTGCCTCCGGAGGCGCGCAGCACGCCCGAGATCAGGTTGAAGACGGTCGTCTTCCCCGCCCCGTTGGGACCCACGAGGCTGACGATCTCGCCCTGCCGCACTTCCAGGTCGAAGTGATCGACCGCCGTCAGGCCGCCGAAGCGCATGGTTAACCCCCGGATCTGGAGGACCGGTTGGGGCTCGCTCATGCACCTTCCTCTGGGGCAATGATCGAGCCGGTGGAGGCTTCCAGATCGGCCACCGTCTCGCCCGCGGGGGGCTGGGCAGCCAGTGGTTCGGCCTCGGGCTCGGCAAACAGCTCGACGGTACCGCCCAGCATCTGCCGCGGCCGGATGGACACGGTTCCCAGGAGCCCTTCGGGCCGGAAGATCATGGTCAGGATCAGGATCAGGCTGAAGACGACGAACACCAGGACGGGCGTGAAGATCTTGGTCAGCAGGCCCTGGAGGACGAAGGGCACCACGGTCACGAAGGTGGCCCCGATGATCGATCCCGGGATGCTCCCCAGCCCGCCGAGGATGACCATGATGAAGATCAGCACCGTTTCCTGGATGTCGAAGTTGCCTGGGTAGGCGTTGTGAAAGCGGGCCGCGTTGATCATGCCGGCGATGCCGGCGATCACGGCGCTGGCGGTGAAGGCGAGCAAGCGATATTTGAACGTGTTGACGCCCATGGCGCGGGCGGCCAGCTCATCTTCGCGGATGGCGATCCAGGCCCGACCGGTCCGCGTGCTCCGCCAGCGGAGCAGGCAGAACATGACTACCGCCAGAAAGCCAAGGAAGATCCAGTAGTAGGTGCGGGTTTGGAGGCCGACGCCGTGGATCAGGGGGACACCGTTCGGGAGGCGGAACGGGTCGACCTGGTGGATCCCCTCCGTTCCGCCCGTCAGATTGAGGTCGTCAGGGCCGAACTGATGGCCGGCCAGGGTGGGCGGCCGGTCCAGGTCGAGCACCAGCTCCCGCGTGATCAGCCCGAACGCCAGGGTCAGGATGGCCAGGTAGTCGCCCCGAAGCCGCAGCGAGGGGATTCCAACAATCAACGCGAATCCGATCGAGGCGAGGACGACTACGGCGAAGGCCGACCAGATCGGGAGGTGGATGTGCAGTTGCGCACTCGCCACCATCGCGTAGACGTAGGTCCCAATGCCGAAGAAGGCGATGAAGCCGAGGTTGAGCAGTCCGGCCCAGCCGACCACGAGGTTGAGCGCCAGCGCGAGGCTGGCCGCCTGGACGGAGGTGGTCAGGATCCGCAACCAGTACTCGCCACCCGTCCAGCCAAAGGTATCGACGAAGTACTGGGTGATGAAGGGAGCGGTGGCGGCGATGGCGAAGAAGGGGATGAGGACGTACCACCGGGTGAGCGCCTGGTTCCACCCATACGGGCCGGCCTGCCAGAGCCGCTTGAGGCGGGGTGGCGGCGCCTCGTCGAAGGCCTCGGTGTTCGCGCTCATGCCCGGTCCGGGAGGCGCTCGCCAAACAGTCCCTGCGGGCGCACCATCAGGATCAGGATCAGCGCCAGGAAGGCGAACGTGTCCTGGAAGGTGGTGCTGATGAAGCCGCCCCCCAGGCTCTCCAGGACGCCGAGCAGCAGGCCACCGACCATGGCACCGCGGATGTTGCCGATCCCTCCGATGACCGCCGCGGTGAAGGCCTTGATGCCGAGCAGGTAGCCCATGAAGAAGTCCACGGTGGCGAAGCGCAGGCCGTACAGGATGCCGGCCATGCCGGCCAGTACCGAGCCGACCAGGAAGGTGACCACGATGACCCGGTTCACATCGATGCCCATGAAGGTGGCCGCCTCGCGGTCCTGGGCCGTCGCCCGCATGGCGGTCCCAAACCGCGTGCCGAAGATGAACCGGTCGAGCCCAAGCATCACGAAGGCCGCAACGACCAGGAGGGTGACCCCGGTCAGGGGAGTGGCGACGTTTCCGATGGTGATGACCGTCTGCGGAACCAGCGCGTTGTTCGGCACCAGGACGGGCGCCGGGCTGATCCGCCACTGGACCATGCTTTCCAGGAACAGGGACATGCCCACGGCGGTGATCAGGGGCGCCAGCCGGTTCGCGTTCCGCAGCGGCCGGTAAGCGAACCGCTCGATCCCGACCCCCAGCAGGCCGGCCCCACCCATCCCGATCACGATCATCAGGATCACGACCAGGGCGCCCGGGGCGGAGGCGACGCCATTATGGACGAAGTAGCCCGCGACGCCGGCGCCCAGGAAGGCGCCCACCATGAACACGTCGCCGTGGGCGAAGTTGAGCATTTCCAGGATGCCGTAGACCAGGGTGTAGCCGAGCGCGATGAGCGCATACAGGCTGCCCGTTTCCAGCCCGTTGACAAGCTGCTGCGGGAGGTTCTGCAGGAAGTAGTCCATCGGCGGTGAGCGGGGCAGCCCCCGAGCTGCCCCGCCTTATTGTGCGCGCTTAGACGGAGATCTTTTCGACGACGACCATGTCGTCGGCGGTGGCCTGGTAGACGTAGATGCCGCCACCCGCCACGTCGCCCTTCGAATCGAACTTGACCTGGCCGAAGATGGTGTCAAACGAACCGCTGGCCAGCTGGCTGATGACGTCATTGCGCGAGATCTTGCCGTTGTTGACCGGGGCGTTGTTGATCGCCTGGAGAAGCACCTGGGTCGCTTCGTAGGCCGAGCCGAGGAAGGGACCCGCCTTGGGGACCGAGTCCGCGCCATAGGCCGCCTTGAACTCGGTGACGAAGGTAGCCGCGCTCCCCACCCCGATCGGGCTGGCGGTGACGTTGGTCGCATAGGCGCCTACGTAGGCGTTCTGCGACGCTTTGATGATCGACGGATCCTGAGTCCCATCGGACCCCAGGAAGTTGATGGTCGAGCCGATGGTCAGCCCGGCGCCCTTGAGCTGGAGCACGAGCGGCGCCACCTCGGGGCCCTCATCCGCGAAGTAGACCCAGTCGGCCTGAAAGGCCTTGATCTTGGTGACGATGGTGCTGAAGTCGGTCTGGCCGTGCTGGGCGCTGTCCGTCTTGATCGCGATACTGGCCGCGTTGGCCTGCAGATACTTCACGACCTGGTCCCGAAGTCCGGTCGAGTAGTCGGACCTGGCGTCCAGGAGATAGACCTTCTTGGCGCCCTTCTCGATCAGGAACTTGGCATCCGCCGGGCCCTGGGCGTCGTCGCGGGCGTTGACCCGGTGGGCGACGCTGTTGCCCTGGTCGGTGACTTTCGGGTTCGACGCCGATTCACTCACGAACGGCAGCGGAGGGTTGGCGCCCTGCAGACCCTGGATCGTCCCCAGTACCACGCCGGAGTTCATGGGGCCGACAATGCCCAGGACGGTGGGGTCCGAGATTCCCTGTGCCTGGAGGGTAGCGGCCGTGTCCGGCTTGTGCTGGTCGTCCCATATCAGCAGGTCAATCTTGGTGCCCTTAATCCCGCCTTTGGCGTTCCAATCCTTGACCGCCAGCTGGATGGCCTGGAGCGCCCCCGCTCCGATTGATGCCTCGTCCCCGGTGAATGGCCCCTCGGCCGCGATCTGGACCTTGGTCGGCGCGTTGGGTGTCGGACTGGCAGCCGGTCCGCCGCCGCAGGCGGCCAACCCAAGACTCGCCAGCGCGGCCATCACGATGACCCTCGGTATACGCATTCGTTCCCTACCTCCTCTCGGTCGTTGACTGATCGAAAATGGTGCGCTTGTTATACACGGTTGCCCAAAGCAGGGCAACTGACCCGGTGGCCATCTAATAGTTGCTAATCCCTGGCGTGCGCGACCAGGTCGAGATGCCGGTCGAGGGCTCCCAGGACTGCCTGCACGTCTTCGGCGGTGTTGTAGTAGTGGAGGGAGATCCGCAGGGAGCCGTCGCGCACCGAGCAGAGGATGCCCTCGGCGGCCAGCGCCGCCACCAGCCGCGGGGCGTCGGTCGACCCGATCATGACCAGTGGCCCCCGCGCGGCCGGTTCCTCGGGGGTCAGCAGCCGGAGGCCGCGCTCCCGAATGCCACGAATGAGCAGGGCGGCGAGGCCGTGCACATGGCGGCCGATGGCGTCGAGCCCGGCGTCCGCGATCAATTCGATGGCGGCCGATGCCGCGTAGATATTCGGGACGGGAGGCGAACCCGTCTCGAACCGCCGCGCGGCGTTCGCGAACTCGAGGTGATGCACGTCATAGGCGAAGACATTCGCCTGCCCGAACCACCCCGAGTCCGAGGGCTGCAAGCGCTCGATCAGCTCGGGCCGGATGTACAGGAAGGCGACCCCCGGCGCTCCCAGCAGGTATTTGAGGGTGCCGGTGCAGAGGAAGTCGACGTCGAGCGCCTTCACGTCCATCGGCTCCGTCCCCATGCTCTGGAAGGCATCGATGAGCAGGTGGGCGTCGCTCGCGTGCGCCACCTCGGCCAGCGCCGCCACGTTGTTCTTGAAGCCGTTCTTGTAACAGACGTGGGTGGTAGCGACCAGGGCGGTCTGTCGGTCGATCAAGGCCTCATAGGATGTCAGCGGAAGCCGGTGCCCCTCGGCTCGGGCGAACTCGACCTGTGCCCCGCGCCGCTCCTGGGCGAGCCACACGTGACCCATCGTCGGGAAATCGAAGTCGCTGGTCACTACCTTGGGCCGAACCGAATAGTCGAGGGCGCTGGCCAGTGAGTTGAGGGCGGTCGACACGGAGTATGTGACCGCAATCTCGGTGGGCTGAGCATTGATCAACCGGGCGAACTGCGCCCGCAACGTCTCCATCCGCTCCACCCAGAGCTCCCAGGGATTGCCGTAGGTATGCCAGGACTCGATGAATTCGTGGAGCGCCGCTTCCACCGGTCGCCCCAGGGCTCCCTGGGAACAGCTGCTCAGGTAAATCTTGTCCTTGAAGATGGGGAACTGCCGGCGGAACGCGGCCGCCTTGCCGTCGGCGACGGGCTCATGCTTAGACGGCATTGTTCGGCATTGTAGTGTCCGCGGTTAGCGATCCGCTGCAAATTTCTCCGGCCAGCCGCGGCGCTCGCCGTCGGCGGGCGCGGCCGGCGTCGCAAAATGCTTGACAGCTCAGGAAGACGACCCGATACTGCGGGCACGGAGGCGGACTTCGAGCAGCCTCCGCGGGACCAGCGGCTGCGCGGGGAGGGGACTCGGCATAGGAACAGGGGATCCACGCCCACCACTGGCCCGCCGCGTCCTGACCATTCTGGCCGGCGCGTCCGTGCTCGCCGGGACCATCCCAGGGCGCGCTTCCATCCCGGTGCTCGCCGGGAATGCGAACCTCCATCTGGACAAGACCGTGGCTGGTGCGACCCTGTCGCCGGTCCTGGCCCTGGCGCTGGCGGTCGACCAGTCGAGCGCCATTCCGGGGGATCGGCTGACCTATACGGCGACCGTGTCGAACACGGGCGCCTCCCTGGCCCTGAGCGGTGACCTGACCGCCCAGAACACCGACGCCACGGCCGCCGCGGTCTCGTCGTACTTCGACGTCGTCTCGACGACTTCGACCGGCCACTGCGTTTCATCGATCAGTAACCGGGGCCACGACACCGCCCAGTGGGCGGCGCTAGCCGCGACGGCGGCGAGCCAGCCGGGCTACGTCCCGGTGCTCGCGCCACCCATCGCCGCTGGCCTCTCCCTCATGGTGACGCCTGTTCCGTCAGACGGCGTCACGTATCCAGCCGCCGGCGACCTCATCCTGGGTACCCGGCTGGACCCTGGGGCGACGGCCAGCTGGCATTACACAGCGACCATCAGCCTCACCCCGGCGCAGACCGCATTCCTTCTGGATCCCGCCCAGGTCACCCGGATCCGCAACACGCTGCACGCCGAAGTGGGCCCGCGGTCGCAGCAGGGCAACGGGCAGCCACCGATGGTCGATGTCGAGTTCTGCCAGCAACTCCTCGCCGCTTCTCCATCCGGAACGGCCGGCAGCGTCGCGGTCCTCGTTTCGCTGCCGAACGGGACGACGGTGCGGCTGCCGGTCGGCACCGTGCTGCCGGGGACCTCCGCCAGTGTGTTGACGCTCTACCGTGTGCCCGTGGTCGGCGCCAAGGCGCAGGGTGAGTCGGACGCCGATTACCTGGCTCGTCTGCACGCCGTCGAGGGCCTGCAGCTGGTGGCCTCCGCGGTGGCGACCGGCACCAGCTCGGCCGGAACCGTCACGGCCGGGCCGACGACCGCGAGCGCGACCACCGAACACCTGCCCATCATCACGGTTGCCAAGAGCGGCCCGGCCAAAGCCGACGCGGGAACCACGCAGACCTACCCGCTGGCCCTGCAGAACGGTGGCGGTGCGCCGGCCAGCGGGCTGCAGGTCACGGACAGTGTCCCCAGTGGCGACACCGGGACCGTCACCGGAGTGCCGGCGACCCTGAGCCCGACCGCTGGCGCGACGGCCACGGCCACTTTCGCCATTCCGGTCGGCCAGGCGGAGGGCGGGCTAACGGATACGGCCTCGGTCAGCTGGACCGATGCCAACGACAACGCTTACGGCCCCGTCACGAGCAACTTCACCACCCAGGTCTCTTCCACCTTCGCCGGGTCCACGCTGACACTAGCGCCGGCGAGCGCCGGGCCCGATCTCGTGGGCGCCACCCAGGGGTTGACGGCGACATTGTTCGACCGGCACGGCGCGCCGATGGCCAACCAGTCGGTCAGCCTGGCCATCAGCGGCGCAAACCCGCTCACGGCAACCGCGACCACCGACGCCAACGGGGTGGCCGGTTTCGTGATCCTGGGCACCAACCCCGGCATCGACGTCGCCCAGGCGACCTTTATGCATGGCGCCTTCGTCCTCCACTCGAACACCGCCACCGTAGCCTGGATCAAGCCGGTCGCGGTCATCAGCACGACGCCCGCGGAGGGGAACTTCTTCGCCGAGCCGGCGTCGGCGTGTAGCGTCATCGCCAAGCCCGGGGACGTGGCGGCATTCGGTCAGACCTTCCCCACCATCGACTTCAATCCACCCAGCGGCACCGTCAACCACAACATCTCGGGCGTTGGCCCATCGACGAGACCGTTCACCGACGTCACCACGGATCAGGTCGGCAACTTCTCCGGAACGATCATCGCCCAGGGCAATGGGGTCCAGGCGGGCCTCGGCAGCCTGAGCAGCTTCGACGCCGTGTTCACCGCCAGCCTCAGCATCACCAAGCCGGGTGACGTGACGTTTGGCGTGGTGGCGGACGATGCCTTCCTGCTCGGCATCGGGGGTGGGGCGACCCGGGTCAGCGGCGCCTACGAGAATGCGCCGGCCTCCAACACGTCGCCGTTCAAGAACTACCCGCTCGTCGGAGCCTGGAACCAGGCCGCCCCTCCAGCCGGGCCCGCCACCCATGCCGTGACGGTGCACTTCCCCGCTGCCGCGTCCTATCCATACGAACTGGACTACGCGGAATGCGGCGGCGGGACGCTCTCCCTGACGCTGACGGAGCTGACCTTCACCCCCGACACCTCGCCGCTCAGCGTGTACGTCGGCTACGCCGACGGGTTGCGCCCGGCGGGCAGCATCTTCCCCTTCCCCTGGTCGGGGTCGCCGAACGTGATCTTCATTGGCAGCGGCGCTCCATTCGACGCCGGCGCCCTGCGTCTCGATAACAACTCGGATACCCCAATGACGTTCGACAGTATTACCGTGGACCTGCCGGGCCAGGCGCATTTCGACATCTGGCCGCACGGCCAGGTGCTGCCGGCGCACCAGATCCTGATCTTGACCCAGACCGCCTTCTTCAACTTCGATACGTCCGACTTCAGCGGCTGTGGCGGCAACGACGGGGTCATCCCGGCGGTGAACGTGACCCAGGGCGGGGTGACCACGACGTTCAAGGACACCGGACAGATCCTGAACACCTTCGGGTTCGACCTGGCCTGCCGGGGCAACGAGTCGCAGTCCTGGACCCGAATCGGTGGCGGCGGCGCGGCGATCAATACTCCGCTGCCGCCCGCCATCGCGCTCTCGCTGGCACCCACCACCCTGCCCGGGGCCACGGTTGGCCAGACGCAACGGCTGATCGTCACGGCCCTGGACGGCTCTGGCCAACCGGTGCCCAGCCTGGCGGTGACGCTGGGCGTGTTCGGGGCCAACACGCAGCACGTCAACGGCACCACGAACAGCGCCGGGGTGGTGACGCTGTCCTACGTTGGCCTGAACGCCGGGACGGACACCATCGATGCCATCGCCTTCGTCAGCGGGTTGCAAGCGGTCTCCAACCAGCTCAGCCTGACCTGGAAGATCCCGGTGCCGCCGCCACCGCCGCCCCCGCCCTCGGGCACATCACCTCCGTCGATCTCCAACCTGTCGCCGGCCGATGGGACCAGCGTGGCCGCGTCCACGCCGGTCAACGCCAGCATCACCGCGGCGCCGGGGTCGACCATCGCCAGCTGGTCGGTGGCGGACCAGCTGCTCCCCAGCGGGACGTCGGAGACGCTAGCCTCCGGGAGCGGGAATCCGCCGGCACCGCTGGCCACCTTCAACCCGGCCAACCGGTCGAGCGGCACCTACGCCATCACCATATCGGCCACCTCGAGCACGGGCGGGTCGGCAGCGGCCGTGACCCGGGTCGTCGTGGGCAGCGGCGGCGGCACGGCTGCCCAGGCCCCTCCGACGATTGCACCGTCCACACCAGCTGATGGGACCGTGGTGACCGGTCCGCTGCCCGTAACTGCCGGCTTCACGGCGCCGACCGGCCAGAGCATCGCCAGCTGGAGCGTGACGGTGACGCCGGCGGCCGGTGGTGCATCGAGGACCATTGGCAGCGGGACGGGTACGCCACCTGCCACCCTGGCCACCCTCGATCCCACGCTGCTGCCCAACGGGACCTACCTCGTCGCTGTCTCCGGCACCGCCAGCGGCGGCGGAACCCAGACCGTCACCACGACCGTGAGCGTGGCCGGCCAGCTCAAGCTGGGCCGCTATGTGAGCACCTACCTGGACCTCAACGTGCCCGTCAGCGGCTTCCTGATGCAGGTCCGCCGCGTCTTCGACAGCGCCGACAAGAGCAATGGCGACTTCGGCATCGGCTGGCACCTGAGCGTCTCGAACTTCCAGCTGCGCAGTAACCGTGCCCTGGGGGACGGCGGCTGGTCCGAGTACCCGACCAGCTGTGTGTTCGGGCTCTGCAATTACGGGTTCAAGAGCTCGGCCCCGCACTCCGTCACCGTCGCCTTCCCCGACGGCCATGACGAGATCTTCGACTTCACGCCCGCCGGCGGCAGCGTGCTCTTCTACTGGGAGGGGACCTCGGGCTTCACGGCCCGGGCCGGGCTGGGGATCACCTCGACCCTGGCCGTGGCCGGTGACCAGAGTGTCATCTACGGCTTCGACGGCAACCTCTACGACAGCAACTTCAACCTCTACAACCCGACCCGCTTCCTGCTGACGACGCGTGACGGGCGCCAGATCCTGCTCGACGTCGACAGCGGGTTGGTGTCGGAGACCGACCGCAACGGCAACACGCTGAGTGTCGATAGCGGCGGGCTGCACTCGTCCACCGGGTCATCCATCACCTTCACCCGCGACAGCCAGAACCGGATCACCGCCATTGCGGGGCCCGGCGGCCAGCAGCTTGCCTACACCTACTCCAGGGCCGGCGATCTCGGGACCTATCGGGACGCCAACGGCAACGCTTTCACGCTGACCTACGACGCCAACCACGACCTGCTGGGCGTGACCGGGCCAGGGTCGACTCGGCCGCTGCAACAACAGGTCTACGACCCCAACACCGGGCGGCTGTCCCAGGTGATCGACGGCGCCGGCAATGTCACCCAGGTCACCGACGACGTGGCCAACCATACGCAGACGATCGTGGACCCGAACGGGAGCCTGACCACCATCGAAACCTTCGACGACCTGGGTGACCTGGTCAAACAGAGCCAGGTCTTCAGCGGGCGGACCCTGACGACGACGTTCACGTACGACGCCGTGGGCCACGAGCTCAGCCGGACCGACCCGCTCGGGCACACGTCGTCGGCGACGTACGACGCCAGCGGCAACCTGACCTCGACGACCGA
>Ga0209802_1000414_pt1 | contig 32719 bp, 32 predicted proteins | sample GraSoiAngelo_129_FD_185886 | JGI IMG/M metagenome (GOLD analysis project Ga0209802, IMG submission 185886) | Grasslands soil microbial communities from the Angelo Coastal Reserve, California, USA - 14_0927_12_40cm (SPAdes) (version 2) | ecosystem: Environmental > Terrestrial > Soil > Grasslands ... | reverse complement strand
ATCTGCGCTCGCCGCAGGAGGCGCGCGCCTATCTCCTGACGCTGAAGCAGGTGCTCGAGTACACCGGCGTCTCCGACTGCGACATGGAGAAGGGGAGCTTGCGCGTGGACGCGAACGTCTCCGTGCGTCGCGGGGGAGAAACGGCGCTCGGCACCAAGGTCGAGGTGAAGAACATCAACTCCTTCGCCTACGTCGAGAAGGCGCTCACCGTGGAGCGCGATCGCCAGATCGCGCTGCTCGAGACGGGCGGCACGGTGGTGCAGCAGACGATGCTGTACGACGCCAAGGAGAACGCGGTGCGGCCGCAGCGCTCGAAGGAGGAGAGCCACGACTACCGCTACTTTCCGGACCCCGACCTCCCCCCGCTCGTGCTCTCGACCGAGCTCGTGGCGGAGCAGCAGGCGACGCTCCCCGAGCTGCCGGCGCGGAAGCGCGAGCGCTTCGTCGCCCAGTACGCCTTGTCGCAGCAGGACGCGAGCGTGCTCACGGCAAGCCGCGCGGTCGCCGACTACTACGAGGCCGTGGTCCACGCCGGCGCGGACGCCAAGGCGGCGGCCAACTGGGTCATGGGTGAAGTGCTGGCGGACGCCAAGGCCCACAACGACCAGTTGCGCACCTCGCCGGGCGCGCTCGCCCAGCTCATCGGGCTGGTGCGGGGCGGGACCCTGTCCCACCAAGCCGCGAAGCGCGTCTTCGGCGATGTGGCCGAGCGGGGCGGCGACCCGCGCAACGTGGCCGAGGCACTGGGCCTCGTGCAGGTGGCCGACGCGGGCGTGCTCGGCGCCTGGGTGAGCGACGTGCTCGCGAGTCAGCCCCAGGAGGTCGCGCGCTACCGCAGCGGGGAGACGAAGCTGATGCAGTTTTTCCTGGGGCAGGTCATGAAGGCTTCGCGCGGGAAGGCCGACCCGAAGCTGGCGCAGCGGGTGCTGGAAGAGAAGCTAGCCCCCTGAGCGGTCGCGCCACGGCCGCTGCGCCTTCGACTCCTTCCAGTAGGCGAGGGCCGGCGTCGGCAGGCCGAAGTGCTGCTCCGCCGTCGCCTCGAGCCGCTCCGGCTCGTGCCCCGCGCCCTCGTGCAGCGCCTGACGCCGCATCCGCTTGGCGAGGAGCAGCGCCTGGTGCCCGGCCGGGTCGAGCCGGCGCGCCGCCGCGTCCCGATCGCCCAACGCCTCCATCACGTACTCGAACGCCACCGCCATGTGGCGCTCTACGTCCGCGTCCGGCAGGTCCCAGCGGCTGTTCTCGAGCATCAGCTGGAACGCCCACTGCCAGCTCTGGCTCTCCGTGAGGCGCACCATCCCGCGGAACAGGCGACGGCTCGTGTGCACGCTGAACAGGGTCGGCGAGATGATGGCGTCGAGGTGCGCGTCGCTCGTGGCGTGGTCCTGCAGAATGAGCTGCTTCGCCTCGGCCGGGTAGGCCGTCCCCAGGTGCGTTTCGAAGCGGCTCTCCCAGTAGCTGTGGCCGAGGGCCGCCGTGCTCGACGTGAGGACGAGCTGGCGCGGCACGAAGAAGTTGTGGGCCACGCTGTCGGCGGCGAGATGGGCGAGGTAGCCGTGGCCGAAGGCGCGCAACGGATCGGTGGGAGCGAGGTCGAGGATCTCCTGGCCCACATGCCAGGCGTGGCAATGGCGCCCCACCGGGGCGTACTTTTTCGCCATGGACGTGTCGGCCGCGATGTTGCCGTACAGAAAATCGTACGGGAACGCCCGCAGCAGGTCCGCGATCGCGCTCGGGAGCTGGTGCAGATTGGCGAGCACGGACTCGCCCAGGTAAACGTGGGTGCCCGGCGCCCAGGCGTGCGCCGTGCCCGGCAACAGGGCCAGCGCGACGAGCGCGAGGGCCAGGGCGGCGAGCGCGCGCTTCAGTGCTTCTTCCGGCCGCGCTTCAGCGCGCGCCGACCCCAGTCCACGAGCGCGATGCCGCGCCGCACGCCGCGCAGCGTGGCGGCGACGTCCAGCACCGCCGACTCGACCTCCTCCTGAACGACGTCGAACAGCGCATCCAGATCCTGCAGCCGCGCTTCCGCCGCGTCCGCAGCCTTGACGATACGGGCCCGCAGCTCGCGCGAGGTCCCGGCCAGCCCGTCCGCTTCGGTGCGGATCGTCGCGACGAGCTGGCGCACGTCGCTCACAGCGGGGCCCGCGAGCTGCTCCAACAGGTGGGCGAACTGCTCCAGCCGGCGCGCCGCCACGAGATGCGTCGCCGCCAGTACCACCCCGGCCGCCGCCAGCACGGCGAGGCTCAAGGCTCCCACCACGCCCACCCAGGTCGGCATCGTGCCTCAGTCCGCGGGAGATTCGGCCGTAAGCTCGGGGCCCTGCGCCCGCGCTGTCAACGCCGCCGGCCGGAGCGCGAGGCGCATCAGGGGCGGGGCCGCGAGCTGTGCCAGGACCACGCCCACCACGATCGTCGTCAGGAGCGGGCTCGCTGTGCCCGACGTCGGGCCGTCAGCGAGGAGGAAGCTCGCGCCCAGGGCGATGGCGAGGCCGCCCTGCGCGGTGGTCGCGAGGCCCAGGTCCGGCGGAAGCGCGCCTAGGTGCAGCGGGTCGCGAGCGTAGCGCACGACTGCCCACTTCGCCGCGCTGCGCAGCGCCCACAGGATCGGGGCGGCCGCGAGCGCCCAAATGGTGGGGAGGGCGAGCACGGCCCCGGTGATGATCAGGAGCGGTGCGGAGATGGGGTGCTCCCCAGCGGCGAGCAGCGCCTGCACGCGCCGCCGTAACGGCGACGCGTTCACGATCAGCGCGGCGGCGAGGCCGCACACGACGAGGGGCGAGAGGTCGGCTGCGTAGCCGATGCCCGCGCCGAACAGCATGGCACCGAGCAGCGCCATGCCCACGTGCTCGGGGTCGCGCCGGAGCCGGGTGAGCGACACGAACAGCATCCCCACGAGCGTCGCGCTTCCGAGCGTCAACGCGAGCCACGGGAACCAGCCGTGCGTCGCGCCGCTCGCGGGCCCGCGCAGCGGTGAGATCGTGAGCGCGAGCGTCACGGCGAGCACGGCCCAGGCCGTCTCGAGCGTCGCGCCGAGCGCGAACTCGCGGGCCACGCTGCGCCGCACCCCGAGCGCCCGAGCGGCGAGCGCCACGGCCCCAGGCCCCGATGCCACGGCCACGCTGCCGAGCGCGGCCACAGAGAATAGCCGCGGCGTCCACGCCGCGCCGAGCGTCGGCCGGGCCCGCGCGAGCAGCCCGGCGGCGAGCCCCACCACGAGCAGGACGGCGAGCGCCTCGAGGCCACTCAAGAGCCAGAGGCGGCGCGGGATGCGCGTTACGTAGCGACGCTCGAAACGGGCGCCCAGCAGCGCGCCGAGCCAGCCGAGCGCCAGGGCCGTGACCGGCGCCAGGGCCCGCAGCACGGCGGCGTCGAGCAGCTCGATCCCGGGCCCGAGCACGACGCCGAGCAGCACGAGCGGCGCCCCGGCGGCGCAGAGCAGGTCGAGCGAGCGGGGCCGGCGGAGCGGCAGCCGGGGCAGGCGGGTCGCGAGAACGCCGGCGGCCGCGAGCAACCCGAGCGCGAGAACGGGGCTCACGCGCGAACGTTCGCGCGCGCTTGACGCGAGCGCAAGCGCCGCCGTAGCTTGGCGGCCATGGCTCCGGCGTTCTGCGTGACCGGCGGGCGTCCGCTCAAGGGAACGATCCGCCCCGCGGGGAACAAGAACGCGGCGCTGCCCATCCTCGCGGCCACGCTGCTGGCCGACGCGCCCTGCCGCATCGACAACGTCCCCAAGATCGGCGACGTGGAGACGATGCTCGCGCTGCTCGTCCATCTCGGCGCGGAGGTCCGCTGGAGCGGCGATCATACGGTCGAGATCGATCCGGCGCACGCCGCCCCGCGCGAGCTCGATCCCGCATTGTGCGCGCGCATCCGGGCCTCCATCCTCCTTGCCGGGCCGATGCTCGCCCGCTTCGGCCGCGTTGCTCTCCCGCCCCCCGGCGGCGACGTGATCGGACGCCGGCGTGTGGACACCCACCTCCTCGCGCTGGAGCAGATGGGCGCCGAGATCACCGTGGGCGACAACTACAAGTTCGAGGCACCGGCTCGGGGCCTGCGGCCGGCGGACATCTTCCTCGACGAGCCGAGCGTCACGGCCACCGAGAACGTCCTCATGGCCGCGGCGGCGACGCCCGGCACCACCGTGCTGCGCAACGCCGCCTCCGAGCCGCACGTGCAGGACCTGGCGCGGTTTCTCACCGGGCTCGGCGCCCAAATCGAGGGGATCGGCACGAACACGCTCACGGTGCGCGGCGGCAAGCTGCGGGGAGCGGCGGGCGTCGTCGGGCCCGACCACATCGAGATCGGCTCGTTCATCGGGCTCGCGGCCGCGACGAACGGCGCCATCACGATCGACGGCGTGCGCGCCGAGGACCTGCGGGCCACGCTGCTCGCGTTCGACCGGCTGGGCGTCCGTCCCCGGCTCGACGGCGCGAAGCTCGTCGTGGACGACAACCAGGAGCGGCGCATCCGCGCGGACCTGGGCGGCCACGTGCCGGAGCTCGAGGACGGGCCCTGGCCCCAGTTCCCCGCGGACCTGATATCGATCGCGATCGTCGTGGCCACGCAGTGCGAGGGACTGTTGCTCATCTTCGAGAAGCTGTTCGAATCGCGGCTCTTCTTCGTCGACAAGCTCATCGGTATGGGGGCGCGCATCGTGCTGTGCGACCCCCACCGCGCGGTGATCGCCGGGCCGTCGCCGCTGCGTGGCCAGGTCGTGGACAGCCCCGACATCCGGGCCGGTATGGCGATGTTGCTCGCCGCGCTCGCGGCGCGAGGCGACTCGGTGATCCACAACATCGGCCAGATCGAGCGGGGGTACGAGCGGATCGACGAGCGGCTGAAGGCGCTCGGGGCGGCGATCGAGCGCGTGGACGACGGCGCCAAAGGCGGCAAGGGCGGCAAAGAGGGGAGCACGTGAGCGATTCCTCCGCCGCCCGTGCCGCCTCGGCCACCCCTGCCGCCCTTCGGGAGACGGAAGTCGGCGATCCCAGCGTCCCCCGCCTCGAGCTCCGCGAATGGGCCGAGCGCTACGACCTCGTCGCGGGCATCACCACTCGCGAGCACGGCTTCAGCCTGGGCCTGTGGAGCGAGGAGAACGTGGGACAGGTGATGACCCGCTGGCGGGCGTTCCGTGCCGCCTTTCAACCAGCGTTTCCCGTCACGGTGCTGAGCCACCAGATCCACGGCAGCGCGGTCAAATGGTACGATGAGCTCCCCGAGGGGTGGCTGGTACTCGACGGCGTGGACGGGCACGCCACGCGGACGCACGGCGTGCTCCTCACCTTGACGGTGGCCGACTGCGTGCCGGTCTACCTCGCCGCGCCGACGAAGGGTGCCGTGGCGCTGCTGCACGCGGGGTGGCGCGGGGTGTCGAGCGGGATCCTGGCCCACGGCGTCGAGGTCTTGAAAGCGGGTGCGTTCGTGCGGGCGCACGACATCATAATGCATTGCGGAGTTGGGATTTGCGGGCCGTGCTATGAAGTGGGTTCTGAAGTCCTGACCCGGTTCACGGCCCGTGCCGAGTCGACGTTCGGCCACGTCGATCTGCGCGCCGTCTTGGCGCGGCAGGCGCGCGAGCTCGGCATCGAGCAGGTGACCGTCTCGCCGTGGTGCAGCGCGCACGACCGGGAGCGCTTCTTCTCCCATCGCGCCTCGGGTGGCCGCGACGGGCGGATGGTGGCGTACCTGGGCCTGCCCCGCGCTTGACACCGGGGGTCCGCCGGCTAGATTCCGGCCGGTGCAGCGGGCGAAGGTGGGCCCGCGCTTTTTTTTGCCATGCTCTCCGATAGCCTCGTCGAGCAGTTTCGGGTCCGCCTGGCAGTCTTGGGACTCGAGCTCGCTGACCTTCGCATCGGCGGCACGCCCAATCGGCCGCTGGCTCAAGTGCGCATCGAGTGGCCGCCGGCCGATCCGGGCACCCCGGAGCGGCGGGTGACGGTGGAGGATTGCGCCCGGGCGAGCCGCGCCCTCGAGGCGTGGCTCGACGCGGGTGGGCCGCTGGGGCCCCGCTACATGCTCGAGGTGTCGAGCCCGGGGCTCGAGCGGCCACTCCGCTGGCACCGCCACTGGGTGCGGTTCGTGGGTCGGGAGGTGCAGGCGACCGTGGCGGGGCTGGGGCGGGTCCGGGCTCGGATCGTGGACGTGCCGGACGAGCGCACGGTGGTGCTCGAGCCCGCGGGCCGCGAGGCCCAGACCGTCCGGCTGGCCGACATCCGTGATGCCCGCCTGGCAGTGGACTGGTAGCCGCTTGAAGAGGACGGTGTGATGGCGAATACGACAGACGTAGTCTCCGCGATCCGCGAGCTGACGAACACCAAGCAGCTCGAACGCGGCGAGCTGCTCGACCTCCTGAAGGACGGGCTGCACGCGGCGCTGGTGAAGCGCTACGGGCCCAACGTGCGGGCGGAGATCGGCATCGACGAGCTCAAGGGGACGATCCGCATCGTCGTCCTGCGAACCGTGGTCGAGACCGTGGAGGATCCGGGCTCGCAGGTGTCGCTCGAGGAGGCGCGGTTCGAGGATCCGGAGTTCCAGGTGGGGGACGTCCTGGAGGAAGAGGTCCCCTTCGACGTGTTCGGGCGCACGGCGGTGCAGGCGGCCAAGCAGCGCATCATCCAGCGCGTGCGCGAGGGGGAGCGCGCCCGGATCCGCGAGGAGTTCTCGGGCAAGGTAGGCGAGCTGCTGTCGGGCGAGGTGCAGCAGATCGAGCGCGGCAAGATCGTGGTGATGCTCGCGAAGTTCCGCGAGGCCGAGGCGATCATCCCCTACCGGGAGCAGAACCACCGCGAGCATTTCCACCAGGGGGACACGATCCGCGCCGTGCTGAAGCGGATCGAGGAGACGCCCAAGGGGCCGCGCCTCATCCTGTCGCGCGCCGACCCGCTGTTCGTGAGGGCGTTGTTCAAGCTCGAGGTGCCGGAGATCCAGCAGGCGGTCGTCGAGATCCGGGCCACCGCGCGCGAGGCGGGGAGCCGCACCAAGATCGCCGTCGCCTCGCGGGACGACGCCATCGATCCGGTGGGCGCGTGCGTCGGCTTGAAGGGCTCGCGCGTGCAGGCGGTCGTGAACGAGCTCGGTGGCGAGCGGATCGATATCGTGCCCTGGTCCCCGGACCCCGAGCGCTTCGCCAAACTCGCGCTCGCCCCCGCGCGCGTGGCGCGCGTGTTCTCGGATCCCGACTCGAAGACCGTCCAGGCCATCGTGGATGAGGACCAGCTGTCGCTCGCCATCGGCCGCAACGGGCAGAACGTGCGCCTCGCGTCCGAGCTCACCGGATGGAAGATCGACCTGTACTCGAGCCGCGAGTGGCTGGAGCGGGGCGGCGAGGGCCCGCTGTTCGCGCCGCTGCCGCCCGAAGAGGAGGCGGCCACCAAGGTCGCGCTGCGCGAGCTGAAAGGGCTCCCCGCGGAGCTCGTGAACGTGCTGGAACAGGCGGGGCACCGCACCCTCCAGGACATCCTCGAGTTCGAGCGCGAGGACGTGGACAAGATCGCCGGGATGACGCCCGAGCTCGCCGAGAAGCTGATGGCGTTCCTCAACGAGATGACGGAGGAAGGCGGCGAGGAGGAGGCGCCGGCGGAGCCGGCTGCGGGCGACGCTGGAGCAACGGCGCCGGTGGCCCCGCCGCCCGCCCCCGCGCCGGAGTGACGGACGCGGTGACGCGCCTGTTGGGCTTGGGGCTGCGGGCCCGGCGCGTGGTGCTGGGCGTGGCGGGCGTGCGGGCCCGGCTGCAGCGGGGCACGCTGGCCTGCGTGGTGCTCGCTGCGGACGCGAGCCCGCGGACCCGGGAAAAGGTGGAGCGGCTGGCGCGGGCGCGTGGGGTGCCGGTGGTGCGAGGACCGGCCGCCGAGCGCCTGGGAGCGGGGCTGGGCCGGCCGGCGGTGCAGGCGGTCGGGGTGGCGGATGCAGGGCTCGCGCGCGGGCTCGTGGCGTCTTCGGGAGGTTGAGTGGCAACGACGCGGATTCATGACTTGGCGGCGGAATTCGGCGTCTCCAGCGAGCAACTCATCGGCATGCTCAAGGAGATGGACATCTTCGTGCGCAGTCATCTGTCGCCGCTGCGGCCGGAGCAGGTGGCCTTGATGCGGGCGCGGTGGGAGCGGGACAAGCGCAAGCAAAAGGAGCCGGCGGCACCCCCGAAGCGGCGGCGCGCCGCCAAGGTGGTGGAGCCGGTGGCGCCGGTGGCCGAGGCGCGGCCCAAGCGGCGCCGCCGCACCGCGGCCGAGGTGGCGGCCGCCGAAGCGGAGGCTCAGGTGGAGGCGGCGCTCGAAGCCGAGCGGGAGGCCGTGAAGGCCCGCGAAGCGCTGGAGGCGGCGAGCCTCGCCCTGGAAGAGGAACAGAAGACGATCTCGCTCGAAGAGCGCGCCGCTGCGCTGTTCAAGGAGCTCCCCGTGACCGAGGAGCCGCGCGGGGAGCCCCCGCAGGTGGCGGCCGCGGGCTCCCCCACCGCCTCCGCCCCCCGTGCGTTCATCCCCACTCCGGTGCGGCCCAAGCCGGTGGCGAGCGCCGTCCCGGGCGGCACCGTCCCGCCGCGGCCCGTCGCCTCCGCCGCGCCGGGCGCGATCCCGCTCGAGGAGCGGCGGCGCGAGAAGGGGAAGAAGCGCAAGAAGGGGAAGAAGTCGCTGGTGGACCAGGAGGCGGTGGCGCAGAACATCTCGCGCACCCTGGCCTCGATCAAGGGTCCCGTCGGCAAGCGGGGCGTGCACCGGCGGGAAGAGGGCCCGAGCTTCCGCGATCTCGAGGAGCAGAAGCGGCGCGAGGAGAAGGAGCGCGAGAAGACGCTCGTCCGCGTGACCGAGTTCATCACGGTCAGCGAGCTCGCCAACACCCTCAAGATCCCGGCCAAGGAGATCGTCACCTTCGCCTTCAAGGAGCTGGGGCAGATGGTGACGATCAACCAGCGGCTCGACTTCGACATGATCGAGCTGATCGCCTCGGCGTTCGGCTTCCAGGCGGTGCGCGAGGAAGAGTACGTCGCCGCGGCGCCGGAGGCGGAGCAGCAGGACCAGCCCGAGGAGCTGAAGCCGCGCCCGCCGGTGGTGACCGTGATGGGGCACGTCGATCACGGCAAGACCTCGCTGCTCGACTACGTGCGCAAGACCCACGTGGCGGCGGGCGAAGCGGGCGGCATCACCCAGCACATCGGCGCCTACCAAGTGACCCTCAAGGACGGCCGCTCGATCACGTTCCTGGACACCCCGGGCCACGAGGCGTTCACCGCGATGCGCGCCCGCGGCGCCCAGGTGACGGACATCGTCGTGTTGGTCGTCGCCGCCGACGACGCCATCATGCCGCAGACGATCGAAGCGATCTCGCACGCCAAGAACGCGGGCGTGCCGATCGTGGTCGCGATCAACAAGATCGATCTCCCCACCGCCAACGTGCAGAAGGTGAAGCAGGACCTCCTCGCCCACGGCGTCGTGCTCGAGGAGTTCGGCGGCACGACGCTCGCCACCCCCATCTCGGCGAAGAAGGGGACGAACGTGGACGAGCTGCTCGAGCAGATCCTGCTCCAGGCCGAGCTGCTCGATCTCAGGGCGAACCCGGACAAACGCGCCCACGGCACCGTGCTCGAGGCCACGCTCGACCCCGGCAAGGGGGCGCTCGCCACGATCCTCGTCCAGAACGGCACGTTGCGGCTGGGTGACGCCTTCATCTGCGGCCAGCACGCGGGCCGGGTGCGCGCGATGTACGACGAGCGCGGCCAGACGGTAGAGACGGCCGGACCCTCGACCCCGGTCCAGGTGCTCGGCTCCGAGGGCGTGCCCGAGGCGGGGGATACCCTCCTCGTGATGGCGGACTATACGGCCGCGCGCGACATCGGGCAGAAGCGCCAGCGTCTCGAGCGCGAGGCGCAGCACCGGCGCACGGGCCGCGTGAAGACGCTCGAGGATTTCATGGCGGAGCGCGCCGCGGGCGGCGCCGCGCTGCTGCGCATCATCATCAAGGCCGACGAGGGCGGGCCGGCGGAAGCCCTCGCCGACGCCCTGGCCCAGCTCTCCACCCCCGAGGTCAAGGTCGAGGTGGTGCACCGCGGGGTGGGCGCCATCACGGAGAGCGACGTGCTGCTCGCCAAGGCCTCGAGCGCGATCGTCATCGGCTTCCACGTGCGGCCGGACGCGAACGCCCGGTCGTCGGCCGAGCGGGAGCGCGTGGAGATCCGCACCTACCGCATCATCTACGAGGCCGTGGAGGAGGTGCGGGCCGCGATGGAAGGCCTGCTCGCTCCGGAGAAGAAGGAAGTCATCCTGGGCGAGGCCGAGGTGCGGCAGATCTTCAAGATCGCCAAGGTGGGCACCGTCGCCGGCTGCTTCGTGCGCTCCGGTGTGATCCCCCGGACGGCGAAGGTCCGGGTGATTCGCGACGGCGTGGAGGTGTACGACGGCTCGCTCGCCTCGCTCAAGCGCTTCAAGGACGACGTCCGCGAGGTGCGCGAGGGCTTCGAGTGCGGCATCGGGATCGAGAACTTCAACGACGTCAAGGTCGGCGACGTCATCGAGGCGTACAAGATCGAGGAGGTCGCGCGCTCGCTGGTGGGCAGCTGACGCCGTGGTCGTAGGGCTGATCACCTGGGAGCTGCACCTCGCGGCGTGCCAGTCCCTGAAGGAGAAGCGCCACGTGTTGAAGAGCCTCAAGGACCGGCTGCACAACCGCTTCAACGTCTCGGCCGCCGAAACGGACCACCATGACCTGTGGCAGCGGGCCGAGCTCAGCGTGTGTGTCGTGAGCACCGACCGGGAGCAGGCGGAGCGGGTGTTGCGCGAGGCCGATCGCCTGGTGGAGGGCGCCGCGGGCGCGCGCATCGTGGACACGGTCACCAGCTTCCTGTGATGCGACGACCCAGCCACCGGCCCGAGCGCGTGGCCGAGATGATCCGCCAGAGCGTGGCCGCCTTCCTGACCGGGAACGCGCGCGACCCGCGGATCGGCTTCGTCACCGTCACAGCCGTCGAGGTGTCGGCCGATCTGGCGCACGCCCGCGTGCGCGTGAGCGTGATGGGCTCGGACGAGGAAAAAGCGAAGAACCTCGAAGGCCTCGCCAGCGCCGCGCGCTTCCTGCGCACCCGCCTCGCCCGGGAGCTGCCGCTGCGCACCGCGCCCGAGCTGCGCTTCGAGCTCGATCGCGGCCAGGAGCACGCGATGCGCATCGCCCGGCTGCTGAAGGACCTCAAGGAGGGCGCCGGCTGATCTCCGGGGTGGCGCTCGTGGCGAAGCCGGCCGGCCCTACCTCGCACGACGTGGTGGACACGGCCCGGCGCGCCCTGGGGACGAGGCGGATCGGGCACCTCGGCACGCTCGATCCCTTCGCCGCGGGCCTCCTCGTCCTGGTCGTCGGGCGCGCCACCCGGCTCGCGCCGTTCGCCGCGGGCTGGATGAAGACCTACGAGGGCGTCATCCGGCTGGGGACGACGACGGCGACGGACGACGCCTCGGGCGATGTGGTGGCGACTGCGGAGGGATGGCGCACCCTCGACCGGGTACGGGTCGCGGCGGCGCTCGCCGAGTTGCGAGGGGCCCGGCTGCAGCGGCCGCCCGCCTATTCGGCGGTGAAGGTCGGCGGCGAGCGCGCTTACCGCCGCGCCCGCCGGGGCGAGGCGGTGGACCTCGCTCCGCGCCCAGTCGAGGTGCGGGAGCTCGAGCTCACGCGGTTCGAGCCACCGGATGTGGGCTTCCGGGCGACGGTGGGTGCCGGCACCTACCTGCGGAGCCTCGCCCGCGAGGCCGGTGCCGCACTGGGGTGCGGGGCGCACCTCGCGGCGCTCGTGCGAACCCGCGTCGGACCGTTCCGGCTGGAGGACGCTGTGGGGCCGGGGGCGGTGACTCCCGCGGACCTGCGCGATCCGGCCGCCCTGGTCGCGGACCTGCCGCGGGGGGAGCTCGACGACGCAGGGCGGGCCGCGGTCATTCACGGACGCCCGCTGCCGGCGGGGAAGGGGGAAGGGGGAAGGGTGGCCCTGTTCGCGCGGGGGGAGCTGGTGGCCGTGGCGGAGCAGGTCGGCGACGTGCTGAAGCCGCGCGTGGTGGTCGCGGAGCCGTGACGGGCACCGTGGTCACCGTCGGCACGTTCGACGGGATCCATCGGGGCCACCAGGCGGTGGTCGCCGAAGTCGTGCGGAAGGCGCGGGGCGCGGGGCTCGAGGCGGTCCTCGTCACGTTCGACCCGCACCCGCTCGCGGTCGTGAACCCGGCGGCGGCGCCCCAGCTCCTCACGCTGCCCGACGAAAAGCGGGAGCTCCTGGCGCGGACGGGGCTCGACCGGGTGGAGCTGCTGCCGTTCACCCCCGAGCTCGCGCGGCTCGGGCCCGAGGAGTTCGTGCGCGACGTGCTGCGGGCGCGCTACGCCATGCACGACCTGGTGCTCGGCTACGACCACGGCTTCGGCCGCAGCCGCTCGGGGGATGTCGAGGCGGTGCGCCGGATCGGGACGCGCGACGGGTTCGGGGTGGACGTGGTGGACGCCGTGCGGGAAGACGGGCAGCCGATCTCCTCGACCGTGATCCGGGCGGCGGTGGCGCATGGCGATCTCGCCGTGGCCGAGCGCTGGCTGGGCCGGCCCCACAGCCTGCGCGGCGTGGTGGAGCGGGGAGTGGGGCGCGGCCGCACGATCGGGGTCCCGACGCTCAACCTGGCGCCACCCGACCCCCGCAAGCTGCTGCCTCCCGACGGGGTATATGCGGTGCGGGTGGAGTGGCGCGGGGAGCGGCTCGGCGGGATGATGAATCAGGGCCCGCGCCCCACGTTCGGGATCGCGGCGCGGGCGCTCGAGATCCACCTGTTCGATTTCGCCGGCGACTTGTACGGCGAGTCGGTGAGAGTGGAGTGGGTGCGCCGCCTGCGCGACGTGCAGGCGTTTCCCTCCCGCGAGGCGCTCGTGCAGCAGCTCGAGCGCGACCGGGTGGCGGCGCGACAGATCCTCAACCTCTAAGAGAGCCGCATGCGCTCGCTACGCTGGCGTTTGTTCTGGGTCGCGCTCGCCACCGTGTTCGCCGTGGCCGCGCTGGTCCCCCGCAACACCACCCAGCGGGTGCTGGACCAGAAGAGCGGCCGCATGAAGGACACCACGGTGCGGCGGGTGCCCATCAGCCTCGGGCTCGACCTGCAGGGCGGCATCCACCTCGCCCTCGAGGTGGATCAGTCGCGGGGCCCGGTGCCCGACGCGGCCGAGGCGATCCGCCGCGCCGAGCGCGTGGTACGGACGCGGATCGACCAGTTCGGCACGACCGAGCCGGTGGTGCAGGTGGTGGGCGGGAACCGCCTGATCGTGGAGCTGCCGGGCGAGAAGGATCCCGACCGCGCCAAGCGCGTCATTCAGCAGACGGCCTTCCTCGAGTTCCGCATCACGGACATGCAGAACAAGTTCCGCGACGCGATCCCCGCGATCGACCGCGCGCTGCGGGCGGCGGGGGTGCAAGCGCCCGGCAATGCACCCGTGTCCGCCGTGTCGCAGCTGTTCGGCGCCGATACGGCCAAGCAGAAGCAGCCGGGCGCGAAGCGGAAGCAGCAGCCCGACACGGCCGGCCTCAATGCGCCGGGACCCCTGTCCTCGCTGCTCTATCAAGGCGCGCTCCCGGGCGAATACCTCGTCCCCGTGGAGCAGGTGCCGGTGGCCGAGAGTCTGCTCGCGCGGCCCGAGGTGCAGCGGCTCGTACCGCGCGGCATCGAGCTCAGGTGGGGCACGGAGGACATCTCGCGCGGCGCGCGCTCGTTCCAGACACTGTACGCGGTCGAGGACCGACCCATCATCACGGGGGACGAGCTCGAGAAGGCGACCGCGCGGCGCGATCAGCTCACGAACCAGTCGGTGGTGGACTTCGTGCTCTCCCGGCGCGGCGGCCGCACGTTCGAGCGTGAGACGGGCCGGCACGTGAACGACTACATGGCGATCATCCTGGACGGGCGCGTGCAGCGACAGCCGCCGATCATCAAGAGCCAGATCGGCCAGCGGGGCCAGATCGAGCTGGGCGCGAAGGCGCTGCAGGAAGCCCAGGACCTGGCGCTGGTGCTGCGGGCGGGTGCCCTTCCCGCGCCGCTCACGATCGTGGAGGAGCGGACCATCGGCCCGTCACTCGGGCGGGACTCGATCGCGGACGGTATCCGGGCGGGCATCGTGGGCGTGGCGCTCGTCGTCCTGATCATGGTGATCTACTACCGCCTGTCCGGGGCGCTCGCGGTGGCGGCGCTGACCTTCTACGTGCTGCTGACGCTCGGGGGCCTCGCCGCCTTCGGCTTCACGCTGACGCTGCCGGGCCTCGCCGGGCTCGTCCTGTCGGTGGGCATCGCCGTGGATGCGAACGTGCTGATCTTCGAGCGCATCCGCGAGGAGCTGCAGCACGGCAAGCTGATCCGCACCGCCGTGGACGAGGGCTTCAAGCACGCGATGAGCGCCATCATCGACTCCAACGTGAGCACGGCGCTCACCGCGGCGATCCTCTACCTCGTCGGGACGGGCCCGGTGCAGGGCTTCGCGATCACGCTCATCATCGGCATCATCGCCTCCATGTTCACGGCCGTCTTCCTCGTGCGCACCTTCTACATGATCTGGCTGCAGCGGCGGCCGGACATGGCCACCCTGAGCGTCTGATGATCCGACTCTTCGCGAACGCGAACTACGACTTCATCAAGTGGCGCCGCTGGGCGATCGGCCTCACCCTGGCCTTCATCGTCCCGGGGTACGCGCTCTTCTTCGTGCGCGGGCTGAACTACTCGATCGAGTTCACGGGCGGCACGCTGATCCAGGTCACGACCGTGCAGCCGGTCGGCACCGGCAAGATCCGCAGCGCGCTCGACGCCGCGGGGGTCCGCGACGCTGAGATCCAGCAGTTCGGGGCATCCAACGAGTACGTGGTCCGGGCGCGGCTCGGTGCGGGCGGAGTGACGGCCCAAGGCAGCACGCAGGCCACGGCGCAGGCGGTGGATTCGGCGCTCGCGCACGGCCTGGGCGCGGACCAGTACCGGATCCTCCGCACCGAGGCGGTGGGCCCGAAGGTGGGCCGCGAGCTTCAGGGCAAGGCGTTCCTCGCCATCTTCTTCTCGTTTATCGTCACGCTCATCTACCTGGCCATCCGGTTCGAGTGGCGCTTCGGGCTCGCCGCCGTGCTCGCGACGTTCCACGATATCCTCAGCACGATCGCGTTCATCCACTACCTGAATCTTGAAGTGAGCCTCGTCGTGGTGGGCGCCGTGCTGACCATGGTGGGCTACTCGCTCAACGATACGATCATCATCTTCGATCGGGTGCGGGAGAACCTGCGCAAATTCCGGCGGCAGAACCTGTACGAGATCCTCAACCTCTCGATCAACGAGACGCTGCCGCGCTCGGTGCTGACGCACGGCACGACCATGGCGACGACGCTGGCCCTCGTGTTCCTCGCCGGCGAGGTGCTGCGGCCGTTCGCGCTCGTGATGACGTTTGCGATTTTCACCGGCACGTTCTCGTCGGTCTACATCGCGGCGCCGATCCTCATGTACATCGAGAAGCGCTGGCCGGGCCAGGATGCGCGCGGCGCCCGCCAGTTCCGCCCCGGAGCCGCCTCGGTCTCCCCCGCCCCCGGCGCGCCGCCGCGGGCCCCCCAGCCGCAGGCCATGCGGCAGTAGGGGCGCGGCATGCTGCTCGTGGACGCCCACTGCCATCTCGGCGATGCGGCGTTCGATCGGGACCGGGACGCGGTGCTCGTGCGTGCCCGGGCCGCGGGCGTGGGACACGTCGTGGTGATCGGGGGGACGGTCGCGGAGTCGGAGCGGGCCGCCGCGCTCGCCCGCGGCGGGCCCGGTCTCTCGGCCACCGCCGGTCTGCATCCCCACGAGGCGCGGTCCTGGTCGCCGGAGGCGGCGGCCCGCCTGAAGGCGCTGCTCGCCCTACCTGAAGTGGTGGCTGTGGGCGAGACCGGGCTCGATTACCATTACGACCATTCGCCGCGCCCCGCGCAACGACGTGCCTTCGAGGCGCAGCTCGGGCTCGCGGCGGAGCTCGGCAAGCCCGTCGTCGTGCACGCCCGCGAGGCGGACGACGACGTCGCCGCGATGCTCGCCGCGGCGCGCGTGGCGGTGGTGCTGCATTCGTTCAGCTCCGGCCCCAACGTGTTCGAGGCGGGGATGGCGATCGGCGCGTACTTTTCCTTCTCCGGCATGATCACGTTCAAGAACTGGACGATGACCGACCGCCTGACCGCCTGTCCGCCCGACCGCCTATTGGTCGAGACGGACGCCCCGTACCTCGCGCCCGTGCCGCACCGCGGCACGCGCAACGAGCCCGCGTTCGTGCGCGATGTCGCCGCCGCGCTCGCCCGCATCCGCGGAGAGTCGCTCGACACCTTCGGACCACGGACCACGGAAAACGCGCGACGGCTCTTCGGCTCGCGCCTCGCCGCCACGCTTTAGCCCGAGAGGACCCGTGACCACGACGGCCAAGGTTCCCACCGACATCGCCATCGCCCAGGCGGCGAAGCTGCGCCCCATCGCCGACATCGCCGCGGAGCTGGGCCTCGCCGAGGACGAGGTCGAGCTGTACGGCAAGTACAAGGCGAAGGTCCGGCTCGCGGCCTTGGCGGCCCGCAAGCCCAAGGGTCGTCTCGTGCTTGTGACCGGGATCAATCCCACGCCCGCGGGCGAAGGGAAGTCCACCGTCACCGTGGGCGTGACTCAGGCACTCCGCCGGCTCGGCAAGAACGCCGCGCTGTGCATGCGGGAGCCGTCGCTCGGGCCCGTGTTTGGCGTGAAAGGCGGGGCGTGCGGCGGCGGCTACGCGCAGGTCGTGCCGATGGAGGACATCAACCTCCACTTCACGGGCGACTTCCACGCCATCGCGAGCGCGCACAACCTGCTCTCGGCGATGCTCGACGCGCACCTGCACCACGGCAACGGGCTCGGGCTCGATACGCGCCGCATCATCTGGCCGCGCACCATCGACATGAACGACCGGGCGCTGCGCAGCATCATCGTCGGCCTGGGCGGCACGAACGCCGGCCCGACGCGCGAGGACCGCTTCGTGATCATCCCGGGCTCCGAGGTCATGGCGATCATGGCCCTCACCACCGGCGTCGACGACCTGGAGCAGCGCTGCGCGCGTGTCATCGTCGGTCTCACGCGGGACAAGGCGCCGGTGCGCGCGAGCGACCTCAAGGCCGCAGGTGCGATGACGCTCCTCCTGAAGGACGCCATCAACCCGAACCTGGTGCAGACGCTCGAGGGCGGACCGGCGTTCATCCACTGCGGCCCGTTCGGCAACATCGCCCACGGCTGCAACTCGGTGGTGGCGACGCAGCTCGCGCTCAGCCTGTGCGACATCGTGCTCAGCGAGGCGGGCTTCGGCGCGGACCTCGGCGCGGAGAAGTTCTTCGACATCAAGTGCCGGATGGCGGGCCTCAATCCCGAGGCGGCGATCGTGGTCGCGACGGTGCGGGCGCTGAAGCTGCACGGGGGCGTGAAGAAGGCCCAGTTGAGCGCGGCTGACCCCGCTGCGGTGCAGCGGGGGGCCGCGAACCTGCGGCGCCACATCCGTAACGTGAAGAAGTTTGGCGTCCCGGTTGTGGTGGCGCTCAACCGGTTCGTCACCGACACGGACGCCGAGTTGGACGCGGTGCGCGACGAGTGCGCGACGGAGAGAGTCGGCGTCGAGCTGTGCGAGGTGTGGGAGAAGGGTGGGGAAGGGGGCATCCCAGTCGCCGAGGCGGTGCAGCAGCTGCTCGACGGGCGGCAGGCGCGTTTCAAGCCGCTGTACGACGTGCGGCGGCCCGTGCGCGAGAAGATCGAGACGGTCGCGCGGGAGATCTACGGCGCCGACGGCGTGGACTTCGCCGCGGCCGCCGAGCGGGCGCTGGAGCAGCTCCCCGCGCTCGGGCTGGGCGAGACTCCCATTTGCATGGCCAAGACCCAGTACTCCTTCAGCGACGATCCGGGCAAGCTGGGCGCCCCGACGGGCTTCCGCGTCCTGATCCGCGACATCCTGCCCTCGGCGGGCGCCGGCTTCGTCGTGCCCCTCGCCGGCGACATCATGACGATGCCGGGGTTGTCGAAGGCGCCCGCCGCCGAGAAGATTCGGGTCCACCCCGACGGGACGATCGAAGGACTGTTCTGATGCGGAAGACCAAAGGACTGGGCATCGTGGCGACCGACGCCGCGCCGCAGGCGATCGGCCCATACAGCCAGGCCGTCACCACCGATGGGATGATCTACACGGCGGGGCAGATCCCAACCGATCCCGCGACGGGCCAGGTGGTGGGGAGGAGCACCGCCGAGCAGACGGACCAGGTGATGAAGAACCTGCGGGCGATCCTCGAGGCCGCGGGCTCCACGCTCGACAACGTGGTCAAGACGACCGTGTACCTCGCCGACATGGCCGACTTTCCGCAGATGAACGAGGTGTACGCGAAGCACTTCGGCAGCCACAAGCCGGCGCGCTCGACGGTGCAGGCCGCCGCGCTGCCGAAGGGTGTGCGCGTCGAGATCGACGCGATCGCGCTGCGGGGTTAGGGGCGCGCCCCGCTTCTGTACTGGTATCGGATGTGCAGACGCTCGCGGGGCGGGCCAACTGAGCCGGCCCGCCCCGCGCGGTCGCTGCACTGTCTGCGCGCCTAGTGGTGGATGATGATTTGCCCGCCTCCCAACACCGTCGTGGGATTTGCCCCGTCGCCGGCGTTGAGCTGATTGTCGTAGATGGCGACGCCCGTGCCCTTGTCAAAGATCTGGATGCGCAACTTATCCGCGCCCCCGCTTCCGTTTATGGCGTCGTCCACGGCCGTGAGCCGGAAGCCGAAGTCGCCCGCCCCGTTGATCGTGCCCGAGCCCTTGTATTGCGCCTTGGGACCTGAGACCACCAACCAGTCATAGCTGGTGCTGTGGAAGTTGAAATCCGCCGCGTGGAACTGGAACTCCGTGTTCCCGCTCGGCACCCTGGCTCCCGGTTGATACGCTGCCACGAAGCCGAACGTCGCTTTGCCGGTAAGGGTCGGGTCAGCGGTATAGGCTCCCGGCGGTGAGAGGATCCAACCGCCGCCCGTGACGAAGCCCGCCAAGGGATCGTACACGACGAGGAACTGGAAGACAGAATGCCCAACGCCTCCGTCCTTATCCGTCACCGTCAGGGCGACCGTGTAGACGCCGGCCGCCGTGTAGGCGTGACTGCCACTCACGGACCCGGAACCGTTGGATTCGGTCACGAGCCCCGGGGAGGAGGTGCCGTCCCCCCAATCGAAGACGCCGGTGTGCGTATCGAGTATGCCCGGATCGGTGAAGGCCGCGCCGGCCGTTACCAGGGCGTTGATCGGCATCGGGTCGAGGGGCGCGCTGATCGCTCCGACGGTGGGCGCGATGTTAGCAACGTCGCCCGTGACGCTGGCCGTACTGGTCAACCCACCCCGGTCAGTCACCTTGAGTGTGACCGGCCAGCCGCCGCTGTGGTTGTCGGCATAGGTGTGGCTCCCCGTCACGGCCGTGCCGTGCGGGGTGCCGTCGCCGAAGTCCCAGTCATACGTCAACACATCACCAACGTCCGGATCAGTGGAGGCGCCGCCGTTGAAAAGCACCGGCGAGCCCTCGGCGCCCGAGTACGGGCCCCCAGCGTTAGCCACGGGGGGATGGTTCACGGGTGCGCCGACCCCCGGGCCGAACGCGATGTTGTCGACGCCTACGAATCGGAGGTTTAGGATTGGTGCTTGGATCCGGATGCGCGTGATGATCTCGCCCGAGCTGACGCCCCAGAAGGCGCCTTGCTCGGTGCACGGCGCCGTCGTGGAAGCGAGGAGGGGCCGCGTGCCGGAGACGTCTGGCTGGCCGAAGATGTCCATCTGACAGGTGTCGGCAAAGTAGGAGACGAGGTCCATTCCAGCGGCCGTCACGTTCCCGCCGGTGAAGTCGATGATGAAGGCGTCCCCGCCGAACGACACGGCGATGTTCTTCGACGGGTTCCCTAAGAACCCTCGCCCGAACAGGTCGATGCTGTGGTCGGAGTTGAACTCAACCCCCGGTAGGATGGCGCCGGGAGAGAAGCACAGATTGTTGTTGCTCGCGTCCACCGGTCCCGGGCACTCGAGGATCCCGCCGTCGGCTACCTTGCCCTTTTCGAAGTCTTCCAGCGGCAGGCTGGGAAACTGCTGGACGAACGCGTTGCGGTCGGCGTAGAAGGTCGGTGGCGCAGGTGCCGCGAGCTGAGCATGAACGGGACCTGGACGATCCGCGGTCGGCTGCTCGCAGCCGACCAGAGTGAGACCGAGGAGTGAGCTGATGGCAAGAACGCGGGACGGGCGGAGCATGGCGCCACCTTTCTGACGAGCCGTGGGACCGGCTCGGTCGGTTGCGGAGGGCGCCAGAGCGGAAATATACACGGCTCTTGCGTGATTGGGGTCACGCGACTTTGGGTCGGATGCGAGACGGATCGCAAGATTGGGGATAGCTTTCCTGGCGGCGCGGGGGCGGATTGGGCCTGGTGGTCTGAGCGGTCTTCAAAACCGTCTGGGGCTCGCAAGGGCCTCGGTGGGTTCGATTCCCACACGCTCCCGCCACCGGGGCCGGCGCCTCACCCGGCGCCGGCGACAGACCTGTCGAAGTGCGGTTTCTCGACCGCGCGGTAGAACGTGAGGATGGCGGCCTGGTCGAACAGCGCCGCGGCGAGGCCCGGCAGCGACCCGGCCAAGAGCGCCAGGCCGTAGACTTGCAGATAGCCGACCGTGTACATCGGGTTCTTGAAGAACCGGTACGGCCCCGCGACGCTCGGGGTGGTCCGATTCGCAGGCCCGAAGAAGTTCGACCAATAGTACGCCCGGCCGCCGAGCGTGGCCGCGGCCCAGGCTTTGGTGAGCACGCCGACGACCACCAGCACCACGCCCACCGCGAGGACGAGGCCGCGGGGCGACGCGATCGCCAGCGTGTTGCGACTCACGACGCACAGCGCCACGAAACTCACCGCATCGCTGCCCATGAGGATCGCCGCCGCCCGGCGGAACCGCCGGAATCCCTCCGTCGCGCCGTACCGCCGCGTGAAGTAACCCGCGCGCTCCTGGCGTCTGAGGGCGACCCCGACGTAGAGCACGTAGGCGAGCCGGCTCGCCAAGTGATAGGCGAAAGCGATCGCGATCCACGGAGCGCCGGTCATCCCCTATCTTATAACCTCTGATCTCGGCCCACGTCATCGTCAATCCTGCCGCGGGGCGCGGCGCCGGGGGGCGAGCGCTCGACCCCGTGGCGCGGGCCTTTCGCCAGCAGGGCTGGGCCGTCGAAGTGACGCGGACCGGGGGCCCTGGGGAGGGCGCCGCGCTCGCCGCGGCCGCCGTCCGCAGCGGGGCGCAGCGCGTGGTGGCGGTGGGCGGCGACGGCACGGTGCACGAGGTGGCGAACGGCCTGCTGGGCTCGGGCGGGGGAGTCCCGCTTGGGGTGGTCCCGCTCGGCACCGGCAACGACTTCGCGAAGCTCGTCGGAATGGACGGCTGCTCGCCGCTCACCGCCGTCGGGCGCCTCGTCACGGCCGACGCCAGGGTGTTCGACGTAGGGCGCGTTGGCGACGAACGCTTCGTCAACAGCCTGGGCGTCGGCTTCGGCCCGGCCGTGGTGCGGGCGCGCAACGCCATGCCGGGGCTGCGGGGCTTCCTCTCGTACTTCGTGCCGGTGCTTCGTGCCTACGGCGGGTTCCGACCGCCGCTCGTCGACATCCGCTCGGCCGAGTTCCGGGAGCGGGGGCATGTGATGATGGTCGAGGTCTGCAACGGGACCACGGCCGGCGGGGATTACCGGTTCGCGCCCGATGCCGACCCTGCGGACGGCCGGCTCGACGTGTGCCTGGTGCGCCGCGTGGCGCTGCCGCGGTTTCTCCTCGCAATCCCGCGCGTCATGCGCGGCACGCACGGCCGCATGCGCGAGGTGGCCCTGTTCCGCACGCGCCGCCTCACCATACGATCCCCGGAGGAGCCGCTGCTGCTGCACCTCGACGGCGAGCTGCGCGAGGCGGGAACGAACGAGGTGACCGTGGAAGTGGAGCCGCGCAAACTCAAGGTGCTGGTGGCGAGATGAGGCTGGCGGTTAGGGAGGGCGCCTTGCTCGCGTTGTTGGCATCCGCGTATCCGCCTGTCCACCTGTCCGCCCAGACTTCCCCCGACACCGTTGCTCCCCCGGCCGCCCAGGACACCTCCCATCGCCTGAAGCCGTTCGCGGCCGCGTGGCGCTCGCTCGTCATTCCCGGCTGGGGCCAGGCGGCCCTGGGGCGCGACGTCGCGGGCGCGGTGCTCGCGTCCTGGGAGGGCGTGACGATGATGATGACCCTCAAGGCGCGGCAGGAGCTGCACTACATCGAGCAGTCCGGCTCGGGGAACGTGCAGGCCAAGCGCCAGCAGGTTCAGGACTGGCTCATCCTCTGGATCTTCAACCACCTGTTCGCGGGCGCCGAGGCGTTCGTGTCGGCGCACCTGCAGGACTTCCCGAAAGAATTACGCATGCGGGCGCTGCCGGGCGGCATCGGGGTCAGCATTCCGATCCACTGACGGTGAGAGGCCAGGCATTACCACCGGAAGTTCTTGAGCTCGATCGCATCGCGCGTCACGACGGCGTAGCGATAGCCGTCGAGAAACGCGCCCGGGTTGAGGTACGTCCGTCCGTCGGGTAACTGTTCGCACGCCGGGCGGTGCGTATGGGCGAGCACGACGAGGTCGAGATCGGGGCGGCGCTCGAGCATCGCCTTCGCGTACTGGCTCTGGGCGCGCGCCGCGCGGTCCAGCACCGCCCGGTCGCGCGTGTTGTCGGCGAGCTTGCCCGACAGCTTGTCCGCGATCCAGAACCCGACGCTCGGGTGGAGCGCCCGGAACACGCCGATGGTGAGGGGATGGCGCGTGACGCGGTGCATCAGCGTCGCGCTCCAGTGCTGCTCGCTGAGCCCGTCGCCGTGCGCCACAAAGGCCCGCCGCCCCGCTAGCTCCACCTCCGCCTCCCCGGCGTGGAACGCGATGCCCAGGTCTTTGATGAGGAAGTCGCCGCCCCAACGGTCGTGGTTGCCGCCTACGAAGGTGATCGGCATCCCGCGCACGCGCAGCGCCTGAAGCTTCGCGGCACTGGCGAAGTGCCGCCGCGGGACGACGGAGCCGTATTCGAACCAAAAATCGAATAGGTCGCCGTTGATGAGCAGTGCGTCGCCCAGGTCGGGTGCGGCGTCGAGGAACGCGTGGAAGGCGGCAGCGACGGCGGGCGGGGCTTGTCCGAGGTGAGCATCGGCGACGACGAGGACGCGCGCGGCTGGCACGGGGTCAAGCTAGGAACCGGGAGAAAGGGCCGCAAGCGCGTCCGTCATTTGACATTTGGGAAGCGGCCGGGAATCTTGCCCCGGCGTGATCACCGAAATCACCGTTCGCGTCAATTACTCCGAGACCGACCAGATGGGCGTGGTGTACCACGCCAACTACCTCGTCTGGTTCGACCGCGCACGCACCGAGCTGATGCGGGACACCGGGCTCACGTACAAGGAGCTCGAGAAGCAGGGGGTCTACCTCGCCGTGTCCGACGTGCACATCCGCTACCTCGCGCCGGCCCGCTACGACGACCCGGTGCGCATCCGCTGTTGGGTGCGCGAGCTGGCGTCGCGGCGCGTCACGTTCGGCTATGCCGTCGAGCACGCGGAGCGGGGTACGCTGCTCGCCACCGGCGAGACGGCGCTGCTCTCGCTCACGCACCAGCACACCCTGACGCGCCTTCCGGACCATGTCCGTGCGCTGCTCCAGCCGGCACCCGATCCCGTTCGCCTGTAGCCTCGCGCTGCTGCTCGTCGCCACGCGGGCGCCCGCTCAGCAGCCAGACGAGGTGCTCGTCGCCGAGCTCGCCCGCCTGCTCGCGGCGGCGGACGCGCGCGCCTTCGACCCGGCGCTGCTGCGCGGCGCGCTCGGGCACCCGCAGCCCACCGTGCGGCGCCAGGCGGCGCTCGCCGCGGGGCGGATCGGCGATCCGGGCGCCGTCGACCTGCTGGTCGCGGCGCTGCGCGACTCCGACCGTGCCGTCCAGGCGGCGGCGGCGTTCGCGCTCGGGATGCTGAAGGACCCCCGCGCCGTGGAGCCCCTCGCCGCGCTGGTCCGCGCGGTGGCGCCGGCGCAGCAGGGAGCGCCCGAGGTCGAGGCGGTGACGGCGCTCGCGAAGATCGGCGGCGACGAAGCGGCGCGCGCGCTGGGCGATCTCTTGGGCAGCGGCTCGCGCCCGGGCATTGCGCCACCCCCTGCTGTGAGCGCGGCGCTGCTCGAGGCGTGGCGGCTCGGCTCCCGGGCTCCCATCGCGGCGCTCGTCGGGTACGCGGAGGACGCGGACGCCGCAGCGCGCTGGCACGCGGTGTACGCGCTCGGCCGGCTGCGCGCCGGCGCCGGCGTGTCCACGCTGCTGGCCGCGCTGCGGGACCGGGAGCCTTTCGTCCGCGCGACCGCGCTGCGCGGTCTCACCCGGGCGGCCGCGGACAGCGCGAAGCTCGAGCCCGGCCGGATCGCGGGCGCGGTCCGGCTGCTGCTCGGCGACGCCGACCCGGCCGTGCGGGTCAACGCGCTCCGCGCCCTCGCGAGCTTCCGCGACTCGGCCCTCGCCGGGGCGGCGGCCTCCCTCGCCACCGATCCCGACGTGAACGTCGCGGTGCAGGCCGAGACGACGCTCGGCGCGCTGGGCGGGAGCGTGGCGGTGCGGGCGCTCGCCGCCGGGGGACGAAGCGCCGTGTTCGCACTGCGGCGACAGGCGGTGATCGGGCTGGCGCAGGCGGACAGCGCGGCCGGCGCGGCGGCCGCGGCGGCGCTCGCGACCGACCCCGACTGGCGCTGGCGCAGCGTGGCCTGCGAGGCGTTCGGCGCCGCGCGCGATCGCGCGCGCCTCGAGGGGGCGCTCGCGGACCCGGATGGGCGGGTGGTGGCGCAGGCGCTGCAGGCGCTCGGGCGGGTCGTCGCGGACTCGGACGCGGCGCTCCTCGCCCGGGCGCGCGAGCTGCTCGGCCACGCCGATGCCGCCGTGCGCAGCGTCGCGGCCGACCTGCTCGCGCGCCGACCCGATGTCGCCGACGTCGATCGCCTGGTCACGGCGTACCAGAGGGCGGCGGGCGATCCCTTCGACGACGGGCGACTCTCCGCCGTCGCCGCGCTCGGCGCCGTGGCGCGCACGGGCGCCGAGGGCCGGCTGCGGGTGGCGGCCCGGTTCGTGGCCGCCGTGTCCCGCCCGGACGACTACCTGGTGCGGCGCGTCGCGGCCGACCGGCTCCCCGACGCTGCGGAGGCCTGGAGCCCCGTCGTCCCGATCGTCACGGGCAAGACCGACGCCGAGTACCGTGATGTCGTGCGGCGCGTGCTGCTCCCCGCGCTCGAGGGTCGGGCGCCGCCCCGCGTGACCCTCGAGACGGACCGGGGGAGCCTGGTGGTCGAGCTCCTCCCGGCCGAGGCGCCGCTCACCGTGGCCGCCTTCCTTTCTCTCGTCGAGCGGCGCTACTTTGACGGAGCGCGCTGGCATCGGGTCGTGCCCAACTTCGTCGCGCAGGATGGGGACCCGCGCGGCGACGGGTGGGGCGGCCCCGGCTTCGTGCTTCGGGACGAGGTGAATCCCACGCGTTACGGGACGGGTACGATGGGCATGGCGCTTTCCGGCCCCGATACGGGCGGCAGCCAGTTTTTCATCACCCACTCCGCCCAGCCGCACCTCGACGGCACCTACACCGTGTTCGGCCGAGTCGTGGCCGGTCTGGCAGTGCTCGCGGGCGTCGCCCAGGGCGACCGCATCCGCAGCATTCACCGCTGATGCGGCTGTCGGCCTGGAGCGCGCTGCTCCTCCTCGTGGCCCTCCCGGCGGCGGCGCCGGCCCAGTTCGGCTACTTCGGGCAGAACAAGATCCAGTACCGCAGCTTCGATTGGCGCGTGCTGCGCGGCGAGCACGTGGACCTCTATTTCTATCCCGAAGAAGAGGAGCTCGGCCGCGTGGCGCTCGCCTACGCCGAGGAGAGTTATGGCGTGCTGGAGCGCCGCTTCATGCACCACGTGCAGCGCCGCGTGCCGCTGATCATCTACGCCTCGCACACCGACTTCGAGCAGACGAACGTGCTCCCGTTCGTGCCGCCGGAGGGTCTGCTCGGCGTCACGGAGTTCCTGAAGCGGCGCGTCGCCCTGCCGTTCACCGGGAGCTACAACGACTTCCGCCACACCATCCGCCACGAGCTGGTGCACGTCTTCCAGCTGAGCCTCGTCGCCGAGGTGTTCCGGCGCTATCCGCGGTTCCGGCGTGCCGAGCTGCCGCTGTGGTGGAGCGAGGGGCTGGCCGAGTTCTTCTCCGCTGGGGAAGACAGCCGCGACGAGATGATCCTGCGTGACCTGACGCTCTCGGGCCGGCTGCCGACGCTGCGCGAGCTCGCCTACGCCGCCGGCGGAATCGTCTATCCGGTGGGCGGCGTGATCCACCGCTTCCTCGCCCTCTCCTCCGGCGAGTGGCGCATCGGCGAGCTGTACCGCGACCTCTGGAAGTATTCGTCCTTCGAGGATGCCGTCTGGGGGGTCTACGGTCGCTCGCTCGACCAGCTCTCCGACGAGTGGCAGTTCTGGATGCGGCGGCGTTACTACCCCAGCGTCGCCGCCGGGGAGCCGCTCGCGCTCACAGCGCGCGTCCTCACGAAGCTCGCCATCAAGCCCGCGGTCTACGCCGCGGGAGACAGCGCGGGCGGCATCCTGTACTTCTCGCCGTCCACCGGGTACACGAACATCTACGCCCAGTCGTTCGCCGGGGGCCGCGCGCGGGCGGTGGTGAAGGGCGAGCGCACGGCGGAGTTCGAGTCGTTCCACTTCTTCGAGTCGCGGCTCGACGTCTCGCCTGCGGGCGTCGTCGTGTTCTCGAGCAAGTACCTCGACCGCGACGCCGTGTTCTTCTGGAGCCTGGCGCGCCAGCGGGTCGTGGGGCGCTACCAGTTCCCGCAGCTCATCTCGATCCTCTCGCCCACCTGGGCGCCCGACGGCCGGAGCGTCGTGTTCTCGGGCCTCGCGGTCTCGGGCTATTCGGACCTGTATCGCCTCTGGCTCCCCGACGGCCGCTTGCAGCCGCTCACGGCCGACCGCTACCAGGACCTCGACCCGACCTTCAGCGCGGACGGTCGGACGGTGGTGTTCTCGTCCGACCGGACGGCGTACGGGCCCGGCGGTGCGCGCAACCTGTTCCGGCTCGACCTCGCGACCGGCAGGATCGACTACCTCACGTACGGCGACTGGCGGGACGAACAGCCCCGCTGGTCGGCGGAGACGGGGCGCGTCTACTTCGCCTCGGATCGGGACGGCACCTACCAGATCTACGCCGTCGACTCGACGGGCGCGGGGTATCGCCTCACGAGCACGGTGAACGGCGCGTTCGACCCTCAGTGGGCGGGCGGCGAGCGCGGCCTCGTGTTCGGAGGCTTCGCCGACTTGAGCTACAACATCTACGTCGCGCGTCCGACCCCGCCGCCCGAGGGCGCTCCCCCCGAGGTCACGCTGGCGTCGGAGCGCCGGCCGCCCGCGTGGACCTGGGCCGAGCTCGAGCACCCGCAGTACGCGCGGTCCGATGCGTCGCCGTACGAGCACAAGTTCAGCTTCGACTTCGCTGCGGGCGATGCCATCGTGGCGCCGGGACTCGGCTCGGCGCAGGGCGCGGTGTTCCTGTTGAGCGACTTGCTGAGCGACCACCAGGTCTTCTTCACGCTCTCGTCGTTCCAGGGCGAGGGGCTCGGCAACCTGATCGACAACTTCAACGGCACTGCCTTCTACTTGAACCAGTCGCGGCGCGTGAACTGGGGCGTGGGGGCATTCCGCCTGCGCGGGTTGTTCTACGAGGGGGACCTCCAGAACCTGTTCGAGGAGACGGCGGTGGGGGCGTTCGGGCAGGTGCGCTACCCGTTGTCGCGCTTCCGACGGCTCGAGGCGGAGTACCGGATCGAGCACTCCGACCGGCTCGATCTCAGAGATACGAGCGGCTCCGCCGACGTGCGTCGCGTGGGGTGGCTCGCCTCCAACTTCTTCAGCTACGTCGAGGACAACACGCTGTGGCTGTCCACCGGTCCGATCGACGGCCGGCGCATGAATCTCACCGCGGGCCTCGTGAACGACGTGAGCCACGGACGCTTCGACACGTGGCTCGCCGCTCTCGACTACCGCCGCTACTTCCGCACGTCGCTGCGCAGCGCCGTGGCCCTGCGGCTGGTCGGGTACTATGCGGGCGGGGAGCGGCCCCACCGCGTGAACATCGGCGGCTCCTGGGGCTTGCGCGGCTACCCGCTGTTCGGCTACGTCGCGGGCACGCGCGCCTGGCTCTTCAACGCGGAGTGGCGTTTCCCCATCACGGAGTTTCTCTCGGTCGGCTTCCCGTTCGGCGTGGCCCGGTTCCCGGGCGTGCAGGGCGCGCTGTTCCTGGACCTCGGACGGGCCTGGACCGCGGCCACGGAGGAGCGCGGCACCCTGGGCAGCGCGGGGCTGGGGCTGCGCATGCCGGTCGGCCCGCCGCTCGTGCTGCGGCTCGACCTCGGTTACCGTTTCAATTCGGGGCCGCTCGACGCCTACACACTGCCGTCCCACAGCCGCGGCAGCCGTTTCGTCGATTTCTTCTTCGGGTTTAACTATTGAGCCGGCAACGCTTTTTGCTTGACCGCCGCAGAGCGCTTTCCTACATTGGCGCGGGCGCGCTCGTCGCGGCGTGCTCGCATCGGCTGGCGCCACTGGTGCCGCTGCCGCTCGCGCTGGCCGACCGCGGGGAGGCCCTCGCCTGGACCAGCGCCACGACGCCGACGCACCAGACGGCGATCCGATTCCGCTTCAAGTACCGGGACGAGCGGCATCGCTGGGCGGGACGGGGCACCACGCGGGTCGCACCGCCCGACTCGCTGCGGTTCGATTACACGGGGCCGCTCGGGCTGGGAGCGGGCGCGGCGGTGGTGGTGGGCGACTCGGTTCTCTGGGCTGATCCCAAGGAGAACTTCAACTCCCTCGTCCCGGCGGTCCGGATGTTGTGGGCGGCGATCGGGGTGGCGCGCCCGCCCGGCGGAGACGCCGCCGTGTTCGGGCGACGGGATCGGGATGGCGAGCGCGAGGTCTCGATCTGGCGGTTCGCGGAGGGCGGCGACACGCTCGACTACGTCGTGACCCAAGGCTCGGGCAAGGTGCTGCAAGTGGAGTGGCGGCGGGATGGGAAGGTGGCGGCGCGCAGCGAGACGCACTATGAGCAGGCGATGCCGGCGACGGCCCGCATCGATTTTCCGGAGGTCCCGGCCCGGCTTGAGTTCACCGTGGTGGCGGTGGATACCGCGGCGGTCATTGCGCCGTCGCTGTGGCGCAGTCGCCGCTAGCGCTCTGGCGCTCGCCCTCGCCGGCTGCCCGTATCACTTCTCCGGCGGCGGACTGCCCAACGTCAAGACCGTCGCCATCCTGCCGTTCGACAACCAGACGCCGGCGCCGGAGCTGACCAAGGAAGTGAACGACGCGGTACGCGAGGCGTTCGAGGGTCGGCTGGGGCTGCGCGAGGCCGGCGAGCAGCACGCCGACGCCGTGGTGCGCGGCCGCGTGACTCGCTACGAGCCCGACACGCCCATCGCGGTCCAGCCGGGGCGGGGCCAGGTGTCGGTCACCCAGCGCCGAGTCCAGATCAGCGTGGACGTCGAGATCCTCGACCAGCGCGAGGGCAAGACGCTGTGGCAGCGCCAGGGGCTCACGGTGGACGGGGAGTATGACCCCCCCAAGGAGGCGGACGGGCGCAAGATCGCGCTCGCGAAGCTCGTGAACGAGATCGTGGACGGAGCCCAGTCGCAATGGTGAGGCGCCTGCACGGACGGCGGCGCGGCGCGAGCTCGACCGGGTGCCTGTTCTCGCTCCTGATCTTCGTCGCGGCGCTCTACTACAGCGTCAACATCGGCGAGGTGTACTTCCGCTACTACCGCTTGCTGGACGAGATGCAGACGCAGGCGCGGCTCGCGTCCGCGCTCGACGACGGCACCATCCAGCGCCGGCTCCAGGCCGCCGTGCAGGAGATCGGGCTGCCGGACGCGGCGGGGAACGTCCGGATCGTCCGGCGGGGATCGCCTCGCGAGATCCAGATCTACACGCAGTACAGCGAGACGGTCGACCTCCCGCTCTTCCACCACACCTTCCAGCTCCATCCCAACGTCACGCTGCCGTTGTAGCGCGTGGCTCTGGGCTGCCCTGCCGCCGCTCCTGCTCGGCGCGGCGGGCGGCGGCGGCGACGTCGTGCGGTTCTTCGCCGTGCTCGGGCTGATGCTTCTCGCGGGCAAGTTCTCCGGCGAGCTGGTCGAGCGGCTGGGGCAGCCGGCAGTGCTGGGCGAGCTCGTCGCTGGCATCGTGCTGGGGTCGAGCGTGCTGCGCGTCATCCCGACCGGAGCCGGCGATCCCCTCAGCCCGATCATCGCGTTCCTCGCCGAGATCGGCGTCGTCGTGCTGCTGTTCGAGATCGGCCTCGAGACGGACTTGAAGGCGATGGCGCGCGTGGGCGCGCCCGCGACCGCGGTCGCCCTCGTCGGCGTGGCCGCGCCGTTCCTCTTGGGCTTCCTGTACTGGGTATCGCCGCTGCACGCGCCTGCCCCATCCGGCGACGCTACGACCGTGGCGATCTTCGTGGGGGCGACGCTCACCGCGACATCGGTCGGGATCACCGCGCGGGTGCTCTCGGACCTGAAGCGCATGGACTCGACCGAAGCCCGGCTCATCCTGGGCGCGGCCGTGATCGACGATGTGCTCGGCCTCGTGATCCTGGGGGTCGTCTCGGGGCTCGCAGCGGGGGCGGCAGTGAGCGCGCTCGGCGTGGTGCGGACGCTCGCCGTCGCGGTGGGGTTCCTCGTCGCCGCGGTGGCACTGGGGACGGCGCTCGCGCCGCGCATCTTCGGGTTCGTGAACCGGATGCGCGTGCGCGGGGTGCTCCTGGTCTCGGCGTTCGCCTTCCTGCTGCTCCTCGCCGCCCTCGCCGCCCGCGCGGGGTCCGCCCTCATCATCGGGGCGTTCGCCGCGGGGATCATCCTGTCCGGGACGAACCAGTTCGAGATCATCGAGAAGGGGATGAAGCCGGTCGCCGACATCTTCACCCCGCTGTTCTTCTTGAGCATCGGTGCCGCAGTCAACGTGCGCGCGTGGAACCCCTTGAATCCGGAGAATCACGGCACGCTCGCCGTGGGCGGGGCGCTATTCGTGATCGCCCTGCTGGGGAAGCTAGTGAGCGGCTGGGCGGCGCCCTGGCGCCGCTTCAACCGCTGGGCCGTCGGTATCGGGATGGCGCCCCGCGGCGAGGTCGGCCTGATCTTCGCTCAGATCGGACTCACGGCAGGCGTCCTCTCGGGCGGGCTGTTCAGCGCGATCCTGCTGATGGTGATCGGCACCACGCTCGTGGCACCGCCGCTCCTCAAGTGGGCGCTCGGCCGGTGGGGGAGCACGGGAGCCACGACCGACCCGGAAGCGCTCGTCGCGTGAACACGGCGACGAAGGTCCGCACGCTCGAGGCGGCGGTCGAGTGGCGCACGCGCCAGCGCGGCCCGGTGGTGTTCACGAACGGGGTGTTCGATCTGCTGCACGCCGGGCATGTCAGCCTGCTCGAAGCGGGGCGCGCGGAGGGGGACGCACTGGTCGTCGGTCTGAACACCGACGCCTCCGTGCGCCGCGTGAAAGGGCCGGATCGGCCCTTCGTCCCCGAAGGCGAGCGGGCACGGCTGCTGGCGGCGCTCGCCTGCGTCGACTGCGTGGTGCTGTTCGACGAGGCGACCCCGCTTGCGCTCGTCCGGCGGCTGCGGCCCGACGTGCTCGTGAAGGGGGCGGACTACCCGCGCGACGCGATCGTGGGAGCGGACGAGGTGGAAGGGTGGGGCGGGCGGGTGGTGCGCGTGGCGCTCGTCCCCGGCCAATCCACGACCGCGCTGCTCGATCGCCTGCGGCGCCCGCCGCGATGAAGCTGTTTGTCGCGACCCGCAATGAGGGCAAGGCGCGGGAGATCCGCGAGCTGTTCTCGGGGCTCCCGTTCCAGCTGATGTTCCCCCAGCAGCAGTTCCTGGAGCGCCTCCCCGAAGAGCGCGATCTCGAGCAGGGGATGAGCTTCGCCGAGAACGCCATCGCCAAGGCGCGCTACTTCGCCAAGCGGAGCGGGCTCCCGACCGTGGCCGAGGACTCGGGGCTCGAGGTGGAGGCGCTCGAGGGCGCGCCGGGGATTCACTCGGCGAGGTACGCGCACTTCCACGGGGAAGGGGGAAGGGGGAAGGGGGAAAGGGATATCGACGCAGCCAACAATGCTTTGCTGCTCGAGCGACTCGCGGGCGTGCCCGAGGAGCGACGCACGGCGCGCTATCGCTGTGTCGCGGCGTTTCTCGAGACGCCCACGGCGGCCCCACAGCTCGTCGACGCGGCGACCGAAGGCCGCGTGCTCACCGAGCCGCGTGGTGCGGGCGGGTTCGGCTATGACCCCCTGTTCTTCTCGACCGATCTCGGAATGACCTTCGCCGAGGCGCCGCCTGCGGCGAAGCATCGTATCTCCCACCGCGGGCGGGCGTTCCGGGCCCTCATCGAGGTGCTGCTCCGACGTAGCAAGTAGCATCGGAGACCTCCGTGTCGCAGCTGATTTCGACTCTCTTCTTGACGGGCGTGGCGGACGTGCTATAGCTTCGCTGCAACACGTCAGCCCGCCGGACCGTCGAAGGCCCGGCAATCACCAGGGAGCCGACTATGGCGACGAGCGTCCGCGAGTTCCTTGAGAGTCACGCCCTTCACGAAAGACTGTCCACCCCCTCCAATGTCGGGTGGAACGGGAAG
>Ga0209802_1000413_pt1 | contig 32723 bp, 31 predicted proteins | sample GraSoiAngelo_129_FD_185886 | JGI IMG/M metagenome (GOLD analysis project Ga0209802, IMG submission 185886) | Grasslands soil microbial communities from the Angelo Coastal Reserve, California, USA - 14_0927_12_40cm (SPAdes) (version 2) | ecosystem: Environmental > Terrestrial > Soil > Grasslands ... | reverse complement strand
ACCCCTTCGGGAGCACGGCAATTGTCACCGGATGGCTGATCGCCCGCGGCCGCGGCGCCAGCGGACCGTTTGACCGCCGCTACCGCTTCACCGACACGTGGGTACGTCGGGGCGGACGTTGGCAGATCGTCGCCGCGCACGACTACCTTGTGAGGACTCCATGAACGCCGCTTCTCCCTCGCCCTTGCTGCCGACGGTGCTCAGGGTGTTCGGCCTCATCTTCATCTTCGGCATCGTCATCCTGAACCGCGTCTGGCCGAGCGGCTGGGCGTGGCAACCCGAGCAGCCGGCGTATCTGCAAATGATCCTCGGCATCTATGTCACGCTGGGCGTCTTCCTGCTGCTCGCCGCCCGCGACCCGATGCGCAACTTGAGTCTCATCTGGTTCACCGTGTGGTCGAGCGTCGTTCACGCCGGCGTGATGGCGTACCACTCCATCACCGACCCTAGCCAGAGGGGACATCTCTGGGGCGACGTCGCGGCCTTGCTCCTCACCGCCGCCGTGCTCGCGGCCCTGACGCCCCGCCGGGCGTCGCTGCCCGGCGCGCCGACGGCTTGAGCGCGGGCTCATCCATGTCGCAGCCGCCCATCGCCTGCTCGCTCACCACGCCGGAGCTCCGCGAGCGGCGCCGCATAGTGCTCGAGTTGCTGCGCCGACAGGGTCGCGGCCAACGCCCGCTGCCCAACGGGTACCGCCTGCGCTTCGAGCCGTCGGACGACGTCATAGCGTCGCTCGCCGCACTCATCGAAACGGAGCGCGCCTGTTGCCCCTTCCTCTCCTTCCAGCTGATCGTCGAGCCCGATCATGGCTCCGTGAGCCTCGAGCTGACGGGGCCGGCGGGAACGCGCGAATTCCTGGAGGCCGAGCTGGGCCTCGGCCCGGACTCCTGATCCGCCTTTTCACCGCCACGCTCCTGCTCGCGTTGCCCCTCCCGGTCGCCGCGCAGGCCGAGGGCGGGGCCGGGGACTCCGTCGTGTACGTTGTCTCACCGGCGAGCCGCCTCGAGGTGAAAACCGGCAAGGCCGGGCTGTTCGGCTTCCTCGGGCACGACCACGTGATCCGCGCGCGGGCGTCCTCGGGGCGCGCGGTCTACTACCCGGGCACCCCGGCCGCCTCGCACGTCGAGATCACGGTCCCCGCCGAGAGCCTGGAAGTGCTGACGCCGCCCGACACGGAGGAGATCCGCAAGGTGACCGCAGCCATGCGGACCGAGGTGCTTCAGGTGGATCGCTTTCCCGAGATGACGTTCGTGTCGCGCAGCCTCGTCGCGAGCGACTCGGGGTTCCGCATCGACCTCGAGGTCACGATGCACGGTGCGGCGCGCACCGTGCCGGTGGACGTGAAGGTGGAGATGGGCGGGGACACGGTGCGGGCGACAGGCGGGTTCTCCGTCAAGCATAGCGACTTCGGCATGCGGCGGTTCCGCGGCGGGCCGGGCGGGAGCGTCAAGGTGGCCGACCGCCTGACGTTCGATTTCGAAGCGGTGGCGGTGCGCGCTCCCTAGCGCCGCCGGAGATACGTCCGCGCCGCCTCGAGGACCTTTTCCTGCACGTCGGCCGGCGTCCCCTCGAGCGACGCTCCCGCCGCCTTCTGATGTCCCCCGCCGCCGAACTGGTGCGCCAGCTCGGCCACGTCCACTGAGCCCATCGAGCGGAACGAGACCTTGATCCGGCCGCTCGCGATCTGGCGGAACAACAGCGCCAGCCGCACGCCCGCGATGGAGCGGGGATACTCCACCAAGCCGTCGAGGTCGTCCGGCGTCGCGTTGTGGCGCGCCAGGGCGTCGGGTGGCACGGTCACCCACGCGAGGCCGACGTCGGGCTCCACCACCAGCGTCTGCAGCACTTCGGCGATCAGCCGGATGCGGCCCTCCGGCGCGCTCGCGTACACGGCCTCGTAGATCTCCTCCGGGTCGACGCCGCGCTCGAGCAGCGCGCCCGCTACGCGCAGCACCCGCGGGCTCGTGTTCGCGAACCGGAACGCGCCCGTGTCCGTGAGGATCCCCACGTACAGCGCGCGGGCGGCTTCCCGCGTGAGCTCCCAGCCGAGCGCGCCGGCGAGGTCGAAGACCAGCTCGGCCGTGGCGGAGGCCTCGGGAGCGACCAGCCGCGGGCCCGCGGGCAGCGACCCCGGGCTCACGTGGTGGTCGATACAGGCGACCGTGTGGGAGTGCGTGACGGCGCGCTGCAGGTCGCCGAGACGGCCAAGGTCCGAGATGTCGAGCACGACCACGACGTCCGCGGACTCGATCTCCTTGGCCGCGCGGTCCGAGCGATCGGCGCCGCGCGGGAGCAGAAAGTCGAAGCGCTCGGGAATCGGGGTGGGATTGGCGATCCCCGCCTGCAGCCCGCGCGCGCTGAGCAGGTGCCACAGCGCGACCTCGCTGCCCACCCCGTCGCCGTCGGCGTTGACGTGCGTCGTGAGGGCGACGCGCCCGCCCGGCTTCAGGATGCCCGCGATCGCCTGCGCGGCCCTGGCCCGCTCGGGGGGAATGCTGACGCCGTTCGTGGTCATGGCAACACAATAGCGCGGCCGCTGCCGCGTCCCGCCTAGCGGGTCCCGCCCGGGCCCGTCAGCTCCCGCTGCAGCACGCTGTGCTTCCGGCTGTAGCCGAAGTAGATCGCCAACCCGATCACGAGCCACACGAACAGCCGGATCCACGTGTCCATGGGGAGAAAGGCCATGAGTGCAAGGCAGGTCGCGATCCCCAGGATCGGCACGACGGGGACGAATGGCGTCCGGAACGGCCGGTCGAGGTCGGGGCGTTTGTGCCGCAGGATCCACACGCCGCCACACACGAGCACAAACGCGAGCAACGTGCCGATGTTCACCAGCTGGCCGAGGATGCGGATCGGGAATAGCCCGGTGAAGAAGGCCACCCCGATGCCCGTGTAGATCGTGGAGAGGTACGGCGTCCGGAAGTTGGGGTGCACCTTGCCCGCCCACGCACCGAGCAGGCCGTCGCGGGACATGGAGTAGAACACGCGCGACTGCCCCAGGAGCATCACGAGAATCACGGAGGCGAGGCCCATCACGGCGCCCACGTCGATGAAGGGGCGCAGCCAGCTGAGCTGGGGAATGCGCGACACCGCGAGCGCCACCGGCGCGGCCACGTTCAGCTCCTTGTAGGAGACCAGGCCGGTGAGGGTGGCCGACATCAACACGTAGAGCAGAGTGCAGACGGCGAGCGACCCGAGGATCCCGATCGGCATGTCCTTCTGGGGATTCCGCGACTCCTGCGCCGCGGTGGACACGGCGTCGAAGCCGATGTAGGCGAAGAAGATGAGCGACGCGCCGCGCAGCACTCCGGACCATCCGTAGGTGCCCCACTCCCCGGTGTTCGGGGGGATGAACGGCTTCCAATGGTCGGGATTCACGTACTGGAGGCCGAACACGATCACAGCGAGCACGATCGTGACCTTCGTGATCACGATGACGTTGTTGACGGTCGCGGACTGCTTGATGCCGACCACGAGCACGTACGACATCAGCGCGACGATGAAGATGGCGGGCAGGTTGAGATACGCCCCGGTCGCGAACCACCCCGCCTGCGTGCACCCCGCGACCTTGGCGGCGAATTCGCCCTGCGTACAGAAGTCGAACGGCGCCTGGGTCAGCTTGGCCGGCACGTGGATGCCGAGGAAGTCGAGCAGGCTCAGGAAGTGACCCGACCACCCCACGCCGACCGTCGCCGCGCCCATCGCGTACTCGAGCACCAGGTCCCAGCCGATGATCCAGGCGACAAACTCCCCCATGGTCGCGTAGGAATAGGTGTACGCGCTCCCCGCCACCGGCACCGCGCTCGCCATCTCGGCGTAGCACAGCCCCGCGAACGCGCATGCGATTCCTGTGAGGATGAAGGAGAGCGGCACGGCCGGCCCCGCGTACAGCGCCGCCGCCTGGCCGGTGAGCACGAAGATCCCCGCCCCGATGATGGCGCCGATGCCGAGCGTGATCAGGTTGAGGGCGCCGAGGTGCCGCCGCAGGGAGCGCTCGCCGACCGCATCGGCCTCGGCGCGCAGGACGGAGATGGACTTGGTAGCCCACAGGCTCATAGACGCGTCACTCCGCTCGGGTACGGGAACGTGGGCCGGGGCAGGCTCCCCCGGGGACGGCAGGGTCGGGCTAGACTAGGCCCCGCGGTCGGGGGTGTCAAGCGGTCAGAGGCTGTAGTTGGGGGCTTCGCGCGTGATCACGACGTCGTGCGGGTGCGATTCCCGCAGGCCGGCTGAGGTGACGCGCACGAACTCGGTCTCGGTGCGCAGCGCCGCGACGCTGCACACGCCGCAGTACCCCATGCCGCTGCGCAGCCCGCCCACCATCTGGAAGATCACGTCGGCCACGGGCCCCTTGTACGGCACCCGGCCCTCGATCCCCTCCGGGACGAGCTTGGAGGGCGAGACCTCGCCCTCCTGGAAGTAGCGGTCCGCTGAGCCCTCTTCCATGGCGCCGAGACTGCCCATGCCCCGGATCACCTTGAAGCGGCGGCCCTCGAGCAGGAACGACTCGCCCGGGCTCTCTTCGGTGCCGCCGAGGAGCGAGCCCATCATCACGCTGGAGGCGCCGGCGGCGAGGGCCTTCACCACGTCGCCCGAATACTTGATGCCGCCGTCGGCGATGACGGGGATCCCGCCCGCGGCCGCGACGGCCTCGAGGATCGCCGTGACCTGAGGCACGCCGACGCCCGTGACGACGCGCGTCGTGCAGATCGAGCCGGGGCCAACGCCGACCTTGACGGCGTCCACGCCGCGCTCCACGAGCGCCCGGGCGCCGTCCGCGGTCGCGACGTTGCCGCCCACGAGCTGCGCGTCGGGAAACGCTTCGCGCAGGCACCCGACCGTGTCGAGCACACCCTGCGAATGGCCGTGCGCCGAGTCCACGACGATGACGTCGCACCCGGCGTCGAGCAGCGCCCGGGCGCGCGGCAGCGCCTCCTTGGCGTTCCCCCCCACCGCGGCGGCGACCCGCAGGCGGCCGTGCTGGTCCTTGTTGGCGTTGGGATGCTGGCGGCGCTTGAAGATGTCCTTCACGGTGATGAGGCCCTTGAGCACGCCGTGGCCGTCCACCACCGGCAGCTTCTCGATGCGGTGCGCGCCGAGGATCCGCTCCGCCTCGTCGAGCGTCGTCCCCTCGGGCGCCGTGACCAAGCGGTCCTTCGTCATGGCCTCGCGGATCGGGCGATCCAGCTCGCGCTCGAACTGCAGGTCGCGGTTCGTGATGATCCCGATCAGCTTCCCCGCCCCGTCGACGATCGGCACGCCCGAGATCTTGAAGCGCACCATCAGCTGGTGGGCCTCGCGCAGCGGCCGGTCCGGGCCCAGCGTGATGGGGTTCAGGATCATCCCCGACTCGCTGCGCTTGACGCGGTCCACCTCCGCCGCCTGGCGGTCGATGGGCATGTTCTTGTGGAGCACGCCGATGCCGCCCTCGCGCGCGATCGCCATCGCCATCTCCGCCTCCGTGACGGTGTCCATCGCGGCGGAGACGAGCGGGATGTTGAGGGAGATGCCGCGGGTGAAGTGGCTGCGCACGTCCACGTCCCGGGGATGCACGCTGGAGTGGCGCGGGGCGAGCAGCACATCGTCGAAGGTGAGGGCGACGGCGGGACGGAAGGTTCCCATGGCGGAAGTTACGCGGAGGGGGGCGTTTCCTCAACCTTCGCGGGCTCGCCCTGCTTCTCGTCCGCTTTCTTCGCCGCCTCCTCGACCGCGGCCTTGCCCGCCGCGGCGAACCGCTCCAAGAACTTCCCCGCCTTGCCCACCGCGTCCATGGTGCCCTTGATGATGCCCACCGGCACGCGACCGGCGCGCATCGTGTCCTCCAGCGTCTCCGCCACCTTCTGGAATGGGGCGGCGCCGGCGGGTCGCTCGGCATACTTCGACTCGAGGAACTCGACGTAGTCGAGCACCAGGTAGGCCTTCTCCTCCGGCAGCGCCTCGAGCTTGCGCAGCAGCCGGTCGCGCAGCAGGTCGTTCATGACTGGGGCTCCAGCGACAGGAGGTCGAGCACCGGGTTCCCGAGGAACCGGCTGCGCCCCGCCCGCACCCGGGCGGTCACCTGAATGGTGGCGAGCGGGGCGAGGCCCTCGACCAGGGCCCGCTTTCCCTCCGGGACGATGACATAGACGAATCCGCGCTCGGGCAACGGCCCACGGGCGAGGAAGTAGATCGCCCCCTTGGGCATCTCGGGCCGCAGCTCGTCCGCCTGCTGCACGGCGATGAATTGCAGGGTCCAGCGCAGCGTCTGCCCGGCGAAGCGCTGGGGCTCGGCGCGCAGCTCGGCCGCGCTCACGCCTACGAGCACTCCGGGCGGCGCCGACTCGAGATCCGACGTCTTGACCCACCCCTCGAACTGCACGCGCGCCCACTCCCCGGACTTGGACAGCACCTTGAGGGGCGTGGCGGGAGTCAGCGTGCCCGCCGGCGGGCCGTCGGGCGCGCGGTACACGACGGTGCGGCGGGCGGGCTGGGCACGGTTCGGGTCCGCGGCGGGACCGGTGGTGTCGGCAACCCCGGGCCGCCGGCCCGGGGTCAGCCGCGCCTGCAGTGAGTCCGAGTCCCCCGCCGTGCGGGAGTTCGCCACCACCACCGGCTCGAGCGCCGCGCGCTTCACCCAGCCGGCGCGCTCCACGTGCACCCAGGGCCCGTTCTCCCCCAGCTTCGTGAGCAGGAACCCTTCGGCCAGCTTGGCGACGATCGTCCCCCCCGGCGCGGCCCGGAGGTTCTCCTCCGGCGCACGCGTCACGGCGAGATCGAATCCCGCCCGCGGCGTCACCCCCACCGACGTGCCGAAGATCCAGCCGTCCAGCGTCACGCCGATCCATTCGCCCTTGGTGTCGCCGCCCGTCACGACGGCGCCGCGCGCCAGGCGTGCGAGCCGCTTGCCGGTCACTTCCTGGTAGAACCATTCGCCGTCCGTCGCGACGCGGTAGCGCGCCGCGGCCTGGCCGGTCGTGTCGGGTGAGGGGGCGGGAAGCGCCGGCGCGAGGGAGCAGACAACTGGTAGGGCGCGCAGGGCGTGACTAAATTGCATCCCCTCCAATATGGCAAAGAGGCATGGGCCGCGCACCCCGGTCGTCCTGATCGTGCTCGACGGCTGGGGCTTCCGTCCCGGCCAGATGGGGAACGCGATCGAGCTCGGTCGGACGCCCACCTGGCATCGCCTCTGGGCGAAGGCGCCGCGCACGCTGCTGAACGCGTCCGGTCTCTCCGTGGGACTCCCCGAAGGGCAAATCGGCAACAGCGAAGTCGGGCACCTGAACCTGGGCGCCGGGCGCGTCGTGCCGCAGGACATCGTGCGCATTTCGCAGGCGATCGACTCGGGTGCGTTCTTCCACATCCCCGCCTTGGTCGAGCTGTGCGGCGAGCTGCGGCGCACAGGCCGCACCCTGCATCTGCTCGGCCTGATCGGCAACGGCGGCGTGCACGCGCTCGACCACCACCTCGTCGCGGCGGTGATGCTCGGACACCTGCACGAGCTGCCGGTGGCGATCCACGCCTGGCTCGACGGCCGGGACACGGCGCCCCAATCCGCCCTCGCCTTCATGCAGGAGCTCGTCGACCTCCTCGGGCAGCACGGGGGCCGGGCCATGATCTCCACGATCGTGGGCCGCTACTACGCGATGGACCGCGACAAGCGCTGGGAGCGGACCAGGGTCGCCTACGACGCGATGGTGCACGGCGTCGGCGAGCCCGCGCCCGACCCGGTGAGCGCCGTGCGTCAGGCCTACGAGGCGGGCGAGACCGACGAGTTCGTGAAGCCGCGGATCGTCGCGGGCACCCCACGGATTCGGGACGGGGACGGCGTGTTCTGCGTCAACTTCCGCGCCGACCGGATGCGCCAGATCGTGCGCGCGCTCGCGCTCGAAGGGTTCGACGCCTTCGACACGGGCCGACGGCCGCGGGTCCGGCTCGTGACCATGACTCAGTACGACGAGACCTTCCCGTTCCCGGTCGCGTTCGGGCCCGCGGTGCTGTCGCGTATCGTGGCTCAAGTGCTTGCGGAGCGCGGCAAGACGATGTTCCGCACCGCCGAGACGGAGAAGTACGCCCACGTCACGTACTTCTTCAATTGCGGCGTCGAGACCCCGTATCCCGGCGAAGAGCGCGTCCTCGTCCCCTCCCAGCAAGTCCCGACCTACGACCTGATGCCGGAGATGAGCGCTCCCGGCGTCACCGACGTGCTCTGCAAGGCGATCGAGGCGAAGCAGCACGACTTCATCCTCTGCAATTACGCCAACGGGGACATGGTGGGACATTCCGGGGTACTAAGCGCGGCCGTGAAGGCGGTCGAGGTCGTGGACGGCTGCCTCGCGCGCGCGCTCGGGAGTGCGGAGCGGGCCGGCGCGACGCTGCTCGTCACGGCGGACCACGGCAACTGCGAGCTGATGATCGACCCGACGACCGACGGCCCGCACACGGCCCACACCACAAACCCGGTTCCGTTTCTCATCGTGGGAGACGACGCGCGGGGCCCCCGGCGGCACGGCGGTGCGCTCTGCGACGTGGGCCCGACGCTGCTGCGCATGCTCGATGTGGAGCCGCCGCCGGAGATGACGGGGCGGGATCTGAGAGAGGTGGACTGATGGGCGGTCAGGCGGTTAGGCGGTTAGCCAGTCAGCCGGCCAGGCGCGGTGCGCTCATCTGTGCCGCCGTGCTGCTAACCGCCTATCCGCCTAACCGCCTATCCGCCCAGGTAGGCCACGAGCCCGGGCAGTCTCCCTACCGCGATGTCCGGCGCGGCGGCGTCGTGGTTCTCGGGGTCGGCTACCTCGGCGGCAGCCGCGGCCGCGCGGGCGTGGGGATGTCGGACGGCATCACCTGGAACATCCGCTACGACGCCTCGCTCGGCGGGGCGGTGACCGCCTCGCTGGGGCTCGCCTACGCGCAGACCACGCGCTACCTCGTGGACCCCGCGCAAGGTGCGGCAACCCGTACCCAGGGTCCGGTCGACACCGACGTCATCCTCGCGGACATCGGCCTGCAGCTCGTGCTCACGGGCCGCAAGACCTGGCACGGCTTCGCTCCCTACCTGGGCGGCGGCATCGGTGTGGCGGTGGGTGGCAGCACACCGAGCGACCTCGCGGGCTACAAGTTCCGCACCAAGATCACGCTCAACCCCCAGGCGGGGGTGCGGTGGTACCCGACGGCGCGGCTGTCCGTGCGGGCGGACTTCCAGACCGTCTACTGGAAGCTCTCGTACCCGCTCGCCTACAAGGACCCGAGCCCCGTGGACGGAACCCGAGTGCTGCCGCTCGATGCGTCCCTGACCGAGTGGACCGCGCATCCCTGGATCAGCGTCGGCGTAGGATGGACTTTCTAGGCGACGGGTTCCGGCGCGCCCTCGCGCTGCTCCTGTCGGGCGATCGCGACGTGTACGGGATCGCCCTCCTCACCTTCAAGGTCGCCGTGGTCGCCACCGCCGTGGCGTGCGCCGCCGGGATCCCGACCGGGTTCCTCCTCGCGACGCGGCCCTTTTGGGGCCGCCGCGCCGCCCTCACCGTCGTCAACACCGCGCTCGCCTTCCCCACCGTCGTCGTCGGGCTGCTGCTCTACGGGCTGCTCTCCCGCCGCGGCCCCCTCGGCGGACTGGGATGGCTCTACACCTGGCAGGCGATCGTCATCGGCGACGTGCTGCTCGCATTCCCGATCGCGGCGGCGCTGTCGGCGGCCGCCGTGCAGGGCGTGGATCCGCGCATCCGCCGCACCGCGGAGACGCTCGGCGCCGGACCGTGGCGCGCCGCCTGGACGGTCGCGCGCGAGGCGCGCTTCGCGCTCGCGGCCGTGATCACGGCGGCCTTCGGCCAGACGGTGGCCGAGGTGGGCGCGGCGATGATCGTGGGAGGCAACATCCGGGGAGCCACGCGCACCCTCACGACCGCCGTGGCGCTGTACACGGCGCAGGGGGACTTCGGGCTCGCGCTCGCGCTCGGGGTCGTCCTGCTCCTGCTCGCGCTGCTCGTGAACGTCGCGCTCCAGGTGTTGCAGGGCCGGGGGGGGAGCCGTGGTTGAGCTGCGCGCGGTGCAACACCGCTACGAGGGGCGCGTGGTGCTCGATCTCGAGCGCTTCACCGTGACGCCGGGCGCCGCCGTGGCGATCGTCGGCCCGAACGGCTCGGGCAAGAGCACCTTGTTGCGCCTGCTCGCGCTGCTCGAGCGGCCCAGCGAGGGCGAGGTCCTGGTGGACGGCCGCGCGGCGTGGAGCGGGAGACAGCGCGGCCGGCCGGCGCCCGGGCTGCGCCGGCGCGTCACCCTCGTCGAGCAGCGGCCGATCCTGCTGCGCGGAACGGTGCGGGAAAATCTGGAGTACGGGTTGAAACTCAGAGGGATGAGACGCCTGGAGGTGAACAGGACCGTGGCAACGGTGGGCGAGCGGCTCGGCATCACGCCGCTGCTCGGGCGGCGCCGTCACGAGCTGTCGGACGGCGAGGTGCAGCGCGTGGCCGTGGCGCGCGCGTTGGGGCTCGAGCCCGACCTGTTGCTGCTCGACGAGCCCGTGAGCTCGGCTGACCGCGCCGCCGCCCAGACGCTGTACCGCGCGCTCGAGGAGGAGCGGCGGCGGCGGCCGCTCGCGATCTGCCTCGCCTCCCATCAGCTCGAGGACGCCTACCGCTGGGCGGACGACGTGCGGGCGCTCGCCGAGGGACGGCTCTCCCCCGTTACTCCCGAGAACCTGTTCCGGGTGGAGCTGCCCCTCGAAGGCGCGAGCGGGCTGAAGCACGTGCGGGTGGGGACGGTCCTGATTGCGACCGTGACCGACCGGACCGGACCCGCCATCCTCGCCGTCCCGCCGACCGACATCTTCGTGAGCCGGGAGCCGCTTCCTTCCTCTGCCCGCAACGTATTCACCGGCAGGGTGACGCGGCTCTCGCGCCCGCGCCCGGGGGCGGTGCACGTCACCGCCGACGTGGGCGTCGAGCTGGTGGCCGTGGTGACGGAGGAAGCGACGCGCGACCTGGCCCTCGCCCCCGGGAGCCCCGTGGCGTTCGCCTTCAAGGCCAGCGCGGTGCGCGTGTTCTAGCGACGCCGAGCGGCTATGTTTCGCGCATCGTTGCGCGTACCGCGACAGGAGGTCCGCATCGTTACTCCCAATACTTCCGCGCAGCCTGAGCCGCCCCGCCAGCCCGGATCGCGGCGCGGACGGATGCAGGCCGACTCCGCGGCGGTCGAGGAAGTGCCGGTGTGGCTCGAGGTGAACGGCGAGCCGACCGTCACGTGGATGTGCACGCCCGACCAGCTCGAGGAGCTGGCGACGGGATGGCTGCACGGCGAGGGCTACATCGAGACGATGGACGACCTGCTCCGGATGCGCCCCTGCGCGACGGACCCGGGGTTCTGGGCCGACGTGAAGCCGGAGCGCGTGGCCTTCGTGAAGCGGCAGCACAAGAAGCGCGTCCTCGCCTCTGGGTGCGGCGCGGTGTCGACCTTCCTCGCCGATCCGCCGGCGCTGAAGCACGCGCCAGCGCGCGGCGAAGCCCCGGCGCCCGAGCGACTGCGTGCGCTCTTCAAGGACGTGTTCACCCGGGGCGATCGCTACAACGAGACCGGCGGGATCCACGCGGCCGCGCTCACGGACGGCGAGCGGCTCCTGTTCCACGCCGAGGACATCGGGCGCCACAACGCGGTGGACAAAGTCGTCGGGGCGGCGGTGATCGCGCGTCAGCCGATCGTCGGGCGCGGGCTGCTCGTGACGGGCCGCATCTCCGCGGAGCTCGCCTACAAGGCGGCCCGCGCGGGACTCGCCTGGGTGGCCACGCCGAGCGTCCCCTCCACGCTCGCGCTCACGATCGCGCGGCGCTCCGGGATCATCCTGGTGGGTCGGGCGGTCAGCGGCGCGCCGCACGTCCACCGTCCAGAAGCATGAGCCCGGAGGCGCTCCGGGCGCTGCTCCGCGAAGCGCACACGATTGCGGTGGTCGGCCTGTCGCCGAAGGCGCTGCGGCCGAGCCACGTCGTGGCCCGTTATCTGCGAGACGCGGGCTACCGCATCGTCCCCGTGAACCCGGGGCATGCGACACTCCTGGGCGAGCGCTGCTATCCCACCCTGACGGCCGCGGCCGGCGACCACGCGATCGACGTCGTGGACGTGTTCCGCCGCAGCGAGTTCGCGGGGGCCGTGGTGGACGAGGCGATCCCGCTCCGGCCCCGGCTCATCTGGCTGCAGGTGGGCGTGGTGGACGAGGCGGCCTGCGATCGGGCGGCGGCGGCGGACATCCCGTGCGTCATGGACCGGTGTCTCATGGTGGAGCACCGCCTGGTCCAGGTGTGATGGGCGTGCGCGGCGCCGTACTCGCCGGAGGCGGCGCCCGTCGCTACGGCGGCCTCCCCAAGGGCCTCGTCGAGCTCGGCGGCCGCCGCATCCTCGATCGCGTCGTGGAGGCGGTCCGGGCGGTGACCGAGACACCCCCCTTGGTCGTCGCCAACGCCCCCGAGGGACCGTCCTGGCGGCCGGACCTGCGTACCATCCCCGACGTCCGGCCGGGCTGCGGCAGCCTCGGGGGGATCTACACGGCGGTGGTCGCGGGCGACGGCCCCGTGTTGTGCGTGGCGTGGGACATGCCCTTCCTCACGGAGGACGTCCTGCGGGCGCTGGTGAGCGGGGCGGCGGGCTACGACGCCTATCTCCCCGAGAGCGGCCCTCAACGACTCCCTACCGGTCGCGGCCGCCGCGGCGTGGAGCCGCTGTGCGCGGTGTACGGACCCGCCTGCGGACCGGCGATCGAGCGCCGGCTCGTGCGGGGCGAACTCGAGGCCATCGGCTTCCACCCCGACGTGAAGGTCGGTACACTACCCCTCGACCGCGTGCGCGCGTTCGGCGACCCGGACGTGCTGTTCTTCAACGTCAATCGACCCGAGGATCTCGCGCGGGCGGAGGACCTGTGGCGGCGACGCGGATGATCTCGATCGTCGGCAAGAAGGACGCGGGCAAGACGTCGCTGGTGGTGGCGCTCGCGGCGGAGCTGGCGCGTCAGGGCAAGCTCCGCGTGATGACGATCAAGCACGGCACGCACGCGGCCGACGTCGATCAGCGCGGCAAGGACACGTGGCGGCACTACCACGAGGGCAAGGCGGAGCGCGTCGTGATGGAAGCGCCCGGCCAGCGGGTGATCTGGGAGCGGCGCGAGCGGGAGTCCGACCCGATCTCCCTGGCGCGGCGCTACCTCGACGGCGCCGACCTCGTGCTGGTGGAGGGATTCGCCGCCCAGCCGCTGCCGAAGATCGAGACCTACCGGCTCGCCTGCGGCCAGGAGCCGCTGTACGACCCCGCGCGCCCCGACGCGGAGCTCTGGGTGGCGATGATCACCGACAACCCCCGCTACCGCGCCGCCTTTCCCGTCTTCCGCTTCAGCGATACGGCGTGGCTCATGACGCTCGCCAACATCGCCTGGGACCGCGCCAAGGTTCTCGACCCCTGAGATGCTGTCGCCCGCCGAAGCGGCCCGCCTGATCCTCGAGCACGTCCGACCCCTCGAGACGATGCGGCGCCCCCTGCGGGAGGCGCTGGACCTCGTGCTCGCCGAGGACGTCACCAGCCCGATCGACCTGCCGGCCTGGGACAATTCCGCGATGGACGGCTACGCCGTCCGCTCGGCCGACGTGACGGGCGCCTCCCCCGAGCGCACGGTGACGCTCCGCGTCATCGAGACCGTCCCCGCGGGCCGATTCCCGGAGCGGGCGCTCGGCCCGGGGGAGGTCACCCGCATCTTCACCGGCGCGCCGCTCCCCACGGGCGCGGACGGCGTCATCCGCCAGGAAGACACGGAGCCGCTCCCAGACGGGCGCGTGGCGGTGCGCAACGACCGGGACAGCGGGCGCAACGTGCGGCACCGGGGCGAGGACATCCGGGCGGGCGCCGTGGCGCTCGCCCGGGGAGCGGCGCTCGGCCCGGCGCAGCTCGGCGTCCTCGCCTCCATCGCGCACGGCACGCCGCTGGTGCATCGCCCGCCGCGCGTCGCGTTCATGGGGTCGGGCGACGAGATCGTGGACCTCGACCGCGCGGACGAGATCCTCGCGGGCAAGAAGATCGCGACCTCGAACTCCTACACCCTGCACGGCATGATCCGCCGTGCCGGCGGGACGCCGCTGGACCTCGGCGTGGCGCGCGACACGAAGGACAGCCTGCGCGAGCACCTCGCAGGGGCGCACGACGCGGACCTGCTCGTCACCACCGCGGGCGTGAGCGTGGGCGAGCACGACCTGGTGCGCGAGGTGCTCACAGCGCTCGGCTGCGACATCAAGCTGTGGCGCATCCGCATGCGCCCGGGGGCGCCGCTCGGCTTCGGACTGCTCGACGGCCGGCCCTGGATCGGCCTCCCCGGCAATCCGGTGAGCGTCATGGTCACCTTCGAGCTGTTCGTGCGGCCGGTGATCCGGCGGCTGCTCGGGCACGCGCTTCCGTTCCGACGCACGGTCGCGGTGTGCGTGGCGGAGCCGATTACCCTGGGACCGAAGCTGCGGCACTACCTGCGGGCGATCGTCGCTCCCCAGGGCGCGGACGGAGCTCTGGTGGCGCGCTTGACGGGGCCGCAGGGTTCCGGCATCCTCACGTCCATGGCGCGCGCCAACGCCCTCCTCATCGTGCCCGAGGACCATCCTGCGGTCGCCGTGGGAGAGGTGTTGCAGGCCCTGGTGCTGGACGACCCCCATCACGTAGCCGAGGCTCCGTTCTAAGTGCCCGTTGCGAAGCAGCTTCGGCGCCCCCTCCGGCTCGCCGGCGCGGTCCTCCTGATCGGACTCGTGCACTTGGCGAATACCAGGACCCCGCCCGAGTTCCGGCTCGGCATCCTGTACGTGATCCCCGTGCTGCTCGCCGCCTGGCACGACGGTCTCGGCTGGGGGATCGCCTTCGCGTTCGCCACGGCGCTGCTGCGCTTCGTCGGGGGGATCGACCAGATGGCGCCCGGCACAGCGCTCGTGACGCGGCTCGCGAACGAGGGCGCGTACCTCGCAGTGGTCGGGGTCGCCATCACCGGGCTGTCGCAGCTGCGGCGGACGCAGGGGGAGCTGCACCAGCTCGCGACCCAGGACACGCTCACCACCGTCCTCAACGCGCGCGCCTTCTCCCAGGAGCTGGGCCAGGAGCTGGGCCGCAACCGCCGGTACGGCCGCCCGCTGGCGCTGATCTACCTCGACCTGGACGACTTCAAGCGGGTGAACGACGCGCACGGTCACGCGACGGGCGACGCGGTGCTGCGCCTCGTCGCGGACGCGATGCGCTCCGCCGTGCGCCAGGCGGACATCGTCGGCCGGCTCGGGGGCGACGAGTTCGCGGTTCTGATGCCCGAGACCGACGGCACGGTCGCCAACGCCGCGGCCGCCCGGCTGGCGAGCAGCATCCGGACCGTGTTCCGCGGCACTCCATCCGTCACGGCGAGCATCGGGGTCGTGTCCTGGACCGGCGGCAGCACGGACTCGGACGACGTCCTCCGCAAGGCCGACGCCGCGATGTACGAGGCCAAACGGGCGGGCAAGGACCGGGTGGTGCAGGTGGCGATCTGACGAGCGCCCGATGATGAAGACCCTGCAGGAGCTGTTTCTGATCTTCACCTCGGTCCTGTTCATCGTCGACCCGCTGACCGCCGTGCCCAGCTTCCTCGCGATGACGGCGCGCGACACGCCCGAGGTGCGCCGCGCGATGGCGCGCCGCGGCGCGTGGACCTGCGCGATCACGCTCACCGCATTCGCGCTGGGCGGCGGCCTGATTTTCCGGCTGTTCGGCATCACGATCGGCGCGTTCAAGATCGCGGGCGGGATCCTGATCGGCCTCAACGCGCTCGACATGGTGCAGGCGCGCCGCAGCCAGCAGCGGGAGACGCCCGCCGAGCAGGCGGAGGGCATTGCGAAGGAGGACGTCGGCATCATGCCGCTGGGCGTGCCGCTGCTCGCGGGACCCGGCGCCATCTCGACCGTCATGGTGCTGAGCGGCGCTTCCAAGGGCCTCGTCACCACCCTCGGGGTCTTCGGCGCCATCGCGCTCACCGCCTACCTGTCGTACCTCACGCTCGCCGCCGCTGCGCGGGTCGAGCGACGGCTCGGCCAGACAGGGATGCGGATCCTCACCCGACTGATGGGCCTGGTGCTGTGCGCGATCGCGGTCCAGTTTGTTGTGGATGGAATCAAAATGACCGGGTTGGCCTAAGACGTCAGACATCAGACGTCAGACATCAGAAATGCGTATTATCTGAGGTCTGAGGTCTGACGTCTGACGTCTCAAACAGAGAGTCAGTTATGCGCATTGCGACGACGCTCTGCAGCGTAGCCATCGGGCTCACGGCCAGCCCGTCCATCGTCGAGTACGCCATCCCCACGCCGAACAGCGCCCCCCACTGCCTCGTCGCCGCCCCGGACGGTCTCATCTGGTTCGCCGAGATCGGGGCCAACAAGCTGGGGCGGTTCGATCCCGGGACGGAAAGGTTCACCGAGTGGCTGGTGCCCACCGCGGACGGGCGGCCGCACGGCATCGCCTGGGCCTCGGACGCACGGTTGTACGTCACCGAGCAGCGCGGCAACAAGATCGCCGCCTTCGACCCGAAGACCGAGCGCTTCACCGAGTATCCGCTCCCACACGACGGCTCGGGCCCGCACACGCCGATCCAGGGCCCGGACGGGATGATCTGGTTCACCGAGCAGGCCGGGAACCGCATCGGGCGTCTCGATCCCGCGACCGGAAGGATCACGGAGTACGACGTCCCGACGCCGCGCGCCAACGCCTACGGCATCATCGGATCGCGGCAGGAAATGGCCGTCTATTTCGCGGAGCTCGAGGGGCACAAGCTCGGTCGGGTGGACGTGCGCACGGGGAAGGTGACGGAGTTTCCGACCCCGACGCCGAACTCCGGCGTCCGGCGGCTCGCCATCGACCGCGGCGGAGGGATCTGGATGAGCTACAACCGCGCGGGCAAGGTGGCGCGCTTCGACCCGGGCACTCAGACGTTCAGGGAGTACGACGCGCCGGGTGGCCCCCGCGGCCAGCCGTACACGATCGAGGTGGACTCGACCGGGCACGTCTGGTTCAGCCAGTTCGACCCGACCGCGAACGACCTGGTCGAGCTCGATCCCGCCACCGGGAAGATGACGAGCTACAAGATCCCGGGCGGGCCGGCGCTGGTGCGCAAGCTCAGCGTGGACGCGCATAACACCGTGTGGTATGCGAACAACGGACAGGGCAAGATCGGGAAGGTAAAGCGATAACCCCTCGGGGGGCGCCCCCCGACGAACGGCGCGCAGCCGCACCAGCGCGACTCCGTCGCCGCTACGGGACCCCCGAGGGGCCGTCACAGCAACCTCTCGCTGTCGAAGGTGGGCAGGATGGTGCATCCGCGAAACTAGGAAATTCCCTGGCAGCGACACCGGGGAAAGCCTGGGATGGCCCTACGGTTCGATCAGCCCCGTGCGAATCGCGTACCGCACCAACCCGGCCGTCTCGTGGATGTCCAGCTTTTTCATGATGCGGGTGCGGTGGAATTCGGCCGTCTTGACGCTGATCTCCAGGACGCCCGCGATCTGCTTCGTGCCCTTCCCCTCGACCAACAGCTGCAACACCTCCAGCTGGCGGTGCGTGAGCGGTTGCCGCGGTCCGGCCGCGGCCCGCAGGGCCTGGACCACGGCGGCGGAGATGCCGGGACTGACGTACATGCCGCCCCGACCCACTTCGCGGATCGCCTGAAAGAGATCCTCCGCCGCCTGCGTCTTGATGACGAACCCCCGGACGCCATCACGGATCGCGTCCAGGACGTAGTGATCCTCGGTGTGCATCGTCAGCAGGATCACTCCGACCCCGGGGCACGCCCGGGTGATGTGGTGGGCCGCCTCGACGCCGTTGAGACGGGGCATCACGATGTCGAGCACCACCACGTCGGGGCGGAGCCGCGTGGTGAGCTCGACGGCGACCTGGCCGTCGGCCGCCTCTCCCACGACCTCCAGCCCCCGCTTCTCCAGCAGCGCTCTCAGCCCCTGCCGAACCACCGCGTGGTCATCGGCGAGCAGCACCCGCTCGGACATCCCTGGCCTCTCGGTTGCGATAGTCGGCAGCTCCAGTCGGGTGATTGTACGGGCGCCGGAGAACCACGGCAAGCGGCGGAGCCTACATCCGCTTGTACTTCGGCCCGCTGCCTCCTTCTCGCGGCGTCCAGCGCGGCCCCAGCACATCGGTCGCCTTGCAGTCCACGCAATTGGGCGCGTTCACCCGCAGCCGCCCGTCCACCAGCTCGTACACGCCCGCCGGGCACACGTGGGTGTAGAACTCGGCCACCTCCGCGGGGACGTCCCGCCCCACGACGAGGTGGCTCGGGATCGTGTCGCGGGTCGTGTTCCCCGATTTGAACACACCGTCCACCTTGCTCAGGGTGAGCTTGCCGTCCGGCGCGAACCGATCGGGTGGGCCGGGCCGCCGCTCTACCGCCGCGTCCGCGGCCATCGCGATCCTGCCGCCGGGAACGAGGCCCCGCGTCAGCGTCATGAGGCCGGCCTTGATCCCCCCCGCGTACAACCCGTCCTTGAAGGCGAGCCGCATGTTCCGCGTACGGTACAGGTCGCGCATGATGAACGAGTCGTCCACGAGGCGATCATACTGAGCGAGCTGCGTGCCGTCCCCCGCCTTGAGCGAGGCGAACATCGCGCGCGCGGCGTAGATACCCGACTGCATCGCGTAGTGGATCCCCTTGAGCGAGGGGACGTCCACGAACCCGACCGAGTCGCCCAAGAGGACGACGCCCGCGCCGTGGCGGCGCTGCGGGACCGCGTAGTAGCCCCCTTCGGGGATCGTCTTCGCTCCCCACTCGACCGCCTCCCCGCCCTCGAGGTAGCCTCGGAACAGCGGATGGAGCTTCAGCCTCTGGAGCAGCACGTGCACGTCGAGCGCGGCGCTCCGGTAGTCGAGCCCCACGACGAGACCGAGCGCCAGCAGGTTCGGCTCCAGCGGGTAGAGAAAGCTGCCGCCGAAGGCGTCCGTGGGAAGCGGCCAGCCGAGCGTGTGGATCACCCGGTCGAGGGGGCGCTGCGTCTCCCAGATCTCCTTCACGCCCAGCGCAAAGATCTGCGGATTCTCGGACGGCATGCCCTGCCACTCGAGCCACGCCTGCGCGAGCATCCCCCGCGTCCCCTCGGCGAGCGCCGTGACCCTGGCGACGATGTCGTTCGGCGCCTGGTAGCTCCCGAGCGGCTTGCCGTCGCGATCGAGCCCCGTCGCCGCCGTGCGCACGCCGGCGACGCGCTCGCCGTCCACGAGCAGGCCGGCCGCGGGGAAGCCTGTGAACACCGTCACCCCCAGCTCCTCCGCCTTGTGCCCGAGCCAGCGAACGATCTCGCACAGCGAGGCGACGTAGTAGCCGTGGTTGCGCATCGTGGGAGGGATCGGAAGGCGCCATTGGCCGTTGGCCGTTAGCAGATACACGGCCTCTTTGGTCACAGGCCCGCGGAATGGGAAGTCCGAGTCCTTGAGGTCGGGGAACAGCTCGCCGAACGGCCGCGGGTTGACCACGGCGCCTGAGAGGGAGTGCTCCCCCAGCGCGTCCGCCTTCTCGAGCACGCCGATTGTGAGGTCCACACCGCCTGCCCGCGCCAGTCGCGCGAGCTCGATGCCGCAGGCGAGCCCCGCGGGCCCCGCGCCCACGATGAGGGCGTCGAGCTCCGTGCGGTCGCCGGCGCCGGGGGCGTCGTGGGGCAGGATGAGCCGCTCGCGCGGCAGCGGAGGCTGATAGCGGGCCGGAACGAACTGCTCCCCGCTCCCCGCTCCCTCAGCCATGCAGTTTCTTGATCTCCTCCGTCAACCGCGGCACGATCGCGAACAGGTCGCCGACGATCCCGTAATCACAGATCTTGAAAATCGGCGCGTCCTTGTCCTTGTTGATCGCGACGATGACCTTCGACGTGCGCATGCCGGCGAGGTGCTGGATCGCGCCCGAGATCCCGACCGCGACGTAGAGCGTCGGGGAGATGGTCTTCCCCGTCTGGCCCACCTGATCGGCGTGCGGCCGCCAGCCCGCGTCCACCACCGCGCGGGACGCTCCGACCGCGGCGCTGCCGCCGAACGCCCGGGCCAGCTCGTCGAGCAGCTTGAAGTTCACCGGCTCCTTGAGCCCGCGGCCGCCCGAGATCACGATCAGCGCCTCCGCCACGTCCACGGCCCCGGCCGCCGCCGCCTTCACCTGTTTCACCACCACGCGGCCCGCAGGGACATCGAGCACGACCGTCGCCGCGGCGCCCGGGCGGGGCCGCTCGACCGGGGTGAACACGTTGGGCCGGAGTGCCAGAATCGCGGGCGTCCCGCCGAGTTTCACCCGCAGCAGCGCCTTCCCGGCGTACACCGGCCGGGTGGCGGTCACGGCGCCGCGTTCGACCGCGACGTCCGTGACGTCCATGGCGAGCGCGACGCCGAGCCGCGCCGCGACGCGGGGCGCGAGGTCCTTCCCGGTGGCGCTCGCAGCGAATACGACCGCGCGGTAGCCGCCTGCCCGCGCGTGCTCGGCCACGGCGCGGGCGAATCCTTCCGGCGCGTAGCTGCCGAACGCGGCGCCCGTCGCCGTGACGACCTTGTCGGCGCCGTACTTGGCAAGCTGGTCGGTGCCGCGCACGGGGCCGGCGCCGAGCACGAGGGCCTCGACCTCCCCGCCCAGCCCATCGGCGAGCCGGCGAGCACCGGTCACGACTTCATGGGAGACCTTCCGCAGCGCCCCGTCGCGCTGCTCGAGCACGGCGAGGACGACCGTCACAGGACCTTCGCGTCCTCGCGCAGCAGCCGCACCAGCTCCGGCACCGCATCCGGCCCTTCCCCCACGATCCTTCCTTCTTTGCGTTCGGCCGGCGGGAGCAGCGCCAGTACCTCGATTCCTCCGGCGGCCAGGGCCACCGGCTTCGTGTCGAGCGGCTTCTTCTTGGCCGCCATGATGCCCTTGAGCGCCGGGTAGCGCGGCTCGTTCAGGCCCTTCTCGGTCGTCAGCACGGCGGGGAGCGGGAACTCGACCACCTCGATCCCGCCCTCGATCTCACGCTCGGCGGTCCCCGTCTTGGCGGCGAGCTCGAGGTGCGCCACCGCGGTGACGCAGGGGAGCCCGAGCAGCTCCGCCACCAGGGGCCCGACCTGATGGTTATAGTCGTCGATCGCCATCTTGCCGAACAGGATCAGGTCCCAGCCCCCGTCCTTCAGCTCGGCGGCCAGCGCCTTCGCGACCTCGAGGCCGTCGGCCGGGATCCTGTCGCTCTGCAGCAGCACGCCGCGGTCCGCGCCCATCGCGAGGGTGCCGCGGATCGTCTCCTGCGCGGCGGCGGGGCCGAGGCAGACGATGACGACCTCGCCCACGCCGGCCTGCTCCTTGCGCCGCAGGGCTTCCTCGACCGCGAACTCATCGTAGGGATTGAGGACGAACTTGACGCCGGCCTCGTCGAGCGACATGCCGTCGGGGGCGATCTTCACGCGCGTCTCGGTGTCGGGGACGCGCTTGATGCAGACCGCGATCTTCATCCCTACGGCTTCATCCCCGGCATCGCCGGGAGGGTCAGCTTCGTGTACCCCGCCGGCGGCTGGAACAGCGCGGCATCGAGGCGGTGGCGGTCCACCTGGGTCGCCTCGAACACGGCGCTCTTGCCGCCCGCGCCCTCCGGGGTCGTGATCTTGAGCGGAAAGAAGCCCCCGCGGGCGATCCGGGCGAGCTCCGGATTGTTCGAGTGCAGCAACCCCGCCGTGGAGGGCATCGCCGACGAGGCCTGGTCCCCCACCCCCATGAAGCCCATGCCGGTCGCGCCGCACACGTCCACCGGCCCGCGACCGCCCTCGTCGGTGCTCGCGAACAGGTAGTGCGCACACGAGATGCCCGCGATCGTCTCGGATTTCCCCGTCGCCGTGACCTTCATCTTGGACAGGTCCCCCGTGGCACGTTTCTGCCCCTGCAGCGCCTGCGCCATGCCTCCCATTTGCTGCCCCAGCTGCTTCATGTTCATGACCAGGTACTGCTTCTGCTGGGGCACGAGCGTGATGATGTCTCCGGTCGTGCCGTCGAAGATCGACACCGCGGCCACGCCGTTCATCTCGAACTCCTGCCGCGTGCGGTTTCCCAGCTGGTAGTAGCGCATCAGGCCCGACTTGCCCTCCGCGTCGGACACCTTGTAGACGACGAGCCCCTCGAACGACCCCTGCGCCCCGGCGGCGGGGGGACCGAGCAGCGCGGCGACGAGCGCGCCGCAAGCGAGCGTTGACCGCATCATGGCGAGCTCCTTGCCGGCGCCGGCCGGCGGTGAACAGAGGCAAACGAACGCCGCGGGAATTCTAATGCTCGCGCGCGAGCCGGGCGAGGCGGGCCCGCACATCCTTGACGAGCGGCTGGAGCTCGGGGTCCGCGTCCTTCCAGAGGTCCACGAAGCGGCCGTAGTAGTCGAGCGCCTTCTGGCGATCGCCGCGCTGCTCATGCAGCTCGCCGAGGCGCTTGTAGCTTGGACCAAGCGGCAAGGCCCCATCGGCCCCCAGCTCCCAGATAACCACGAGCGTGGCGGCGAACCGCTCGTCTGCCGCGACGAACCGCTCGTAGTAGACCAGCGCCGAGTCCGCGTTCCCCAGTCGGTCGTAGGTCTCCGCCAGAGATACCAGGCCCGGAAACGGACCGGTCGCCTCCTCACTGAACCGTCGCAACGCCCCAATGGCATCCGCCAGTCGGCCCTCGGCGCGGGCGACCGCACCAGCCACGCCGTAGCGGCCCGGGTCCCCCCGCCTCAGCACCCCATCCACTTCGTTCTCGTACTCGGCCATCGTGCGGCGGGCCAGATCAACCCGACCGGCCCCGGCATACAACTCCGCGAGCCGGAGGTACGGGCGGTCCGCTGGCGGGATGGTGGAGAGCGGTTGGCGAGTTAGGGCGGCCTCGACCGTCCGCAGCGCCCGTGCGGTATCGCCGCGCTGTCGGAGATCGCCGCTGGCCAAACGCAACGCGCCCTTGAAATACGCCGCCGGCACGCCCCAGGCCTCGTTGGCAGCCATGGCCTCTCGCCGGTAGCGCTCCGCGTCAGCGAGCCTGCCGCGGGCCAGCGCAACATCTGCGAGTCCGTCATACGCCAAGGCGCGCCAGTTGAGGCCCTGCTCCATGCGAAGTAGGGAATCGTAGGTGAGCGCGGCCGTCGCGAAATCCCCTTTGGTAGCGGCGAACCTGGCACGCGTGGTCCAAACTTGGCGAGCTTCCGGAAGCCGCCTGGCGAGCCGGGCCAGCGTCGTCTCCGCAGCCGCGAACTTGCCCTGCGACACCTGGGCGTAGAAGGCCTGGGCATAGCTGGGGACTTGATCCCCCACCGCCATCGCTCGCAGAGCCAGGTCTTCCGCGAGCTGGTAGCGGCGCGTCTGGTTATACAGCAATGCCAAGTTGACCAGCGCGACGACATTACCGGGATCGATTTCGAGAACCGACTGATAGGATGCCGTCGCCTTTTCGCGGTCGGCCTCCACTCTGTCGAAGTACCACCCGTCTGCCAGATACCGCTCCACCGGGGGGAGCCGGTGGCGGTACCGGAATGCCTCGCGGGCGGCCTGAATCTCCCCGGAGCGCGGGCCTCGTATGTTGTAGAAAGCCACCGCCAACCTCCGGTACGCCATGGCAAACGTCGAGTCGAGCCTGATGGCGTCCTCCAGCAGAGGAATCGATTCTCCATACTTGCCTCGGTCAAATAGCCGCGACGCCTGCGTATATCGTCGCAGTGCGGCTATCGAGGCGGTCGTCACTTGCTCCAACGGCTCGGTCTTGCGGATGCTCTTGAGCGACTCGCCGATCCGCTCCCGCATCTTCTTCGACAGTCGGTCCACCGCCCCGATGATCGCCCGATCGTCCGCGGCTGTCTCCCGCAGCGCGACCAGTTCTGAGCCGTCACGAGCGGAGACCAGCCGCGCCGACAGCACAAAGCCCTGGCCTAGGGTGCCGATGTCGCCGGTCACCACGGCTTTGGCGCCTTCCCGCTCCGCAATCTCGCGTGCGACGTCGAGAAGCAGAGCGCCCGCCTGGCGGTTCATCCGCTGAAGGGCGCGCCCGATCGCTGCGGCATCCATGATCTTGACCACCGGCGACTGCCTGAGGTCGATCCGCAGCGCCTCGGTCACGGAGGCAGCCAGGCTGGAGTCGCCGGTCCGATTCTGGAAGTCAGCCACGACCAGCAGATCGCGCTCCGCGAGCCTGCCTGACGCGACCAAGGTCCCCGCCGGCCCGATGCCGAGAAGGCGCATGGCCATATAGGCGCCGGAGAACACGCCCAGCCCGGCAAACGCGAATGCCCCACCCAGCAGCGCCTTCCGCCACGTGAGCCAGCGGCGGAGTCCGCTGGGCGGCGCTGGCACCCTCGCCCCCGTGCTCCGCTCCAGGGCGCGCTGCTTCTCGTGATGGGCCGTGACCAGCATGATCGGGAGCCCGACCGCGAGCAGTGCCACAGCACCCAGGAACACCCAGTCCGGCAGGCCCAGCTGGATCATGATCAGGTAGACGAGTGTCAACACAACCGCGGCGCCGAGTCCGAACAACCCCGCCACCCGCACGGGGTGCGCCCGGTCGATCGCGGCCTGGGTGCCGGAGGAGATTACCGGCTGCGTCCCGGTTGGCGTCGTCCCACCCGTCTGCGTCAGGATCGCCTCGATGTGGGGCAATAGCTCGTCCACCCGCTGCCAGCGGTCGGCCGCCTTCTTTTCGAGACAGCGCAAGATGACTTGGTTCAGGGCGTCCGGGACCGCCCCGCGATGCTTGGTCACCGGCTCCGGGGCGTCCGCCATGTGGGCCGCCAGCACCGCCTGCGGCGTGACACCGGTGAAGGGCGGCCGGCCGCAGAGCATCTCGTAGGCCAGCACCCCCACCGCGTAGATGTCCGCCCGATGGTCGGTATGCGGGTCCGCCGTGGCCTGCTCCGGCGCCATGTACAGCGGCGTCCCCAGCGCCACACCCATCGAGGTCAGCGTTTGCTTCCCGGTCGATTCGGCCACCGCCTTCGCCACGCCAAAGTCCGTCACCAGCGCGTGGCCTTCGGAGAGCATGACGTTGTCGGGTTTGATATCCCGGTGCACGACATGGTGCCGATGCGCGTAGGCCAGCGCATCCAGCACGTCGCGCAGGATGCGCAGCGCCTCGGGCACCGGCAGCTCGCCCTCGCGCGCCAATTTGGCCCGGAGCGATTCGCCCTCGATGTAGGGCATGATGTAGTAGAGGAGATCGTCCGAGGATCCCGCGGTCAGCAGCGGCACGATGTGGGGGTGCTGGAGGTTGGCCGCCAACTGAATCTCGCGCTCGAACCGGTCCATGCTCACGCCGGCGCCCATCTCGGGTGGCAGGACCTTCACCACCACGCGCCGGCCGAGGGCGGTGTCCTGCGCGACGAAGACGCGGCTCATCCCTCCGCCGCCCAACTCGCGCTCGACCCGGTAGCCTTCGCCGAGCGCCGCCTGGAGGCGCTCCCGCAGCTCGGCCATCGCGGGCAAGATACGCCCCGGAGGTGGACTGCGCGAGCGCGTCGCTAGAAGTCCGTGCTGAGACTGACGGTGAGGTGCCGCGGCAATCCCGGCGTGAGCCAGCGCTCCACCGGATTACCGGGGCGGGTCGGGTTTTCCGCGTACGTGCCGAAGTTCTCGTAGCGCCGGTCGAGCACGTTGCGCACCATGCAGCGCAGCTCGAGCGAGCGCCAGGTCACGGTGGCGGCGGCGTCGGCGACGCCATAGTCGGCGAGGCGGCGGGTGGCGTTCGCCTCGTCGCCCCGCAACCACTGGCGCCCCACGTAGCGCCCATCGAATGCGACGCGCACGGACGGCCGCGCGGCGTGCGCCCGCACCACGGGCAGCGCGATGCCGGCGTTGACCCGATGATTCGGAACCACGGGCAGTGCGTCGCCCGGCGCGACCGTCTCGCCCGCCGGATCGCGCGTCGTGGCGAGCACCGCGGTCGTGCGGAAGGTGGCGGCCGTGAAGCCGTAGTTCGCGTACAGCCGGAGCCCGGCGCGGGATGTCCAGGCGAGCGCCGCTTCGGCGCCGGCGCGGCGCGTGGCGCCGATGTTCTGGAAGTAGCCGCCGGTGACGCTCGAGGCGATGAAGAAAATGTCGTCCCGCACGGCGGTCCAGTACACGGTGGCGCTGGCGTCGAGCCCCCCGAGCCCCCCCGGGCCGCGGAAGTGCCACCCCAGCTCGTAGTTCGTCGCTACGACCGGCCGGAGCGCCGGGTCCGGACCCAGGGCGAACGGCAGCGGGCAGGTGGAGGAGGGATCCGAGCACGCCAGCTCCACCACCGCGGGGGAGCGGAAGCCCCGACTCACGGACGCGTACACCTCGTGGCCGCGCAGGCCTGCCCACGTCAGGCCGACCCGCGGGCTCACCCGCTGGAAGATGTTGAGCCCGCTCTGCGACGGGTCCACCAGGTCCTCAAGCGGCAGCCGGATCCAGTCGTAGCGCGCCGCCACCGTCGCGGTGAGCGAGCGGGCGATCTCCCAGTTTGCGCCCGCGAACACGCCCAGGTCCACCTCGTTCGTGCGCACCGACTCCGTCAGGGACTCGGGCCCTGTCGGCGGGACCGCGAAGATGCGCACGGCGGTACGCTGGTACGCCCCGTCCGCACCCGCAAGCCAGCGCAAGGCGCGGCCGGCGAGGCCGAGCCTTCCGGAGAGCTGCGCGGCTGCTCCGGCCTGGCGCGTGGCCGTGCGCTGCCGCGAGTCCTCCCCCACGAAATTCACGTTGAACTGCTCGCTGTTCATGGTGCGGCCGAACGCGTTCACGGCGAGCTGCACGCCGCGACCGACGATCCGCTGGGCGTTCAGCACCGCCAGATGCGCCCGCGGCGCGAAGAAGTCGCCGCGGGTGAAGTTCGTCCGGGGGTCCTGGGCGAGCTCGCTCTCGGGGAGGCTCCCCGCTTGGAAGATCTTGTTGTCGGCGCCGGAATAGCCGAGCGTGGCGTCCCACGTGTGATTCAGCAGCCCGGCTTTGGCGAACAACGTGCCGATCCGGCTCTGCGTGTCGTCGCGCCAGCCGTCCTCGCGCTCGTAGCGCGCGCCCAAGTAGTAATCCCACACGCCGTGGCGCGCGCCCGCGTGTGCCTTGAGCTCGTAGCGGCCGAAGCTCCCGGCCGACGCCTCCAGCTCGCGTGACGGCGGGCTCGCGCCGCGCCGCGTGACCAGGTTCACCGCCGCCCCCAGGGCGTTCCGCCCCAGTAGCACCGACGGCCCGTACACCACCTCGACCCGCTCCACGTCCTCGAGCGGCAGCAGGTCGAAGTTCACCTCGTGCGCCCCCGGCTCGTTGGCGCGTACGCCGTCCATGTACACGGTCACGCCCTGCGGCAGCCCGATCACGGGCGAGACGTTGAAGCCCCGCAGCGACACGTCGAGCTGTCCGGTGGCGCCGAGCTCGTCCGAGGTCGTGATTCCCGGCAGCTGCTCCAGCGCGTCCGCCAGCGAGCGCACGCCGCGCGCGTCCAGGTCGGTCGCCGTGAGCGCCGCCGTCCGGCCCGCGAGCCCGCGCGCCAGCTCGCGCACCGACGGCAATCTGAGTCCGGTGACCACGACCGGGGCGAGGGTGGCGGAGTCTTTGGGAAGAGAATCGGGCTGCTGAGCGCCGGCGGGCGGGGGGAGTAGGGCGAGCAGCAACGCGCCGACGAGCCAACGCGGAACGCGGAACGCGGAAGGCGGAACAGAAGACAAGCGCACCGATGCCTCGTCCTACTGTTCCGAGTTCCGCGTTCCGCGTTCCGCGTTCTTAGTTGAACGCATTGATTCCCGTGATCTCCTGCCCCAGGATCAGCGTGTGGATGTCGTGCGTGCCCTCGTAGGTGTAGACCGACTCCAGGTTCGCGAGATGGCGCATCGCCTGATACTCCGCCAGGATACCGTTGGCTCCGAGGAGGCGCCGCGTTTCCCGCGCCACTTCGGTCGCCATGGCGACATTGTTCCGCTTGGCGAGGGAGACCTGCTGCGGCGTCACTTTGCCCTGGTCCTTCAGGCGCCCCAGCTGCAGACACAGGAGCTGCGCCTTCGTGATCTCGGTGAGCATCTCCGCCAGCCGGGCCTGCTGCAGCTGGAACCCGCCGATGGGCTTGCCGAACATCACGCGGCTCTTCGCGTAGCCCACCGCCTCGTCGTAGCACGCCATCGCGGCGCCGACCGCTCCCCACGCGATCCCGTAGCGCGCCTGCGTGAGGCAGAGCAACGGGGACTTGAGGCCTCCCGACTTGGGCAGGATCGCGTCCCTGGGAACGCACACGTCCTGCAGCACGAGCTCGCTGGTGTCGCTCGCGCGCAGCGACAGCTTCCCCTTCTGGTCCTTCGCCGAGAAGCCCTTGGCGTCGGTGGGCACGATGAAGCCCCGGATCGACTCCACGTCGTCGAGCTTCCCCGTCTTCGCCCACACGATCGCCACGCTCGCGGTGGAGCCGTTCGTGATCCACATCTTGGCGCCGTTCAGGAGCCAGCCGTCCTTCGTTTCCTTGGCGACGGTGATCATCCCGGCGGGGTTGGACCCGTAATCGGGCTCCGTCAGGCCGAAGCACCCGATCACTTCCCCGCCCGCCATCTTGGGGAGCCAGCGCCGCTTCTGCTCCTCGTTGCCGAAAGCGTGGATCGGGTACATCGCGAGCGCTCCCTGTACCGACGCGAACGACCGCACGCCGGAGTCGCCGCGCTCGAGCTCCTGCATGATCAGCCCGTAGGCGACGTTGTTCAGCCCGGCGCAGCCGTATTCCTCGGGCAGATTGGCGCCGAACAGCCCCAGCTCGGCCATCTGGGGGACGAGGTGTTTCGGGAACTTCCCCTCGACGTAGTGCTCGCCGATGATGGGGATGACGTTGTCGTCGACCCACGCGCGCACCGTGTCGCGCACGGCGCGCTCCTCTTCGGAGAGGAGGCCGCCGACGTCGTAGAAATCGACGCCCTGAAACTTCGGTGCCATGGATTCCTCGGGGTTCTAGCCTGCTGTGCCTACGGGAAGGGGGTGCCGCCCCGCAGCCGCCCGCGTACGCGCGAAGGCGTGCGTGTCCGACGCCTTGAACCGCGCCCGCTCCGCCTCCCAGCGGAAGAACGTCACCTGCACCGCCGTGGGCTCGATCGTCACGAAGTTGAAGCAGGATGGGCGTCCGCCGCGGCTGCGGGTGCACAGCGTGCCCGTGGTCGAGACGACGACCTTGCCCGCCACCACCTCCGCCCCCTCCTGGTGGTCGTGCCCGCACAGCACCAGTTCGGCGCCCGAGTCCACGATGCGGCGCTCGGCCTGCCGCCAGCGCGCGAGTCCCATGCGGCGCGAGATCTCGCCGCGCACCACGTTGTGGTGCAGCACCAACACCCGCGCGAGCTCCGGCGCCGCCTCGCGGAACAACTGCTGCACGCGCACGTACTCCCGCTTGGGCAGGTGGCCCTTCACCGCGAGATCGCGCACTTGCCAGGTGAGCGAGCCCCAGGCGACGCCGTGAGCCGTCAGCGCTCCCGCGATGATCGCGCCGGGGAGCCGCAGGGTGGGGGCGAGATCGTCGCCGAAGTAGCGCATGTACTTGCGGTACAGCGCGTCCTTCGCAAATGGGATCAGCGGACGCGTCCACCAGCTCACGTCGTGATTCCCGGGGAGCGCGTAGACGGGCGCCGTGCGGGTCGCGAGGCGGGCGAACGCGCGGGCGCGCTGGAACTCGCCATGGCGGGCCCGCTGCGTCATGTCTCCCGCCAGCACGACTACGTCGGGATGGAGATCGGGGATCATCGCTTCCAGCGCTTCGACCTGCCGGATGTCGACGAGGGCGCCGAAGTGGAGGTCCGCGAGCTGCAGGATCTGGACGGTCACGTCTCCGCCTGTACGGTGTACGTCAGTGTCGCCTCGCGGCCCGCGGGCACCGGGACGCGGAACCGCACCTCGGTCGCCGACAGCTTCTCGGACGGCACGCTGCTCTCGACCACGCGCCACACCCCGAAGCGCGCCTCCCGCACGTCCACCGTGACGGGCCCAGGCTTGGCGTTCGTGATGGTGACGCGGAACGCCGCCGTGAGCCGCTGCCGCGCGGGCATCCCGCGCTTGGCCGGCGCGATCGGCTCCTGAGCGTAGTCCACCTGCACACGCTCGGCGGTTACGTCGAACGCATCGCCCGATTGCACGCGCAGGTCGCGGCCCGGCGCGGAGTGCGCGCTCGTCGCTTCTCCCACGAGCTGCAGCCGCCCGGCCGAGTCGGCCTGGTAGAGCTGCACCGTGCCCGCCGGAAGCGGCCGGTCGCCGAACGGCGTCCCGCGCCCCCGCTTCAGCGTGTACCACACCTGCACCGGAACGCGGTCGGGCTCGGCCGGTGCGGACCCGAAAAACCCCCGCCACGGCAGCGCACCCGGCACGATCAGCTCCTGCAGATAGGAGGTCGCGGCGCGCGGGAACAGCGCGGTCGTGACCGGAACGCCGGGCTCGAGCGTCACGCGGCCGGGGAGCTGGTACACGTGCGTCTCTCCCACCGCCTGCTCGCTCGCGGACCCGGCCTCTTCCGCGGCAACCACGTTGGCCTGTGCCATGATCATGCCGCGCAACGGCTGGGGCGAGCGCGCCCGCGCGATCGATCCCGCGACGAGCTGCACCTCCGCCGAGTCGGCGCGCACGGCCTGCGATCGCACCGTCGCCGCGCCGGAGACGCTCGCCCTCCCCTCCGCGAGGACGATCTGGTACACCGCTTCCCACGACGCTCCGGCCGCGCTGTAGGCGATCTCGGTGCGAGGCCGGGACCGGCTCGCCTCGACCGCGAGCGTCACCTGCGGCTCGCTCCGCACCAGCTCCGCGGGAAAGAGCGGCGTGCCCGGCGTTGCCAGCAGGAAGCGCCCGTCCCCGAGGCGGTACTGCGGCGGCTCGACGCTCACGACCGTGGCCCGGATCGTATCCTTCTCGCGCACGAACGCCAGCGTCTGCCCGCGCGCTCGCGCGAGGGCCTCCTGCTGGGTCGTGGCGCCGCGCGCCTGCGCCGCGACGAGGGCCACGGCCGTATCCGGGGAGAAGATCGTGGCGGGATCGATTCCCTCCTTCAGCACCACGGTGTTTCGCCCCTTGTCGAGCGGCTGCGGCAGGGCGCGGCGCACGACCACGCGGCCGTCCGCGTACACCGACAGCGACGTCTGCGCACGCGCGCCGGCCGCGGCGAGCGTGCTCAGGACGAGGGCGGAGCCGAGCGCGGTGAACGTTGCTCTCGCAGCCATTGGAGTGCGACCTGTTTCGCGATCCGGTAGGTGAGGACGTACCAGGCGCCCACGGCCACGAGCGCCACCGTGCGCGCCGTGCCGGCCCAGGCGAACGCGACCGAGCGCAGCGTCAGCGCGAGATACACCCCGAGCGCGAGACTGGTCCCGAGCGCCGTCCAGCGCCCGAGGCGCGACGCCCGTCGCTCGAGCTCCCCGGCGCATACGCCGCACAGGTCTCCCGGCAGGATCCCCGCGGTCGGCTCCCCGCACCGGGCGCACGGGTGACTAGACGCGCCGGGCCACGGCGCGGGCGAATTCGGCGGTCGTAGCATTGCCGCCCAAATCCTTGGTCCGAACCCCGTCCTTCACAATCGTGGTCTCCAGCGCGCGCCGCAGCCGCGTCGCGGCCCCGAGGTCGCCCACGTGGTCGAGCATCATGGCCGCGGCGAGCAGCTGGGCCGAGGGATTGGCGATCCCCTGCCCCGCGATGTCGGGCGCCGAGCCGTGCACCGCCTCGAAGATCGCCGCCTTCATTCCGATGTTCGCGCCCGGGGCGAGTCCGAGCCCCCCGACCAGCCCCGACGCCTCGTCCGAGAGAATGTCGCCGAACAGGTTCGTCGTGACGATGACGTCGAACTGCGTGGGATTGATGACGAGCTGCATCGCCGCGTTGTCCACGATCTTGTCGTCGCAGGCGATCACGCCCTCGTACTCCTTCGCGATGATGTTCGCGGTCTCGAGGAACAGCCCCGACGTCGCCTTGAGGATGTTCGCTTTGTGCACGACCGTGACCCGCTTCCGCCCCTGCACCTTCGCGTAATCGAAGGCGTAGCGGCAGATCCGCGTGCACCCGTCCCGCGTCATCACCGACATCGCCTGCGCCAGCGCCTTGGGGTCGTTCCCCACCTTGAACGTGTGGTCGAGCCCGACGTACAGCCCCTCGGTGTTCTCCCGGATGATGACGAGGTCGACCTGCTCGTAGCGGCCACCCGGCACGATCGTCTTCACGGGCCGCACGTTGGCGTAAAGATCCAACTCCTGCCGCAGCGCGACGTTGACGGAGCGGTAGCCGCCGCCCACGGGCGTCGTCAGCGGGCCCTTGAGCGCGAGGCCGGTGCGCCGGATCGAGTCGAGCGTCGCGTTGGGCAGCGGGGTGCCCGCCTTTTCCACCGCGCTCATGCCGCCGAATTGCTCGTCCCAGTCGAACGCCGCGCCCATCGCGCCCAGCACCTGCAACGTCGCCTCCGTGATCTCGGGGCCGATCCCGTCGCCCGGGATCAGCGTCGCCTCCCGCGTCACGGCAGGCCCGGCGTCAGGCTCTTCACCGCACGCACCAGGGCCGTCCAGGGGTCGTCGCCCTCGCCACGGGCGACCGTGCGCCAGCCGACCTGGCCGGTGCGCACGTCAACAAGCACGACGCTCAGCTCGGCGGTCCCTGCCGCCGCGGCAGACGGGTACATGGACCGCCCGCGACCGTCAGGGAGTCCTTGAGGGCCTGTCCGCCTGTAGATCAGCGCCGCCGGCACCACCACGAACCGGCCGCCGGAGCCCGCCACCGCCGCGAGGGTGCGCAACTGGCTCCGCAGGGGATCCGGCACCTGTTTGATCGATTCG
>Ga0209802_1000412_pt1 | contig 32734 bp, 29 predicted proteins | sample GraSoiAngelo_129_FD_185886 | JGI IMG/M metagenome (GOLD analysis project Ga0209802, IMG submission 185886) | Grasslands soil microbial communities from the Angelo Coastal Reserve, California, USA - 14_0927_12_40cm (SPAdes) (version 2) | ecosystem: Environmental > Terrestrial > Soil > Grasslands ... | reverse complement strand
TGGCCGCCACCGTGGCTCTCCTGCAGGAGCCCGAGGGGCGCGACCGGCAGCTGGCCTGGGCTGGCCTGACGCTGCTGGCCACCAGTGTCGTGCTGGGCGACGCCCTCGATTCGGCGCCGCGGCTGCGCCTGGTCCTGGTCGGGCTCGCGGGTGGTTGGCTGTTGCTGACAGCCGGCCGTCGGACCAGCGTGCTCCAGGCCACCGTGGCCACGCTGTTCTTGCTCATACAGACGTCGTCGGTCGCCTCCGGCGCCGCCGAACGCTTTCAGCTGCTGGCGGTCGCCACCGGGGCGCTCCTGTGTGTCCTCCTGCTGATTGAGCCAGGGGACCGCCGCCGGCGAGGGTCGGCGGGCCTGACCATTGTGGCCCTGGCGACCCTGACGCCGACCGGCACGCTGGCCACCATCTTGCTCGTCCTGGACACGATCTTGATGGAGGCGACGGCCGACGCGGGCGGCGCAGGCGCCTGGCGCCATCTTCGAACACTGTCTCGCTCGGGATGGCCACCGACCATCGCGTTTGCCGGTCGCACTCTGGCCGTGCTGGCCGCCATTGAGACCAGCACCCTGCTGGCGGTGGTTTCCCTGGTGCTGCTGCTGGCCTTGCTAGTCGTGCCGCTGTTGGAGCCTCAGCCCGCCCAAGCGACGGCACCGGCGCCACGGCGTGGCATCGTCATGGCAGCCGCTTCGCTGGCCATTGGACTGGTCCCCGGCTGGCTGGGACGGCTAGGCCACCTATAGCGTGGTAAGGCAGTACAATGGGCGCGCCCTCGCGGCCGACGTCCGCCCATCAACGCCGTCGTCCTGAAATGACTGTGAGGTAGCCCAATGGTCGCACGCGGACAGCAGACGTTCCTCCTGGTGTTCTTCCTGCTGGGTGGCGCGCTGGTCGGCAGTATCCTCTCCGAGGCGCTGGCCCGGTCCTTATGGATCTTCGCCAGGTCTGCCGAAGCGGGGCTTCGTCCCTCGACGTTGAACCTACTCTTCCTCAACGTGACCTTCGGCTTTCAGCTGCGGCTCAGCCTGGGTACCGTGCTCGGCATGCTGTTGGGGCTGCTGCTGTTCCGCAGGCTGTAAGGGCCGGGAACCATCAAGCTGGTCCTGGCCTCGTCGTCACCGCGGCGGTTGGACCTGTTCAGCAGCCTGGGCCTGCCCTTTGTGGCCATCGATCCGGCGGTCGACGAGCGGCCGCCCCGACCACTCTCACCGCTGCAACTCGCCCGTTGGGCGGCGGCAACCAAGGCCGAGGCCGTCAGCCGGCGGCACCCCGAGGCCACCGTGGTGGCCGCGGATACCACCGTCGCCCTGGACGGCCGAGCGTTCGGCAAGCCCACCGGCCCGGCGGAGGCGGCGGAGACCCTACGCGCTTTGCGCGGCCGCACCCACCGCGTGTACACGGCGGTCGCCGTGATCAATGGCCCGGCGCGACGGCGGGCCAGCGGCTATTCGCGGAGCCAGGTCACCATGCGGAAATTCTCGATGCAGGAACTCGAGGCCTATGCCCGTTCTGCAGAGGTGCGAGACAAGGCCGGGGCGTACGCCATCCAGGGTGATGGGGGCCGCCTGGTCGCCCGGGTGGACGGGCCGGTCGATACGGTCATCGGTCTGCCACTGCACCTGGTCCGCCGGTTGCTGCGCGAGGTCTTGGCGTGATGCGGACGCTCCCTCGGCTGGCGCTGGCCGGCATCCTGCTGGCCGCGCCGCTCGGCGGCTGCGGCGCGACCGGGACCGCCCATCTGGTGGTCACCCAGTCGACCGACGCGGCTCTCAACTCGGCCGACCACCTGGGGCACATGGCGCCCGCGACCTTTGCCGGGATCACGATCTCCATCAAGAACATCGGGACGGGCCCGATCCGCGGCTTGACCGTCACCGACCTGCTGCCGGCGGGCTTCCATTTCTACCAGGTGACGACCGTGACCGGGAACGCCATCCGAACCGGCACGCAGGATCCAAGCGGGCCGGCGAACCCGACCTGGGGACTGTGGACGCTGCCGGCGCCGACCAGCGGGAAGGACAGTGAGCTGGTGCTGAGCTTCAAGGTCCAGGTGGCGACCAAGCCGGGCTCCTACGACAACACACTCCGGATCAGCGGGGTCAACAGTGGCGCGATCGATCAGAGCCCGCTGACGCTGATCGTCGAACCCCGGCCCTCACTGACCGTGGCCACCGCGGCGGCCACCGGCCAGGTGGTCACCGGCGGGACGGCGACCTATGTCATCACCGTGGCCAACGTGGGGTCGGCGGTGGCCAAGGGCGTAGCCGCGTCGGTCAGCCTGCCTGGTGGATTCCTCTACCTGTCGACCACCGGCTTCGAGGGCAACAGCGCGCGGGTCGAGTACGTCGACCCCACTGGCAGCAGCCTGTTGCCCGTGTGGGGCACCTGGAACGTGCCCGGGGCGGTCAACGGCGCGCCCGGGGTCCTGCGGATCACCTTCCAGGTGCGCATCCTGCCCGGGGTGCAACCCGGCATCTACGACATGACGACCGCGATCACCGCCAGTGCCGACGTGCCGGTCCAGGTGCTGGGCGGCCAGGCGCCGCTGGCCGTGGGGAAGGGCACCTCCGTCCCCATCAGCATGCAGGTGGGCGCCACCAGCCTGTACGCCGCCCGGGGCGGGCCGGTGATGTATGTCATCACGGTCGAGAACGACAGCATCGATGCTGCGCAGAGTGTGGCTGTGACCGACTCGCTGCCGTCGGATCTCACCTTCGCCAACACCAACAGCATCACCATCAACGGCGCCCCGGTCGGCTCTAACCTGGTCCCTGCGCCGGGCAGTGCCACCCCCCAGTGGGGGCCGTTCACCATCCCGGCGGGGGGGTTCAGCGGCTCGATCCTGGTCATCACGTTTACCGCGCGGGTGTCGGGGTCGGCCGCCCTCGGTCCGCATCCCAACGTGGTCTCGGGCAGCAGCAGCAACGCCCAGATCACCGGCGGTTCGGACGCGACCCCGGTAACGATTACCGCGGGCTAGCGCCTGGAGACGCACTGGGGGGCAGATCCCCCCAGCTGGCCGATGTTGCGGGCGGTCAAAAGCCGCCACGGCTACTTCTTTTGACCTCCCGCACCGGCGCTGCGTGGATCGCAGCGCCTACCGGCCGCTCCCCCCTCGGCCTAAAGGCCGACCCAGCTCCGCTGAGACTTGGCGTGTGGATCGTTTGCGTAACATGAACGGGTAATGTCGAAGCCGGAGCGAGAACTCAAGGCGATGCGGCAGGCCCAGCGGGCAGAGGCTGCCCGCCGTCAGAAGGCCGCCGAACGGCGCAGCCTGCTGATCATCGTTGGGGTGCTGGCGGCAGCCGCCCTGGCGATCTCCATCACCGCCCTCTACCTGTACAACTCCACGCCCCGCCATCTGAAGTTTCAGCCGGTTGCCCAGGACGTCGGGCAGGTCGTGCCCGACGAGGGGCGGCAGCACGTCCAGGCCGGAACCCAGGTCACCTACCAGCATCAGCCGCCCACTTCCGGCTCGCACTATTCGCAGACCGGCGTCGCCCCTGTGGCATGGCAGACCATCGGCACCATCCAGCCCGAAGTTTGGATCCACAGCCTGGAGCACGGCGGGATCGTCGTGCTCTACAACTGTCCGAGCGGGTGCGACGACCTGCAGAAGCAGCTCACCACCTACGTCAACAGCATCGTGCCGGCCGAACCCCAGTACGGCGAGTACAAGATCATCATGAGCCCGTACAGCGAGGGCATCGGCACCCACAAGGTCGCGCTGCTGGCCTGGGACCGGATCGAGTTTCTGGATGGGTATGACCAGGCCAGGATCACGCAGTTCTACGAAGCGCACGTGGACCAGGGACCCGAAAGGATCCCGTGATAGACTTCCAAGTCGCGCCCGCGGGCGCCTAAAGCCATGTTTGCCATTGTCGAGACCAGCGGACGGCAGTTCCGAGTGACGGAAGGCGACCGGATCGTGGTTGACCGCGTCGCCGCCAAGGTGGGCGAAACGGTGCGCCTGGATTCGGTGCTGATGGTTGCCGGTGGGGCGGACCCCGCCATCGGCACGCCGTTCATCGCCGGCGCCGCAGTGGAGGCCACCGTGGTCGCGCATCGGTCCGGCGACAAGGTGATCGTGTTCAAGTACCGACCGAAGAAGCGGGAGCGGCGAAAAGTGGGCCATCGTCGGCTGCTCTCCGAGATCCGGATCGGCGTCATCCGCCGGCCCGGGCAGGCCGAGTCGACCCGCGAAGAACCAACCCAGAACGCACCGGCGCCGGCAGCTCGGAAGCGGACGACCTCGCGCAAAGAAAAAGGAGAGACTCATGGCGCATAAGAAGGGAGCCGGCAGCTCCCGCAACGGCCGTGACAGTGCCGGCCAGCGGCTGGGCATCAAGACCGGCGCCGGCCAGACCGTCCGGGCTGGGACCATCATCATGCGGCAGCACGGGACCGTCATCCGGCCGGGCGTCAACGTCGGGATCGGTCGCGACCACACCCTGTTCGCCCTGGTCGGCGGCGTGGTTCGGTTCGAGCGAACCGGCCACGACCGCAAGCGCGTCTCCGTGCTGGCCGAGGCGAGCAGCGAGAAGGCGACCGCGGCCAGCGGCGTCGGCTAGCCCAACGGGGCGACACGCGGAGGCATCCGCGTAATCTCTTCTCGTGTTCACGGATCGGGCGAAGATCTTCGTCAAGGGGGGCGACGGCGGGGCTGGCGCGCTGACCTTTCGCCGGGAGAAACACGTCCCCCGCGGTGGTCCTGACGGCGGCAGCGGCGGCAAGGGTGGCGATGTCGTGATCGAGGTGGCCGGCCATCACAACACCCTGCAGGACTATCGCCACCGCCACCACTTTTCGGCGGAGAGCGGGGGCCGGGGTGCCAAAAACCGCCGGCATGGCCGGCAGGGCGCCGACCTGGTCCTGCGCGTGCCGCTCGGCACCGTGGTGGTGGATGAAGCCGGCGCCGTGCTGGGCGATCTGGTGGTCCCCAAGCAGCGCCTGGTGGTGGCGCCGGGCGGGCGCGGAGGGCGCGGCAACGCCACCTTCAAGACCTCGACGCACCAGGCGCCCCGGTTTGCGGAACTGGGTGCGCCCGGCGAGAGCCGGTGGCTCACGCTGGAACTCAAGCTGGTCGCCGACGTCGGCCTGGTCGGCCTGCCCAACGCCGGGAAGTCCACGGTGCTGGCAGCGGCCAGTGCCGCGCGACCAAAGATCGCCGACTATCCATTCACCACCCTGGAACCGGTGCTGGGGGTGGTCGAGATCGATCCCGAGACCAGCTTCGTAATGGCGGATGTCCCGGGTTTGATCGAAGGGGCGCACCAGGGCGCGGGATTGGGACTGCAGTTCTTGCGGCACCTGGAGCGGACGCGCCTCCTGATCCACGTGCTCGATGTCAGCCAGGGGTCCGCCGAAAAGCTGTGGGACGACTACCAGCAGGTGCGCGCCGAGCTGCGCAAGTACAGCGCCCAGCTAGCCCGCCGCCCTCACCTGCTGGCCCTGAACAAGATGGACGCGGTCCAGGATCAGGCGGCCGTAACGGCGCTGAGGCAGCGGCTGATGCGCGCCCGCCGGCGGACCTTCACCCTCTCGGCCGCCACCGGAGAGGGGGTCCGGGAGCTAACGCAGGGTGCCGCCGCGGCCCTGCACCGCGCCCGGACTCAACCGGCGGAGAAGCCAGTGCCCGCGCTCAAGGTCTATCGCGGGCCAGCGACCGCCGAGCCCTTTAAGATCGAGCCGATCGAGGGAGGATTCACGGTCTCGGGCAGCCAGCTGGAACGGCTGATTGCGATGACCGATCTAAGTAACCCCGAGGCGCTGGCCCGATTCCAGCGGACCCTCGATCGCTGGGGATTGACCGAGGCCCTGGAGAAGCACGGCGCCCGCGGTGGCGAGACTGTGCGGATTCGCGACGCGGAGTTCATCTACGACCCCCGCCGCTGAGCCGGTGACCGGCATCCTGGGGGGGACGTTCGATCCCATTCACGCCGGCCACCTGGCCGCGGCCGACGCGTTGCGCGAGGTGGCGCGGCTGGATGCCGTCTGGCTGATGCCCAATGCCCAGCCGCCAAACCGGCCTGCCCCAACCGCCTCCCCGAGCGATCGCCTGGAGATGGTCCAGCGCGCCATCGCGGGCCACCCGGGCCTGCTGGCCTCGGACCTCGAGATCCGCCGGGGCGGCACCTCGTACACGGTGGACACGGCGCAGGAGCTGGCCCGCCGCTTCCCTAAGACGCGGTTCGCCTGGCTGATCGGCTCCGACCAGGCGCGGGCCATCCGGAGCTGGCGAGACCCCGACCGGCTGCTGGACGCCATCGACTTCGTGGTCTTCAATCGCCCCGGCGTCAGCGTGACGGCGGACCAGCTGGCGGCGCTGGGGTTCAAGGATTCGCGGGTGCGGCTGGTGACCATTCGTACCCCACCGATCGCCGCCCAGGACATCCGGGACGCGCTGCGCAACCGGCGCGCCGTGGATGGGCTGCTGCCCCCGCCGGTGCTGGCATATGTCGACGAGCGCGGCCTTTACCGGTGAAAAATGCGCATGCGATAATAGCGTCTGAATGACGCCCCTTCAGCTCAGCCGGCTGGTTGCGGACGCCGCGGCTGAGAAGAAGGCGCGGGACATCGAGCGGATCGACATCCGCGAGCGCACCACCATGGCCGACTACTTCGTCATCTGTGAAGGTGACACGGACCGGCAGGTGCGGGCCATCTCGGATGCGATCACCGCGGCCGCCGAGGCGAAGGGGATCCGACCCTTCCATGTGGCGGGGTATGCCGATGGGTCGTGGGTGGTGCTGGATTACTCGTCGGTGATCGTCCACGTGTTCTTGCCCGGCGAGCGCGCCTACTACGACCTCGAGACCCTGTGGCGATCGCCCGCCATGCGCGAAGTCCGCTCGCGGCGTTCGGCCAAAGAACGGGTGCCAGCCACCACCAGTTCCAGGCGACGCGCGGCCGGCCGGTAATCGGTCTCCTCACCTGAGCCCGAGGCCGCCGGCACAAACTCGACTCTTGGGCGCGGATGCGGCCTGAGCCCGAGGCCGCCGGCACAGACTCGCATCTTGGGCGCGGATGCGGCCTGAGCCCGAGTGCTAGCATTCGCGCACAAACTTGGCTCAAGGAGGGCGCGATGCCAGATAAGGGGAAAAGCAAGAGCGGCGGCAGCGTCAAGAAAAAGAAGGCCGCCAAGAAGAAATAGTCGGGTCATCGTGACCTAGGGCCTGCCTGAGGCGGGCCCCTTTTTTGAAGCCTTCCCGAGTTAGGCATTTCGCCTAAGTCGACCGGGTCGCTGTGCGATAATGCCTTTATCCGGCCGGGCTTTCGGTCTGCCGGCACAAGGAATGGCGACAGCACCCCCCAGAACCTCCGGATTGCCCCACCTGAGCGTGGAAGATGTCTGGCGGGGCGCCCTACCGGAGGGCACCGAGCTGGTCGCCGGCAGCGCGGGGGTGCAGCGCGAGGCCGTCTGGTGCAGCTCCCTCAAGGCTCGGGCTCCCGCCTTCGAGCCCTTGCGAGGCGGGGAGCTGGTGCTGGTCGACACCAGCCTGCTCACGCTGGTCGATCCGCGATTGACCCTGGTCCGGTTGCTGGACGCCCTGGCAGCCCAGGGCGTGGCGGGCCTGGGCCTGTCTGGCGTCGCGACCAGCGAGGCCCGGCAGCGGGCCGACGCCCTCGGGCTTCCTTTGTTGGTGCTGCCCCCGGGACATGTGGTCGAGGAGGTCGCCGACCGGGTCCTGCGCTTTATGGTCGAGCGACGGTCGGAGCTGCACGAACGGGCGCAGGACTTGCACCGGCAGCTCAGCGAGCTGGCCTTTGCCGGCCGGGGGCTGGCGGCGGTGCTGCGCCGCCTCACCGAGCTGATCGAGGCTCCAGTCGTCCTGGAGCACGGCGGAACTATCGAGTACGTGGCCGCCGGCCGGGACCGCACCCTGCCGGAGGCCATCCGGCAGGCCATTGCCGCGGAGCGGCCGGACCTGGAAGCCCAGCTCCGGGAGGTGCCGCTGAGTGCCTTCGACCCGCCCGTGACCGCCCGCCCCCTTCCCGGAGGGACGAGCCGCCTGGTTGCTCCCATCCTGGTGCAGGGGACAATCGCCGGCTTTCTCTCGATCCTGGGGCAGGACGGCGAGCTGTCCGAGCTACACCGGCTGGCCGTGGGGCGAGCGGCCAGCGCCTGCGCCATCGAGCTGGTGCGAACGCACGCCGCCCGCGATGCCCGCGACGAGCTGGAAGAGGAGGTGCTCGATGTGCTGGCCGGCGGACGGCCCGGGTCCATGGCGGCGGCCACCGAGCGCGCGCGGCGCAAGGGGGTCGACCTGAACAGTCCCTACGTCGTGTACGCGGCGGGGTCAGCGGCGCCCGGACAGGCGGCGGCCATCCGGGGGGCGTGGGATCGAAGCCTGGCCAGCCGGCGGTTGGCCGCGCTGGTTCGGGAACGGGGCAGCGTGGTGATTGCCCTGGTTGCCCTGGGCCGCCGGGCCGCCGACCCCAGCGGGCTGGCCCATGATCTGCAGCGGGCCGCGCAGGGCGGGAGCGCCGCCGAGATTGCGGTGGGGCACGGGCGCGTCCGCCAGAGCCCGGCCGACGTCAGTGCCGCCGTGCGGGAAGCCGAGCAAGCCCTCAGCCTTGGCCGCCGGCTCTTCGGTGCGGGCGCCGTGGTGCCGTTTCGTAACCTCGGCCTCTATCGGCTGCTGGCCGGACTCGAGCCGTCGGCACCGCTGCGCGAGTACCACGACGAGATGCTGAGCGAGCTGACCCGGCGGGATCGGGGCGGCGTGCTCCTGCTCACCCTACGGGCTTACCTGGCCTGCAACGGCAGCCCGACCGACGCGGCGGAACGCTTGCATCTCCACCGAAACACGGTCCTCTACCGGCTGGGGAGGATTGAGGAGATCGCGGGCCTGGATCTGCGCGACCCCGAAGTGCGTCTCAGCCTGCACCTGGCCCTCAAGATCGAGGACGTCCTGACGACGGGATCAGCCGCTATTCCAGCCGAGCGCGCAGCGACGCCGGAAGCTCCGGGAGGTAAGGCCCGACCCTGACGCTGGGCTGGTCCGCGACCCCCAGGGCTGCCAGCACGGCCTGGGCAATGGCGGCGTGACCGGCCGCGCTGGGATGGAACCAGTCGGCCCGGTTGGGCCCACGGACGCTGGGGCCGCCGTCCTGCGCGTGAAAATCGGCGGTGGCATAGAAGCCGTCCAGGCTGACGAAGGTGCCGCCATGGCGCAGACAGCTGTCCTGGATGATGGCTCGGATGGCCGGGCTGGGGAGCCAGCTATCGATGCAGACCACGCGGGTGGACTGGCTGGTCACACCGATCATGATGGCCTCGTACTGTTGGGCGACGGTATCCAGCGGCGTGGAGAACCCGACGTCGTTGGTTCCCAGCTCGATGGTGACCAGGCGGGGATGGGCCGCCAGCACGTCGGGCACCTGCGCCGCCCCCCATGCCACGCGGGTTCCGCTGTGCGCCACCAGGGTCAGATTCATGGCCAGGGTGCGCGCGATGACAGCGGGGAAGATTTGGCCGAGGGCCGGCGCGTCGTAACCCACGCTGATGCTGTCACCCAGCGCGACATACGTCTGACCGCGCAGGTCTTCGGCTAGCGAGAGCTGGGTCGCCTCCAGCGAGCCCCTGACCGCGGTCAGCTGCGCCGAGCTGGCTGCCTCGGTCTGCGTCACCGCCATCAGGGCCGCCACCAGCCCCGGTACGACCCGGATCGCTGCGGGAAATCGAATCGTGTCCCTCCTTTACCTGCGAGTGTACCGGAGGCGGGTGACTCGACCCGGAAAAATGCCCTACGCCAGGCCGGCTTCGAAGGTGGTCGCCATGTCCCCCAGCGCGCGCACGGCCCAGTTGGGTCGTTCGGTCATCGCGAACAGGCTGAGGCGGGCTTCGGCCAGGTGCTCGGAAGCCTGCCGGCGGCAGTAGGCGTGGGCGTTGGCCTGCGCCAGCACAGTGCGCGCCACCTCCATCTCGGAGGGCGTGAAGCTGGCCCGCGTCAGCAGTCCGCGCAGCTGGCGCCGACCGGCGGCGGGGCCGGCCTTCAGAGCCACCAGCGTGGGCAACGTCTTCTTGCCATTGCGCAGGTCGCTGCCCTCGGGCTTTCCGGTCTGGGCCGATGAGCCCCAGATGCCCTGGATGTCATCGATGATTTGAAAGGCCATCCCCAGGTGGCGGCCGAAGTCGGCGGCGCGCTCGGAGGCCGCTTCGCCGGCACCCGCCGCCAGTGCCCCCAGGCGGGTGGCACAGGCGAACAGGCCGGCGGTCTTTAGCTCGATCATCTGCAGATACTCGTCCACCGAGACATCGACCCGCTGCTCGAACTCCAGGTCCATGACCTGGCCCCGGCACAGCCGCAGTGTGGCTTCCGACACCACCCGCAGGGCGGGCGCCAGCCGCTCCAGGTGGCGGGGCGGCATCAGCTCGGCGATGGCTTTGGGGACCAGGGCCTGCAGGGCCGCTCCGGCGTTGATCGCCTGGGGAGCGCCCCAAACTCTCCACACGGCGGCCCGCCCCCGCCGCAGCTCGTCGCCGTCCTGGATGTCGTCGAAGACCAGGGAGAAGTTGTGGGCCAGCTCGACAGCGACCGCCGCCCAGATGGCGTCGGCGTAGCGGCGGCCGAAGGCCTCGCAGGTGAGGAGCGCCAGGTTGGCCCGCACCCGTTTCCCCGGACGCGCCCCCGCCCCGCGCAGCCCGAGGTGGTACTGCACCATCTCGGTGAGCAACGAGGACTCGGTGGACCCGACGATTTGGGAAAAGCGGGTGAGCTCCCGGTCGAGGGCGCCATTCATGGCCTCCAACCGGGCGGAACGGCTGGCAAAGGGTTTGCCCGTGTCGCCCGACGAGCCGGCGAGCCGTCTGCTGGGCGGCCGGGCCCTCATCGCGACTCGATCAGCCGGTCCAGCGTCAGGGCGTCGAGAGACCCCGCGCCCGAACAGAACATGGCGACTCGCAGCTGCCAGCCAAAGCCATCCAGCAGGCGGCGCGCCGGTTCCTCACCCTGGGCCGCGGCCGCCAGCACGGCGTGGGCAAACCCCACCAGGCGAGCGCCCATGGCGAGCGCCTTGGCAGCGTCCAGGCCGTTCTTGATGCCGCCGCTGGCGATGATGGGGGTTGCCGGCGCGGCTGCCTTCGCCTGCAGGACCGCCTCGGCGGTGGGAATGCCCCACTCGGAGAACGCCAGGGCCAGCTCGACCTCGTCGGCGCTGTCCCGGCGGAACGCCTCCACTCGGGCAAAGCTGGTCCCCCCGGCGCCCGCCACATCAATGGCGGCCACCCCGGCCTCGGCCAGCTGCCGGGCGATGGGGCCAGAGATGCCGCTGCCGACCTCCTTCACAATGACGGGTACCGGCAGGGCGCGGGCGATCAGGCCGATCTTCTCCAGGAGCCCCCGAAAGTTGTGATCGCCTTCCTGCTGCAATGCCTCCTGGAGCGGGTTCAAGTGCAGGACCAGGGCGTCGGCGCCGATCATCTCCACCGCCTCCAGGCACTGGTCGATCCCGACGCCGTAGTTGAGCTGCACGGCGCCCAGGTTGGCCAGCAGCAGGATGTCGGGGGCGACGCTGCGCACCTGGTAGGTGGACCGCAGGTCCTTGTGGGTCAGCCCCGCCCGTTGGGACCCGACCCCGAAAGCCAGGCCCATGGTCTGAGCGACCAGCGCCAGCCGGCGGTTGATGTCCCCAGCGGCGTGAGCCCCGCCGGTCATGCTGGAGAGCAGGAAGGGCAGTCGCAGGCGGCGGCCCAGGAAGGTGGTGCTGGTATCGATCGTGTCCAGATCGAGCTCCGGCAGGGCCTGGTGGACAAAGCTCCACCGCTCGAAGCCGGCGCTGCGGGTGGATTGCACCGACTCCTCCAGCGACAGGCGCAGGTGTTGCAGCTTGCGCTCGGAAATGCGCGAGACGGGCTTGCCGGTGGCGTCCTGCATCATGCGGCGCCTTGCTCCGCAGTCACGGCATGGTCGTGCTGCTCGTCTTCCGGCGGCCGCTTGCGCATCATCTGGATGAAGTAATCAACGATGATCGGGTCGAATTGTGTGCCCTTGCCCGCTTCCAGCTGGGCCAGGGCGAACTCCTGGGTGCGCTTCTGGCGGTAGGGCCGAGTGGAGGTCATGGCGTGATAGGCGTCGCACACGGACACGATGCGGGCGTGCAGGGGGATGTTCTGCCCGGCCAGCCCATCGGGGTAGCCGCTCCCGTCGTACCACTCGTGGTGGTGGAGGACGACGTTCAGGATCTGGCGGAACGCCTTGATGGGCTGCAGGATGCGCGCTCCCAGCACCGGGTGCATGCGCATGACGAGCTTTTCGTCCTCGTCCAGCTTGCCCTCCTTGAGCAGCACCTTGTCCACCACGCCGATCTTGCCCACGTCGTGCAGGATGGCCGCCAGGCGGAGCTGGTTGCGGTGCGCCGGGGACAGCTGCAGCATCTCGGCCAGATCCTCCGCCAGCTGGGCGACATACTGGGAGTGACCGCTGGTGTAGGGGTCCTTGGCGTCGATGCTGGCGGCCAGCGCGTTGAGCGCCTCCAGCGCCCCTTCGCTGTTGGGCGAGAGGGTACCCTCGGCCAGTTCTTCCAGGTGCTTGGAGTTGGCGATCTGTCCCAACCGCTTCTCGAGGGTGGCGACCATGCCGGGTCCCACCGTGTCCGCGGTGCTGAGCTGGGCGACGACCTCGGACAGCACCGAGTCCAGGGCGGCGACGCTTTCCAGCTCGCTGGCGCCGCAGATGCAGTTGCGGCCACGCTTCTTGGCCATGTACATCGCCAGGTCGGCCCGGTTCAGCAGCTCGTCCCGGGTCCGGGCATCCACCGGGTAGGTGGCCCAGCCGACGCTGGCCGTCAGCGGCGCAAAGATGGTCTTGGGGTTGTACATGAACACTTTGGAGAGCGTGTCGCAGATCTCCTGCGCCCGGATGGGCGCGGTCTGCAGGTCGACACCTGGGAGGATGGCCACGAACTCTTCACCGCCGTATCGGGTGACGACATCCTCCCGCCGCATGGTGGAGGAGATCGTTCGAGCAGCGGCCTTCAGCGCGACGTCGCCGGCCGCGTGGCCGAAGCTGTCGTTGTAGACCTTGAACCGATCCAGGTCGACCATCATCACGGTGATCGACCCACCTTTCTCCTTAACCTTCTCCATCTCCTCATCGAGACGGGTGTGGAAGTAGCGGTGGTTGGGCAACCCGGTGACGGAGTCCGTCACCGACAGCCGCTGGGCCTGATCCAACGTGTGGGCGTTGCGCATGGCGATGCCGGCCCGCTCGGCGAACGTGAGCAGGAGTTCCTGCTCGGTGTCCCGGAGCGGTAGCTCTCGTCCGGCGAAGCCCATCACCAGGTCCGCGATGGCACGCGCGCCATGGAACACCGGGACTCGCACCCAGATGCCCGCCGGCAGCGCCTTGTGCTCCACGGTCATGAACACATTCGGGTCCGCGACCGGGATCACCTGCTCACCCGAGACGGGGTTCAGGCTGAGCCGGGCGGCTGAGAGGTCGGTGCCGGCGTGGGCCTGGGCCAGCTCGGGGCTCCAATCGATGAAGAGCTTGGGCGCCACGGTGTCGCCCTCGGTCCCCAACAGGGACGGCATCTGCACCTGGAGCAGCACCACGTCTGCCTGCAGCAGGGCTCGCCCCTTCTCGGCCGCCAGCTGGCAGGTCTGTTCGAACTCGAGGTCGCGGTTCAGCTCCACGGTGACCTGCGAAAGGGCGGCATGGGCGCGCTCCAGCTCTTCTTGCAGGGCGTGCTCGGCCTTGCGGGCGCGGTCGCCCAGGAAGGCACTGAAGAATCCGGTGAGCCCCACGAAGCCCATCTGGATGACCACGTTGGTAAACCCCGCCACCGGGTCGGCCAGTCCGCCCGAACGGAAGTTGACGTAGTAGACGACCGCCAGGTAGCTGACAGTGGTCGTGGTCACGGCCATGATGGTCGCCAGGCCGCCGAACCGCACGGCGACCATGGCCACCACCAGGAAGTAGGCCAGCGAGAAGGGGGAGGTGATGCCCCCGCTGATGGCCACCCCGGCGGTGCAGATCAAGACGTCGCCGACCGATGAGATATAGCCGGCGTTCAACCAGCGGGGCCCGCGGGGCACCAGCAGCTGCAGCGCCAGGTTGTAGGCCGCGGTGAACACGACCAGCGCCATCAGCGGGATGGTCTCGTTCCCCAGCCGGAGGAAGGGCAGCGCCCCCGTGGCGACGATGATGGCCAGCCAGCGGATGAAGACGACGCGACGCTCCATCTCGACGGCGGCCTGGGCAGCCGTGGAGGACTTGGCCGGGGCCCCGCGCTTGGAGAACGTCAGCTTGAGGGCGCCGCTCATTGCGACTCCTTAACCCGCCTTCTCCTGGAGCATCCAGGTCTGGTCGCGCAGGGCCGAACCCGAGCCGTGGGTGGCGAGGGAGTCATAGAAGTCGATGGCGGCGTGAGTGCTGGCCACCAGGCGGCGGAGGAAGTCCTGCGTCGGGCCGGTGCGGCGCTCGCGGGACACGCCGCGTTCCAGGATCTCCAGCTCCCGCTCCATCACCAGCCGGGCGTCCTTCCGAGGGTTGGCCTGGGAGGCGCCGTTCAAGGCCTCGGCGGCCAGGTCCAAGGAATTGAACCGGCCGTGGGCGTGCTCGTGCTCGTAGCTGTGCAGGTCGTTGGCGATGCGGACCACCCGCGAGGCCTGGCAGATGTGCCCGAAGAGCCGGTTCTTGAGCTCCTGCGGCACGTCCTGGTAGGCGAAGGCGAGGATGCTCACCTGGACGATGGGGAGGGCGATGGTATAGAGGCCGTTGGCCAGATAGGCATCCAGGCTGACCTGCTCCTGGTGCTTCACCCAGTGGTTTTCCTGCAGGAGGGTGAAGATGAACTTCTCCCAGACCAGGCGGCGCATCGGGGTCCACTCTTCGGACACTTCGTCCTCCGCGAACTGTTCCTCCATCTTTCGGGCGACATTGGCATGGGCCACCGGCATCTGGCTGAGATCGCGGTTGTGCCAGATGAGGAAGAGCTGGCCGACGCGGCGGTAGTCGACCATGTCCAGCTCGGGGTGCTCTTCCTCGATGTAGTCGTCGATGTACTGGGCGTAGGCAATCGTTCGGACCAGCGCCAGCGCCTGGTCAAAGCTGGCCGATGGATGCAGCACCAGGGAGAGCGCGCAAGCCTCGGCCAGGCGCCAGCCCCGCCGCTCATCCTCCTCGAGGTGCTGGATGATCTTGGTTTCGTCGGTAAAGCGGAGCAGTGCGTCCTTCAGCTTGGTGATACGGCGGTCAAACATGCGGGTTCGCCCCCTTCAGGAGAGTCCGAGCGGACAAGATGGCCGATTCAACGATGTGGACGGGGGTGTACAGGCCCTTGCCCACCCAGAGCGGGATGCGTGGCTCGCCGGCCGCCTCCGCCAGGAAGGTCTCCGCCGCGCCCAAGTTCACGCGCAGCCCTTGGCGCTGCGCCGGTGGCACCGCCAGCCACCCCTGCACGGCGTAGGCGGTCTCTTCCGCCGTGCCCTGCTCAAACCAACCCCATGACCCGTCCGAGCGTTGGGTTTCGGCGAGCCACTTGAGCGCGGGGAGGCAGAGATCGGGTGCCGACGCGGTAAGCGCGAAGACGACGCGGGCGGTGGCATAGAAGGGGGAACTATGCCACTTGTCAACCCAGTGTGCGCCGTCTACGCGCTGATCGCGCAGGAACCGAACGACCTTTTGCTCCATGCTGGCGCGGGTGGGGAACGGTTGGCAGGCGGCGAGCGCCTCCAGCACGTGTGCGTTCACGGTTGGCGATGGCTCGCGCTCCAGGGGGAAGGTGTGGAAATACTCGATGCCTTCGAACGACCGCAGCGGCCCGGCCACCGGGGACTGACCGTAGCGCTGGAGCACGGTGAGCGTCATGGCCGTGTCGTCGGCGTCCGGACGCAGTCCTGTCCGGGAGCACCCCACCCCGTCGTCGGTGAGGGTGGAGGCCAGGTAGCGGATGTGCCGGTCGGCGTCGGGAACGACGATCCCGGCACGAGCCAGGTTGTAGAGCACCCAGGCCCGCTCGAACACCTCAAATGGCGCCACGTCGGGGACGCCGCCCTCGGCGTCGACGACGCTATCCAGGTAAGCCCAGGCGGCCGGGGCGGCGCCCCCCCGCTCCAGGAAGTACGCGGTCGCGGACGGGGAGTTCCCGAATGATCCGTTCTCGGAGAGCTGGGCGGCGGCCGCGCCGACGTCCAGCCGGCTCCCCAGGTACTCCAGCGAATGGAGCAGGAGGGTGGGCATCTTGTAGATCAGGGTGGGCGGGATGTGGCCGAGCTTGGCTTCCCGCTGGGCTGTCACCCCGGCGAACCGGTCGAAGGGCAGCGGCAGTTGGCGGACGCGGCCATCGTCCATCAGGGTGGGGAGGATTTGCTCAAACCCGACCGGGGTCAGCCCCGTCTGCCAGTCGGCCGTTTTCTCCCAGAGATAGGTAAGCGCCGCCAGCCGAGCGCGGTGCGCGATCTCCTCGTGCTCGCCGGGCGGCAGCGCGGCCAGGGCCAGCACCGCACTGACCGTGGAGAGCACGCGCTCTTTGGGGATTGGGAGGGTGGTGCCAAAGCTGCCGTCGGCGTTTTGCGCCCGCAGCAGCCAGCGGAGCGTTGCGGGATAGGCCAGGGCGTCCGGGGCGCCAGGCTTGCGCAGCCGGGCCAGGAAGGCCGTGTCGTAGGCCACCGCGGACATGGTCCCGGTGCCCAGCACGCGGAGGAGATTGGCGGCCTCCGCCTGAGGCGACGGCGCCGTCTCGGGCGCCGCCGAAGGGTAGCCAGTCTGCCGAATCGCGTTCAGGTCCGTGTGTGACCCCCTTGTGGCGGGCACATTCCGGGTGCCCAAGCGGAGCCTAGTGGCGGGCCATTGCGACGGACGTTGCGGGATCCGGCGTCGGGTGACGGAACCTTACGCGAGGTCACGCTTCCGTCACAACCTGCGGGCCCGTCCGGTGCGCGGCAAGGGGCCCATGGTACCGGCCGTTTGCTCTTGTGCGACGTCTGCGCGTTTTCATTGGGGGACCAGTCCAAACTTGGTGCTGCGACCGCCGGCGCTGATCCGATTTCACTACCAGCTCGAGCGGCAGGCGTGGCGCATGCTGTCGGTCCATTCCGCCTACACCGCCGCCAACCTGTTCGCCGCCACCTTCCTGTCCATCTTCATCTGGCGAGCGCACCACGACCTGGGCCAGGTCTGCCTGTTCAATGCCGTGTACGCGCTCGGCGTCCCGATCGCGTTCCTGGCCAACGGCTGGCTATTCCGGCGCGGCGACGCCGGAACCTCGATCCGCCGCGGTCTCCTGACGCTGAGCTTCCTCTATGTGCTGGTGCTCTTCCTGGGCAACGCCAGCGCCGGCGCGCTGCTCCTGTTGGGATTGATGCGCGGCCTGGGTGAGGGCTGGTACTGGGCCGGCTATCACCTGGTCACCTACGACGCCATCGCCCGCGGAAACCGAGACCGGTACTTCGGTGCCACGGGCGCCTCAGGCGCCTTCCTGGGTGTGGCCGTGCCGCCGCTGGCCGGGACCATCATCGTCCTGGGTACCCATGGGGGCGGCAGCTACGGCGGCTACCAGGTCACGTTTGGGGTGGCGGCCGCCACGCTGCTGGCTGCCGCCCTGCTGGCCGGCGGCCTCCAGGCGGGCCGGCGCCAGGGCTTCTCCCTCCGCGGGATGCTACAGTTGCCGCACCGAAATCCGGCCTGGTCCTACGTCACCTGGGCCCGGCTGGCCGATGGCTCGACGGGATTCGTGCTGGGGATGGTGGTCAGCATCCTGACCTTCGTGACCCTGCGCAACGAGCAGAACGTGGGCGGCTTCAACGCCCTGGTGGGCCTGCTGACCATGGGGCTCAGCCTCGGGTTGGGCATGTGGCTTCCCGCCCGACACCGAATGCGGTGCGCCCTGCTGGGCGGGAGCCTGCTGGTGGCCTCGACGCTCGTGTATCCCCTCTATCTCTCGGTCGGCGCGCTGGTGCTGTTCGGGCTGCTCCGGGCGCTGGGTGGTCCGCTGCACGGCAATGCGCTGGCCCCCCTGTGGCTGCAGGTGATCGACCGGGATCCCCAGGCGCAGGAGCTACGCTACGAGTACATCGTGTCCCAGGAGCTGACGTTAGGGATCGGCCGGGTGCTCAGTGTGCTGGCCGTTATGGCGCTGGCGGCCCCCATCGACCAGCTCACCCTGGCCCGAGTGGCCCTGGTGGTGGCCGGCGCGGCGCCCATTCTGATCTGGGCGGCTTTTGCTAGGATCGGGGCGCCGGTGGCGGTTGCGTCACGCTCCCTCCAGGTGGCCGCCTGATGCTGACCGCTGAGCTGGCGGGCATGCTGCCGGTTCTGGCGGTCCGCACTGCCAGAGCCACCTGGCTAATCGTGGTTCTTCCGTTTGCGCTGGCAGTGTTGTTCGTGATTCCGTTTGCCATCCTGTTCCAGGTTTGGATCGCTGCGGTCCAGATCCGCCGCTTCTCCCACTGGTTCGCCGGGCGCCCGGAAGCCGAGGAGGCGCTCAACCGAGTGTTTGACGTCTATGGGTGGCGGGCGCGGCTGGCGGTCAGGCTGTTTCGGATTCCGCTTCCGCCGGAGTTCCAGGAACGAGCTCGGCAAGAACCCAGCCCGGTGTCGGGCATTGCCGAAGTCTTTGGCGTGACCCTGATCTCGCTGGCCTTTCTGGCTGGGATGTGGTTGGTCGTCTACGCGGTCATCCGGGCGACGACGGGATAGATCGCCCCGCCCAACCACTTGCCGGTCCATCCCGACTAGGCGAGGCCCGAATCCGGCTAACGCGGCTTTGAGTTTCGAGAGGCCCCCGCTTCCCACCAATCCCGGTCCGCCCGCTCCGCGCTCGCCGACTGGATTGCGCGGGCGGCTATTTCGACGCCCGAGCCACTTCCCAGGCCGACGCAAAACTTCCATAGCTCGATGGTGGCGCGCTGGTAATGATGGATGATCTCGTCAAGTTCGAAGGCATCGATGTGGCCGGCGTCGTATGCCGCAAACCCACCTCGGACGTGCTCCAAGAGTTCGCCCAGTTTCTCGCGGTGGTAGTCCCCAACCAGTGCCCGATCGGCGCGGCGTTTCGACTTTGTGGGAGGCCCCTGCTCAGCCATTCGAAGAACCTTGTGGAGCGAAAGAGACTCGAACTCTCGACCTCCGCGATGCGAACGCGGCGCTCTGCCAGCTGAGCTATCGCCCCGCTGACGATTATACGGAGGGGTCTCCGCACCGACTGTCTTCGGGTTCCGGATCAGAAATTCGTTGGAAGGAGTAGACGAGACCCCCTCCCCGACCCTCCCCGCAAGGGGGAGGGAGAACTCGATAGGTAGACGAGACCCCGTCCCGGCCTCTCCTGGCAGGGGCAGGAGATAAAGAGGGAAGACGAGACGCCTCCCTGCCCGCAAGGGGAGGGGAGAGCGAGGGAAATGTGTACGGATTTCAGGTTTGGGGAAGAGTCGACGGTAGACTGAGACGACATGGCACAGCTCCGCCCCGGCAACGAGCCTAACCTTCCCCAGCGCCCCGAGGCGCCCAAACCGAGTAACTCGCGCCTGCGCCTGGCTCTCCTGATCGGGGCCCAGGTCCTGTTCGTCGCCATCTTCCTGGTCCCCCTGCTCCGCAATCTCAGCGGGCAGCCCGCCCTGGACGTCCCGTACTCGTTCTTCAAGGCCCAGCTGGCCGACGGCAACGTGGACAGCATCACGCTGCAAGGCCATGACGTGACCGGCGAGTTCAGGATCGCCGAGAGCTACGGAAGCCAGCCCTCGAACAAGCAATTCGCGACGCGGGTGCCCGATATCGGCGATGCTCAGCTCCAGCAGCAGATAACCGACCAGCACGTCACCGAGAACGTCAAGGCCGCTAGCAGCGGTCTCCTGAGCGGCATCCTGCTCAACGTGCTGCCGCTGGTCGCCTTCGCCGCCGTCTGGTTGTGGATCCTGCGCCGCAGCGGGCGCGCCACGCAGGGTATCTTCGACTTCGGCCGCAGCCGGGCCCGGCTGCAGCTGCCCACCGCCCCCAAGACCACCTTCAACGACGTGGCCGGGGTCGAGCAAGCAGTCTTCGAGCTGCAGGAAATCGTCGAATTCCTGCGGGACCCCAATAAGTTCCAGCGGCTGGGTGGCCGGATGCCAAAGGGGGTGCTCCTGATCGGCCCGCCGGGGACGGGCAAGACGCTCCTGGCCCGAGCCGTGGCCGGCGAAGCCGGCGTGCCCTTCTTCAGTATCTCGGCCTCCGAGTTCGTAGAGATGTTCGTCGGGGTCGGCGCCTCCCGAGTTCGCAGCCTGTTCGAGGAAGCCAAGAAGCACAGCCCCTCCGTGATGTTCGTGGACGAACTGGATGCCGTCGGCCGCCAGCGCGGCGCCGGCCTGGGCGGCGGCCACGACGAGCGGGAGCAGACACTGAACCAGCTGCTAGTGGAGATGGACGGCTTCGACCAGCGGGAAGCGGTGGTGGTGCTGGCGGCCTCCAACCGGGCCGACGTCCTCGACCCGGCCCTGCTCCGCCCCGGGCGGTTCGATCGCCGGGTAGTCGTCGAGCGGCCCGACCGTCGCGGCCGGCTCGGCATCCTGAAGGTGCACACCCGCAACGTGCCGCTGGCGGCGGACGTCGACCTGGACGTGCTGGCCCGCTCGACGCCCGGCCTGGTGGGCGCCGATCTCGCCAACCTGGTCAATGAGGCCGCCCTTCATGCGGCCAGGACCAACCGCTCGTCCGTGGTGATGGACGATTTCGAGCAGGCCTTTGACCGGGTCATCCTGGGGGCCGAGCGGAAGATCGTCCTGAGCGAATCCGAGCGCCGGGTGATCGCCTACCACGAGGCCGGCCACGCCCTGGCTGCCTGGTACCAGCCCCAGTCGGACCCCGTCCACAAGATCTCGATCGTCCCCCGCGGCCAGGCGCTGGGCGTGACCCAGTCGATGCCCACCGATGACCGCCACAATCTCTCCGCGGAATACCTGGAGGCCCGCATCGCCATGGCGCTAGGGGGCCGGGCCGCCGAAGAGCTCGGTCTGGGCAGCATCACCACCGGGGCCCAGAACGACCTGGAAACGGCGACGGAGCTGGCCCGCCGGATGGTGGTCAGCTGGGGCATGAGCCCCCGGATGGGTCTGTTCTCCTACGACGATTCGCCCCAGGCTGTCTTCCTGGGGCGGGAGCTGGCCGGCAATCCGCACATCAGCCAGCGGACGGCGGCCATCGTCGACGAGGAAGTGACCCGTATCCTGAACGAGGGATTCGAAAAGGCCAAGAGCATCCTGCAGGCCAACCGGTCGAAGCTGGACGTGCTGGCCGAGGCGTTGCTCAAGGACGAGGTGCTGGACGAGGACCAGATCGCGCGGCTGATCGGCCCGCGAGCCCTGGAGGGCGGGGCGGTGGCGCCGCCGCGTCCCTTCCGGCGAGCGGTCGGGACCGCGACCCTGGCTTCCGAGCCGGATCCAACGGGTGACGTTTAGGCCTGCCCCAAGCGGGGAACCGCATCTGTAGGCAGTCCGGCGGCTTGACGCCGCTCGGGTTGCGCAGTAGCTTCCCAAGGATACCTTATGGTTGAACTCAAACCCGAATCCACAGCACCGGCGCCACGCAGGATGCCGCTGGTCCCCCTGCGCGACGATGTGGCGGTTTTCCCCAAGCTGATCGTGCCGCTGTCGGTGGGCCGGCGCACCTCGATCGCCGCTATCAGCACGGCCATGGAGGGCGACAAGCAAGTCCTGCTGGTGGCCCAGAAGGACCCGCAGGTGGACGACACTGCCGAAAACGACCTGTACAGCACCGGCGTGATCGCCGAGATTAACGGCATGCGCCAGACCCCGGCCGGGATCCAGATGCTGGTAGCGGGGGTGCAGCGGGCGCGCATCGTCGGATTCGTCCAGTTCAAGCCCTACATCGCGGTGGAGATCGAGCCGATCCAGGATCACGTCACGCCGGGGCTCGAGCTGGAAGCCCACATGCGGTCTGTCAAGAGCCTGTACGAACGCTACGTCGAGGCCGGGGCGGCCATCGCCCCCGAAGTGGCGGCCACGGTGGCCAAGACCGATGACCCGGTTTACCTGGCGGACCTGGTGGCGGCGGCGCCCGATCACACGCTGGAGCAAAAGCAGCACATGCTGGAGACGCCCAACGTGGTCGAGCGGCTCAAGCTGCTCGCCGTGTTCCTGGGCAAGCAGATCGAGATCCTGGAGCTCAAGTCAAAGATCCAGAACGAAGTGCAGAGCACGATCGGCAAGCTGCAGCGCGAGCAGATCCTGCGCGAGCAACTGAAAGCCATCCGCAAGGAGCTGGGCGAGGATGAGGAAGGCGCCGACCTCAATCAGCTGCGCGAGAAGATCGAGAAGTCGGGCATGCCCGAGGCCGTCAGGGAACGCGCGCTGAAGGAGGTCGACCGGATGCAATCCATCCCGGCGGCCTCGCCCGAAGTGGGGATCATCCGCACCTATGTCGACTGGCTGGTGGCCCTCCCCTGGGGCCCGCCCGAAGCCGAGACCTGGGATATCAAGACGGCCGCCCAGGTCCTGGACGAAGACCATTACGGCGTCGAGAAAATCAAGGAACGGATCCTCGAGTACATGGCGGTGCGGCAGCGCTCCCAAACCCTCCGGTCGCCCATCCTCTGTTTCGTGGGGCCACCCGGCGTGGGGAAGACCAGCCTGGGTAAATCCATTGCCCGGGCGCTGGGCCGCAAGTTCGTACGGCTGTCGCTGGGCGGGATCCACGACGAGGCCGAGATTCGCGGCCACCGGCGCACCTACATCGGCGCGCTGCCGGGACGGATTCTGCAGCAGATGAAGAATGCCGGCACCCGCAATCCGGTCTTCATGCTCGACGAGATCGATAAGGTCGGCGCCGACTGGCGGGGTGACCCGTCCTCCGCCCTGCTCGAAGTGCTCGACCCGGAGCAGAACAGCACCTTCAGCGACCACTACCTGGAGGTCCCCTACGACCTGTCCCAGGTGCTGTTCATCACCACCGCCAACGTGGTGGACACCATCATCCCGCCGCTGCGCGATCGGATGGAGATCATCCGGCTGCCCGGCTACACCGAAGAGGAGAAGCTCCACATCGCCCAGAAGTACCTTCTTCCCAGACAGCTGCGGGAACATGGGCTGACGCCGGACAATCTGGACCTGCCGGCCGAGACCCTGCGCGCCCTGATCCGTGAGTACACGCACGAGGCCGGAGTCCGGAGCCTGGAGCGGGAGATCGCCAACATCTGCCGGAAGATTCCGCGTCGGATCGTGGAAGGGCAGACGGAAAAGGTGGTGGTGGCGCCCGCCGACCTGGGGAGCTACCTGGGGCCCACCCGGTTTGAATTCGGGATCGCCGAAGAAGTGGACCAGGTGGGCGCGGCCACCGGCGTCGCGGTGAATGAGTACGGTGGCGACGTGATGACGGTGGAGGCCATCGTGATGGAAGGCAAGGGGGACTTCGTCCTGACCGGCCAGATCGGCAAGGTCATGGAGGAGTCGGCGCGGGCGGCCCTCAGCTACGCCCGGGCCCAGGCGTCCGAGATCGGGGTGCGGCCGGGCTTCTTCGATCACCACTTCCTGCACATCCACGTGCCGGCCGGGGCCATCCCCAAGGACGGGCCGTCGGCCGGGATCACCATGGCCACCGCCATCGTCTCCGCCCTAACCGAACGCCCGGTACGCCGCGACGTCGCAATGACCGGGGAGATCACCCTGCGCGGCAAGGTGCTGCCCATTGGCGGCTTGAAGGAAAAGATGCTGGCCGCCCACCGCGCCGGCATCAAGACGTTCATCCTGCCGGAACAAAACCGCAAGGACCTGCCCGAGGTACCGGACGAGGTCAAGCAGGCGATGGAGCTGGTGATGGTCAGGCACGTCGACCAGGTGCTGGAGCGGGCTCTCCTCCAAGCTTCGCCCAAGGCAGCCACCCAGGCCATCGGCTACCGGACGCCGTCGGCCGTCCCGCCGCCGGCTCCAGGCACCGTCAATCGCCTGGGCTAGCCCAGATCCACCGAGTCGAACTTGCATATTGGGCGCGGGGCGAGCTGAGCCCGAGGCCGCCGGAACAAACTCGCATCTTGGGCGCGGATGCGGCCGATCCGGTCGTCGTCTCCTGCGCGCGCTCGGTCACGCATCGACGGATGCGCTCCCTCGCGTGCTCGTCGCCTCCTTCGGCTCGGCACGCCCCGCATCCCAATCTGCTTCGTTCGTCCGACGGCCCCGGGCTCCGGGTGTCGTCTCCTGCGCGCGCTCAGTTACGCACCGACGGGTGCGCGCCTGCGCGTGCTCGTCGCCTCCTGAAGCCCGAATCCACCGGCTCGAGCTAGGATCTCGGGTGCGGATGCGGCCGATCCGGGCGTCGTCTCCTGCGCGCGTTCAATCACGCATCGACGGATGCGCTCCTTCACGTGCTCGTCGCCTCCTTCGGCTCGGCACGCCCCTCATCCCGATCTGCGGCGCCCGACAGGTAGATCCGGGCGCCGCTCATCTCGCCGCGCGTCCCAATCTGCGTCGCCCGATCGGTGGATCCGGGCTCGGACCTTCATTCCTCCTCGGAGCCGCCCTGCTGCTGAGCGGGTGCGCCCTCCAGCGGGACATCGCCACCGTCACCCCGGGAGTTGCGGTCGGGGCGCCCGCGCCGGCCCTCTCGGGGGAGGCGCTGGATGGCTCGACGCTGCACGTGAGCCTCAGCGGAAGCCGCACCGTCATCGTGTTCTGGGCTGCCTGGTGCGGGCCCTGCCGCAAGGAACAGCCGGTCCTCAACCGGATCGCCGCCGACTACGCGCCTCAGGGGGTCGCTGTGGTAGGGGTCGACATGCTGGACCACGACCGGGCCCTGGCGCGCGCCTTCGTCCAGGAGTTTGGCGTTTCCTACCCGAGCCTGTACGACGAAGCCGGGCGAGCGGCGGCGGCCTATGAGGTAGACGGCCCGCCGGCCATCGTGCTGGTGGACGGGCGCGGGATCATCGTGGGCCGAGTGCCCGGTGAGGTGGGGGAGCCGCTCCTGCGCCAATTGATCGTGTCGAAGTTGCAGGTCGCGCTGGTTACTTCGTCCGCCGCTGCCAACGGGTAGCTTTCAGCATCTTCTTGTGCTTGTGCTTGCGCATTTTCTTCCGGCGCTTCTTGACGACCGAACCCAATGAGACTCCTGATGCTGGCTACTGAGCGGACGAACGCTGCGTATTGTACATGGAAGGCTTTGGGACTCCGGCGGGTTTACAATTGGGGAGGCGAGTATCATGCCTGAAGCGGTCATTGTTGAAGCGGTTCGGACGGCGATCGGTCGTCGGGGCGGAAAACTGAGCCCGGTCCGTCCGGACGATCTGATGGCGTTGACCCTGCAGGACGTGGTCCGCCGTGCCGGCATCACCGGGGATCGGATCGATGACGTGATCGTCGGGTGCGTCACCCAGACCGGCGAACAGGGGATGAACCTCGCCCGGGCGGCTGCCCTGATCGCTGGCTTCCCTATCGAGGTGCCCGGGACAACCGTGAACCGCTTCTGTGGGTCCGGCCAGCAGGCCGTCAACTTCGCTGCCCAAGGCGTCCTCTCCGGCGCCCAGGACATCGTGATCGGCGGCGGCGTGGAGAGTATGACCCGAGTCCCCATGGGCTCGGATGCGTTCGGCCCGGGCGAAGGCCCCGTGAGCCCGAAGCTGATGGACCTGTATGAGATCATCCCGCAGGGCAACTCGGCGGAGATGATCGCCAAGAAATGGGGATTCAGCCGCCAGCAGCTCGACGAATTTTCGTTTCAGAGCCACCGCAAGGCGGGCCAGGCGATCCAGGAAGGCCGGTTCACCCGGGAGATCTTCCCCGTCGAGGTCAAACAGAACGGAACCACCTACGCCTTCGATACCGACGAGGGCGTGCGCATCCCGCCCTCACTGGAGAAGATGGCCCAGTTGAAGCCGCCCTTCCAGGAGGATGGCGTGGTGACCGCCGGCAACTCAAGCCAGATCTCGGACGGGGCGGCCGCCGTCTTGGTGATGACGGCCGACAAGGCGCGGGAGCTGGGGCTACGTGCGCGGGCGCGGATTGTGGCGCAGGCCATCGTCGGATCTGAGCCGACCATCATGCTGACCGGACCCATCCCGGCCACGGCCAAGGTCTTGAAGAAGGCCGGGCTGACGCTGAAAGACATCGATCTGTTCGAGGTGAACGAGGCTTTTGCCCCGGTGGTGCTGGCCTGGCAGCATGAGACCGGCGCCGACATGGAGAAGGTCAACTACAACGGCGGCGCCATCGCCCTGGGCCATCCGCTGGGAGCCAGCGGGGCCAGGCTGCTCACGACCCTCCTCCATGAGCTCGAGCGCCAAGAGGCCCGCTACGGCCTGTCTACCATGTGCATCGGTTATGGCATGGGGATCGCGACTATCATCGAACGCCTGCCTTAGCCAGCGAGTCGGCTAGCGCTCCTCGCGGCGGTCCGGGAACTCTATCGCCTTGATCTGCCGGCGCCGTTCTACAAACCAGGCCAGCACGAAGAGGAAGATGACCTGGAGCAGGAAGTAGATTGCCGCCACCAGGTCCATGAGGCCGGTGAGGTTCGCGCCGTTCGACGCGGCCAGGCCAAAAAAGAGGAAGGAACAGAGGTAGGTCAGGAAGGCGGTCACGAAGATGGCTTCCTTCCAGATCGCCCGGTTGCCGAGCAGCCGGGAGCCAAGACGCCGGCGGGTGGTGGGCTGGGTCTGGCTCATCAGGTTCTCACTCGTTCTTGCAGCGCCACTTGGTATGACGAACGACCGCCACCGTTCCGTCGGGGCAGGAGTGCGGAGACAGGGTCATGGGAGCGGGATCACTGATATGGCCAACGTCGTAGCTGACGTCGTTGAAGGCCACGCCCAGCTGATCGCCAGCCAGGACCATAACGCCGATCGTAATGGTGGCCAGCATGACCAGGAGCATGGTGTACTCGATGACCGCCTGCCCCGCCCTGCCGGACAGGCGGGTACTCCGGTGCATGCACCGATGACTGTACGGGCTGGCCAGCGCCGTTCTGTCGGCCATCTGGCCCATTGCGCGTGGCATTTGGCACATCCGGGAGTTCAGCCTGAACTGGAGCGATTGCGGGCCCGGTTACGGCGAGCGTGTTGGACTCAGGCCGTTTGGTCGAAAACGGCACGGAGTTTTACGTAGGTGGCCTCGATGTGCTCGGGGAGGACCTTGACCTCGGCCAGCACCGGCATGTAGTTGGTGTCGCCACTCCAGCGGGGGACCACATGCTGGTGCAGGTGGTCGGCCACGCCGGCGCCGGCCACCTGCCCGAGGTTGAACCCCAGGTTGTAACCCTCCGGCGCCAGGGCCGCCGAGAGAACGCGCAGCGCCCGCTGGCTCAAGGTGGTGACCGCCGCCGCCACCTGGCTGGAGAGGTTCGCTAGATCGCCCGTGTGCTGGTAGGGCGCCACCATCAGGTGGCCGGTGTTGTACGGATACCGGTTGAGCAGGGCGAAGGCGTAGGCTTCCCGCGCCACCACTAGGAGGGTGGCGTCCTCGCTCGGCGCCGCCTGGCCGGCCTCGCACAGGAAGCACCCCGGGGGGCGCGGCGCGCCGATGAACGTCATGCGCCAGGGAGCCCACAACGGTTGAGTCACGGCCGTCACATCATAGGGTCGGACACGGGAGGCTTGCTCAGACACTACTACAGAATTGTGTTAGACTGCCGGGGGTAAGCGGCCATGCTGGAAACACCCCCACCCTTCCTTCGCCCCTGTACGCGGAGGAGATTAGGAACGACTTGCTACACTGGTTCCTCATTTCGCGAGCGTGGGGCCGTGGCGCAGCTGGGAGCGCGATTGCATGGCATGCAATAGGTCAGCGGTTCGAATCCGCTCGGCTCCACAACATTCCCCCTGACATATGGCCAACACCGCTATCCCCACCTACGATCCGCAGGCTATCGAGCCGCGGTGGCGCGCGGCCTGGCAGAAGGCCGGTCTCTTCCGGGTCACCGAAGATCCCGCCAAGCCGAAGTTCTTCAACCTGGTCATGTTCCCCTACCCGTCGGGCCCGCTGCACATGGGGCACTTCCGTAACTACGTTTTCGGCGACGCATTCGCCCGCTACAAGGTCATGCGGGGCTTCAACGTGCTGAACCCGTTTGGCTGGGACGCGTTCGGGCTACCCGCCGAGAACGCGGCCATCCAGAGCGGCATCCCGCCGCGGATCTCGACAGAACAGAACATCGAGATCTCCAAGGGCGAGCTCAACATCATGGGTGTCATGTACGCCTGGGACCGCGAGGTCACCACCTGCAACCCGGACTACTACCGGTGGAACCAGTGGCTCTTCCTCAAGTTCTTCGAGCGCGGCCTAGCCTACAAGAAACTCGCGCCGGTGAACTGGTGCCCGAAAGACAACACCGTCCTCGCCAACGAGCAGATCGTGAACGGCCGCTGCTGGCGGTGCGGCACGCCGCCCACCAAGCGCGACCTGGAGCAGTGGTTCTTCAAGATCACGGCCTACGCCGACCGGTTGCTGGAAGGACTCAAGCGCCTCGACCGGTGGCCGGAGCGGGTCAAGGTCATGCAGACCAACTGGATCGGCCGCAGCGAGGGGGCCGAGTTCGACTTCCCGGTAGAGGGCAACCATCCGCCGGTCCGCGTCTTCACCACGAGGCTGGACACCATCTACGGCGTGACCTTCATGGTGTTGGCGCCAGAGCATCCCCTGGTCCCCGCCATCACCGCCCCCGCCCAACGTGCCGCCGTGGTTGCCTACCTAGAGAAAACCCGGACGGAGACCGAAGTCGAGCGCCTGTCCACCGAGCACGAGAAGACCGGCGTCTTCACCGGCGCCTACGCCCGCAATCCCTTCACCAACGAGCAGGTTCCCATCTGGGTGGCCGATTACGTCCTGGCCACCTATGGCACCGGGGCCATCATGGGCGTGCCGGGCAACGACGCCCGCGATTTTCACTTCGCCACCCAGCATGGGCTTCCCATCCGGGAAGTCGTTAGCGCCAAGCCGGAACCGATCGGCATTCCGAAGACGGCCCTGGAACTGGGTCTGGCCGAGGGCTTCGCCGTCAACTCCGGGCCGTACCGCGGTCTGCCGAGCGCGGAGGCCCTGGCCCGGATTACCGCTGAGGCCGAGGGCCGCGGCATCGGCACGCGCACCGTCACCTACCGGTTGCGTGACTGGCTGATCTCGCGGCAGCGCTACTGGGGGACGCCCATCCCGATCGTCTACTGCCCGGACCACGGCATCGTGCCGGTCCCCGAAGCCGACCTGCCCATCGAGCTGCCCCCCTTCGTCCAGTTCCGGTCGGACGGCCAGAACCCGTTGATGCACATGCCCGAGTTCGTCGACACCATTTGTCCCCGGTGCGGCAAGCCCGCCAAGCGCGAGACCGACACCATGGACACCTTCGTCGACTCCTCCTGGTACTTCCTGCGGATGGCGACCGGGCCGGACGACACCCAGCCCTTCGACAAGCGCAAGGTCGACTACTGGATGCCAGTCGACCAGTACACGGGGGGCATCGAGCACGCTATCCTCCACCTGCTCTACGCCCGGTTTTTCGTGAAGGTGCTGTTCGACGCCGGCATGGTCTCGGTGGACGAGCCCTTCGCAGCCCTCTTTTCGCAGGGGATGATCCTCCGCTTCGGGTCCGCCATGTCCAAGTCGAAGGGCAACGGCGTGGAGCCGAACTACATTGTCGAAGCCTATGGGGCCGATACCGGCCGGATCTACGAGCTGTTCATCGGGCCGCCCGAGCTGGATGCGGAATGGAACGACCGGGGGGTGGAGGGGGTCGCCAAGTTCCTGCACCGTGTCTGGCGCCTGGTCGTCGGCGACAGCATCGAGGCGCGCCCGGACCTGGCCCCGGTGTCCTCGGCGGACCTCGTCCGAAAACTGCACGAGGTGATCGACAAGGTCACTCGCGACGTGGAGGGGTTCCACTTCAACACCGCCATGTCCGCCCTGATGGAGCTGGCCAACACCATGCAGAGCTACCTCCAGTCGGGCGGTGTCCGCGATGCTGCCTGGGACGGCGTGGCGCGCGATCTCACCCGCCTGCTGGCGCCGTTTGCCCCCCACCTGGCGGAAGAGCTCTGGACACGCCAGGGTCAGAAGGGCCTGGTTGCCTTTGCTGCGTGGCCCGAGGTCGACCAGGCCCTGCTCAAGCGCGACACGGTCCTGCTGGTGGTCGAGGTCGACGGCAAGGTCCGCGACCGGATCCCGGTCCCAGCCGGCGGCGACCAAGCGCGCGCCCACGCCCGAGCCCTGGAGAGCGAGAAGGTCCAGCGGTCGCTGGCCGGCCGCCCGGTGGCTCGGGCGATTTACGTCCAAGACCGCCTGATCAACCTGGTCACCCGCTAGCCAGTGTGAGGCCCACTCCGATGACCTCCGCACGTCCTGGTGCTATGTGCTAGCGAAATGACGAACTGGTGGCAGATCGCCCAACGGGCTCGCGGCTGGCTGTATCGACATGACTGGCGCCTGGCCCTGTCGCTGGCGGCCCTGATCGTCGCCGCAGCGGCCTGGATGGCCTGGCCGCGAGACGCGAGCCCATCGTCCACCCCGGCCGCGGCGTTGAGCGTCGACGAGATCGAGACCGCCCGCGAGCGCTGGGTCGTCGTCTACGTCAGCGGGGCTGTCGTCCATCCCGGCCTTTACCGGCTGCAGCCGACGCAGCGGGTGTCGGACGCCATAGTGGCGGCCGGCGGCATCACCGAGGACGCCGATTCCGCCTGCCTGCCCAACCTGGCGGCGCATCTGCGCGACGGCAAGGAGTACCGAGTGCCGGCGCGAGGCCAGGGCTGCAAGGGCAACAAGAAGACCAGGCTGGACATCAACACCGCCACCCGCGACCAGCTGCTGGCCGTGGCCGGAATGGACGAAGGATTGGCCGACGCCATCATCGCCTACCGCGAGACCTACGGCGGCTTTCAGCGCCTGTCGGAGCTGAAGAGCGCGCTGGGCGTTGACAGCACGCTCTACAAACAGCTCCAGAAGTCCCTCACCGTGCCGTGAGGCTTCCCTGGTGGATCGGTGCGCTGGTGCTCACCGCCTGGAGCGTGGGCATCCTGGTCATGGTCTTGCTCCGCCCGCCTGCCTGGGCGCTGGTGGCCCTCGCGTTCCTGATCGCGCTAGTGGTCTCCGTGATTCAGCGATCCATGGCCTTGGTCGCGCTGGCGGCGGCGGTTGCACTGGGCCTGGGCGTGATGCGTGGCACGCTGTCGTCAACCCCGACACTGGCCGCCGGACTGCGCGGCCAGGAGACCACCGTCGCCGGTGAGGTCGATGACGACCCAGTCGCCCATCGGCACGGGACCCGTTTGATCATCAGGGTCGCCACCCTCCATACCCGCGTGCTGGCCACCGTGTATGGCGCCCCGGTGGTGCACTACGGCGACCTGGTCCTGTTGACCGGCCGGCTGGAGGCGGCGCCCCGCTTCGACACCTTCGACTACGCCAGCTACCTGGCGGACCACGGCATCAGTGGCATCCTCCAGTCGCCGCATCTGGTCCGCGTCCTGCCGCACCCCGGTGATCCGCTGCACGCCGCGATCTTCGCTGTCCGCCATGCCCTGGTGGCCGGTATCGATCGCGCCTTACCCGAACCGCAGGCCGCCCTGCTGCTGGGGGTGGTCTTTGGCTACCGGCAAGCCCTCCCCCGGGCGCTAGAGCAGCAGATGATCGCCTGCGGCCTGATCCACATCGTGGTCATCTCCGGGCTCAAGGTTTCGCTGCTGGCCCGCATCGTCCACCAGGGCGTCGGCCGGCTGGCGCCCGGCATCGCTCCCTTCGTCGCCCTGGGGGCCATGCTCACCTACGCTCTGGTCAGCGGCGCCTCGGCGGCAGCCCTTCGCGCCGCAGCCATGGGGAGCCTGGTGGTGCTGGCCGGCACGCTGCATCGCGAAACCCAGGTGGTGGCGTCGATGGCGCTCACGGCCGCCGTCATGCTGGGTCTGGACCCGTCGCTGGCTCACGACGTCAGCTTTCAGCTGTCGTTCGCCGGGACCCTCGGCATCGCCGGGCTGACCGATGCCATCGCGGCCCGACTGCCGTTCCTCCCCACGCTGCTCCGCGATCCGTTCGCGGCCACCCTGGCCGCCGAGGCCGCCACCTGGCCCCTGATGCTGGCCAGCTTTCACCAGGTGTCGCTGGTGGCGCCGGTGGCCAACGCCCTGGTGCTCCCCCTGCTGCCGGTGGTCATGGTCATCGGCGGATCCGGCGCCATCCTGGCTGCGGTGTGGCAGGCGGCCGGCTGGCCGGTGCTGCAGCTGGCCGGTCTGATCATCGCCTGGTTCCAACGGGTCATCGAGGTCACGGCGGCGGCTCCGGCAGCCAATCTCACCATGCCCTACTTTCCGCCGCGCTGGATCGCGGCGGCGGCCATCCTCAACGGCGGCAGCCTGGCGGCCCTCAAGCTGCGGCGGTTCTTCTGGCAGCGCCGGGTGTGGGCCGCCCTGGGCGGCCTGGCATTGGTTGTGACCGCCCTGCTCCTGGTTCAGCCCGACGGCAAGGTGCATATCTATGCCCTCGACGTGGGCACCGGTTCGGGCGTGTTGATCCGGACCGCGGGCGGCCAGCAGATCCTCTTCGATGCCGGCCCGGACCCCGACCGGTTTGCCCAGGCCGTGGGGCGCGTGCTGCCGCCGACGTCGCGCGGGCTCAGGCTGTGGATCCTGACCGGCGGCCGCCGGGCCGAGGTGGGGGCTGCGTCAGCGGTGATGCGGCGGTTCGATATCGCGCAGGTGCTGGTGACCGACTCGGCGGCGTGGAGCCCGTCACTGCTGGCCACCGTCAATGCTGCCCGCCAGGCCGGCATTCCCATAAGCGCCGATACCATGCCGCCTGTGATCGACGGTGTCACCCTTCGGCTCGCGGCCGACGGCCGGACCT
>Ga0209802_1000409_pt1 | contig 32781 bp, 30 predicted proteins | sample GraSoiAngelo_129_FD_185886 | JGI IMG/M metagenome (GOLD analysis project Ga0209802, IMG submission 185886) | Grasslands soil microbial communities from the Angelo Coastal Reserve, California, USA - 14_0927_12_40cm (SPAdes) (version 2) | ecosystem: Environmental > Terrestrial > Soil > Grasslands ... | reverse complement strand
CTCGAGACCGGCGAGCGGGTCTCGGTGGAGAAGCCGGCGGCCCAGCTGGCCGAGGACCGCGCGGTCATTCGTCGGGCGGCCGAGGGAATCGCCGCCGAGCTGTTTCCGGCGCGCCCGGACCGGGTGAAATGCGCGGGCTGCGACTTTCGCTTGCTCTGTCCGAGCGCAGCATTCTAGGCTCTAGACCCGCGTCATGTGTGGCCGATGCGCTGGTCGGTCATCACTGCCTCAACGAAAGCCTGTGGAGGGAGGTACCGGTGCGCGCCAACGTAATGAGCGATCAAGTTGGGGGCAGCGAACACTACGGTGTCCCTGCCGCGAACCCTGATTTCGGCGTCGCCCAGAGCTCGCTTGCCGGCACCATAAGGCACTCGGATCGGGTATTCCCCGGAGCAGAACGGACAAGGCTCCCACCCTCTGGTTGGATTCACTGGGAGTTCGACGGCCAGATGAACGAGGCGCTCCGCGAGTTCGGGCTCCGTCTCGCCCGTGGCAAACGAGTGGTTGCGATCGAGCCAGCCGACGTTGAGAGCACCCGCCTCGGGGGCTGGCCCAAAGGCATAAGGACTTAAGTCCTCGAACCAGGTCATGGTTCAGCGCGGCGTCCCGCGATTTTCGCCAGGAACCGAGCGATGGTGAAGGCCCCCTGGGCGTCGACGGTCTGGCGAGCCCGGCGGCGATCGGCCTCGCGCTCCGGCTCGGGCTTCGCGTACCAGGCGCGCACCGCCGCTACCAGCTGACTGACTTGCGGCACGAACTGGCCCACCCGCAGGCGCAACACCTCGCGCACGTTGCCGGTTTCCTGACCCGGAAGCCGGGCCGTGAGCAGCAGGGGGCAACCACAGGCCAGCGCCTCCGCGATCATGCCCGGACCGGCGCGGGTGACCACCAGGTCGGAAGCGAGCATGAGCTCCGGCATGTTGTCCACGAAGCCGAAAACGTGGACCCCGGCGTGGCTCTCCTCGCGCAGGCGGCGGGCCAGTCGCTCGTTGCGCCCGCACACGGCGAGCACCTGCAGGTCGAGCGGCAGCGCCGCCAGGGCGCGCGCGTAGCGATCGAGCGGCTCCGTGCCGTCTCCCCCGCCGACCAGTAGCACGGTGGGCGCATACGGTCGGAGCTTCAGCGCTTGCCGGGCGCTGCGGCGGTCGGGGTAGCGGCGGATCGCATCCGCGAGCCGGGGATGCACCGGGAGGCCGGCCCGGAACAGCCGAGCCTCGGGGATGCCGCGCTGCCGGCAGAGGGCCATGGCTGGCTCCGACGGACAGATGACAAACGACGCGCGCGGGTCTGTCCAAGCGTGATGGAAGTCGATCCAGTCGGTAATCACGGTGACCAGCGGGACCGCCCTGGGAAGGACATCGAGAGCGACGTGATTGAGCAGGGGATGGAAGCTGGCCACCAACGCTGGCGGCGGATCCAACAGCTGGCGCATGCGGGGGCGCAGCCCACGCCCCAGGGTGCCCTGAATGGTGCGTACCGTGGGGGCGGCATTGGTGACGTGGTACCCGAGCGCCCAGAGAGCGGGGGCGTGGCGCGTGATCGGGCCGTAGAGCGCGGTCACCCGGCGGGCCAGGATGCCGGCCTCGCGCGACATCGGGTCTTCCAGATCAAGGGTGAAGCGCTGCGGGGCCACTCGCTCGAAGGCGGCTTGCACGGCCTCGGCCGCCACCCGATGACCAGCACCGGTTTCGGAGAACAGGAAGACCAGCCGGGGCCGGTCGGTTAGATCAGCCGTTCGGCCGCCTGCATTTGCGCGCGTGTGCCGATGGCTACCAGCAGGTCGTCGGTTTCGAGCACCTGGGTGTCGGCGGGATTGAGGCGCAGCTGCCCGCTGCGCTTGCGGATGGCGAGCACGTTGGCCCCCACCGCGCGGAGGCCGGAGTCGGCCAGGGTGGTGCCCAGCAGCCGGGACCCCGACGGCACCAGCAGCTCCTCGATCACCAGGTCGATGTTCTCGCCCTGCAGTACGGTGTCCAGCAGATCGACCGCCACCGGATGGATGGCGAGCGCCGCCATCCGATGGGCGCCCATCAGATAGGGGGAGACCACCTGGTTCGCGCCCGCGCGTCGCAGCTTCTCGGTTGAGTCCTGGAAGGAGGACCGGGCCACGATGAACAGCGCCGGGTTCAGGGCTCGGGCGGTCAGGGTGATGAAGACGTTGCGCTCGTCCGAGTCCACCGCGGTGACCAGTCCCTTGGCTCGCAGGATACCGGCCTCCAGAAGCGCCTCATCGGAAGCCGCGTCCCCCGCGACGAACAGGATCTGGCTGGCCCGCAGCCTGGTCAGGGGCTCCGGGTTGGCCTCGACCACGACGAATGGCGTCCCGCTCTGGGTAAATTCCGCGGCCACGCCGGTCCCCATCCGGCCGAAGCCGCAGACGATGTAGTGATCGGTCAGGCTCTCGACCCGGCGCTCCATTCGACGCCTCCTAGCGTAGCTGGCGATCTGTCCCTCGACGAGCAGCTCGCCGAAGATCCCAAACGTATACAGCATGGTGCCCACCCCGCTGATGATCACGGTCATGTTGAAGATGCGGCCGGCGTCGTCCAGGGGGTGGACCTCCTGGTAGCCGATGGTGGTGACCGTGGTCAGCGTCATGTAGAGCGCGTCGATCAAAGACCAGTGTTCCAGCAGCATGTAGCCGGCAATGGCGTAGGCGAAGACCAGGGCCAGGGCCAGAAGGGGAAGCCGAAATCGGCGGAGGGGGCTGTGAGCGGGGATGGGGGTTTGACCTGGGGCTCGGCCGGGTACCGAGATGATGTCACACCGTAACATACGATCTCGACCCTCACAATCCCGTACCCACCCTGCCGCCGATCCAGAATTGACCGGCAGCGGCCTGGTCGAGGACGATGTGAGGAGCGCCCGGCGACCGAACGTCACAGGAGGCACTACGACAGACCGTCGGCCACTGGCCATCGTCAGCGTCCATGCCTCGCCGCTTGCGGCCCTGGGCTCGCAGGAGAACGGCGGGATGAACGTGTACGTGCGCGCCGTCTGTGAGGAATTGAGCCGGCATGGCGTCCCGACCGAGGTGTTCACCCGCCGCACCGACACCGGCCCGGACCGGGTCCGGCTGGCGGATCTCAGCTGGGTAACGCGCGTCCCGGCCGGCGATCCGGCCGCCTCGGCCAAGGAGGACCTCTTCGACCTGCTTCCGGCCTTCACCCAGGCGGTCCTGGCGGAGCAGGAGCGGCGCGGCGTGGACTACCAGCTGATTCACAGTCACTACTGGCTCTCCGGCTGGGTGGCGCGGCAGCTGAAGGCAGAGTGGCGGGTCCCCTGGTTTCACACGGCGCACACGCTGGCCCGGGTCAAGAATGAGCGGGCGGCCGCCGGATCCTTAGCCGAGCCCGAGCATCGGATCGCCGTCGAGCAGGCCGTGGTCCGCGATTCCGACCGGCTGGTCGCCTCGACCATGGCGGAAGCCGAGGACCTGATTCGCCTGTACGGGGCCGACTGGTCGCACCTGACGGTGGTCCCACCAGGTGTCAGCCTCAAAATGTTTGGACCGCGACCCACCAGGGAGCTGCGGCTCCGGCTGGGCCTGCTCGACACGCGGGTGATCCTGTTTGCTGGCCGGTTGGAGCGACTCAAAGGCGCGGAGACGCTGCTGGAAGCCTTCGCGCTCCTGCAACGCCGGCCCCCGGTGAGCCAGCCAATGGCTTTGATCGTGATTGGCGACGACAGCCACAACGGGGCCGTCGAGAGCCGCTCCGAGGGGGGAGAGCGGCGCCGGCTGGAAGCCCTCGCCGCCCGGCTGGGGATCGCCGGCTCCGTTCGGTTCATGGGGGCGGTGGCGCAGGGCGCGCTGGCCACCTACCTGAGCCTGGCGGACGTCTGCGTGGTTCCCTCGTACACCGAGTCCTTCGGGCTGGTGGCGCTGGAGGCCGCCGCCTGCGGCACCCCCGTGGTGGCCGCCCGGGTAGGCGGCCTGCCGGCCATCGTCAAAGACGGGCTGACGGGCTACACGATCCCGGGCCACCAACCGGCCCTGTACGCGGAGCGGATTGGCCAGCTGCTCCAGGACGACGAGTTGCGCCGCTGCTTCAGCCGACGTAGCCGAATGGTCGCCACCCAGTTCAGCTGGGAACGGACCGTCGAGCGCCTGCTGGAGGAATACCGCCGGGCCGAGGAAGTCGAGCTCCAGCCGGCCGTCAGCCGCTAACCGCCCCCTCCCGTTCCTGAAGGAAGGGGAACACCAACCCTGAGGTTGACAGCCTGTCCAGGATTTGATTGAATGACCAAACACAGTTGACTGACCATTCAATCAACCAGGAGCGCCACACCCGGGGAGGGGACCAGACCCGCGATCGGATCGTGGAAGCGGCCTACCGTGCCCTGCTGAAGCAGGGGTATCACCAGACCTCCATGAAGGACATTGCCGCCGAAGCCGGGGTGGCGCCCGGCCTGGCCCACTACTACTTCGAGAGCAAAGAGGACTTGCTGGTGGCGGTCATCGAGCGGGCCTGCCTGCCGCTCAAGCAGGAATGGGACGCGCAGCGCCGCCTGCTGGGAGGCGAGGCGCCCAGCCCGGAGCAGGCCCTGTCGCAAGCCCTAGCGGGCTTCCAGTTCGCCAAGGAGGAAGTGCGGCGGTTTCTGGACATGCACCGGCTGGTGTTCGACATGTTTGGGGTGGGGCTGCACAACCCACGCATTGCCGCCGCCGTGGCGCGATTCATCAATGAGCGGCGCGAGGATATCGCGCTGGTGGCCCGCGCGGTGGTGGCGGCTTCGGCGGTCAAGCCGGCCTCGGACCCGGAGGCGCTGGCGGCCGCCGTCTGGGGAGCCATGAACGGCATCGTCCTGCAGAAGTTGATGGACCCCGACTTCGATTCGGATGCGGCGATCAACGCGCTCTCCGAGATGGCGTTCACCCTGGCCGCGGTCCCGGTGCCCGCCAGGATCAGCGAGGGGAGGGAGTAGCGATGTTCGCGGCCTGGGGTCGATTCGTCTATTGGTTTCGGTGGCTGGTGCTGGGCTTCTCGGGCCTCATGCTGACGGCGTCGATCGTGGCGTTGAGCCAGGGCGGGACTCTCCAGAACACCAGCCAGCCCGGGCTCGAGTACGCGCGAGCCGCCAGCCTGATCGCCAAGGAACTGCCGCAACCGGGCGGGTCGTCGTTCGACCTGATCTTCCGCAGCGATGCGCTCACCGTGCGGGATCCGGCATTCCGAGCCGCTATGGATTCCGCCCTTGCCCCACTACGGGCCGACTCCCGGGTGGACCTGGTCAGCACTCCGTATTCCAGCCCGCCCAGCGCGGCCGCCGCGCTCCAGTCCCGGGACGGCCACGCCATGCTGGCCGTCGTCTCGGTCAAGGATGACTTCCCCACGGCGCGCCAGTACTACGAGCAGCTGCGCGCGCTCGTCCATTCCGACCGGCTGACGATCCTGGCCACCGGAAACCTGGCCGTCGGCCACGACTTCGACACCATCCTGAAGGCGGACCTGCAGCGGGCTGAGCTGGTGTCGCTGCCCCTGGCCGCGGTGTTACTACTGGTCGTGTTCGCCACGGTGGTGGCCGCCCTGTTGCCGCTGGGCGTCGGCGGGCTGGCGGTGGTGGGCGGGCTGGCCGGCGTTGGTCTGCTGGCGCGGGTGACCGACGTATCCACCTATGCCACCAACATCGTCACCCTGATCGGCCTGGGGGTGGCCATCGACTACTCCCTGTTCATGGTCAACCGATTCCGCGAAGAGCTGGCCGGCGGCCGCTCGGCGGAGGAGAGCCTGGCGCGGACCATGGCCACCGCCGGCCGCGCGGTGACGTTTTCTGGATTGACCGTGGCCATCGGCCTCAGCGGGATGCTCTTCTTCCAGGGCTCGTTCCTGGCTTCCATGGGACTGGCTGGCGCGGTAGTGGTTGCCATCGCCGTGCTCTATGCCCTCACCTTCCTGGCGTCACTGCTGGCGGTTCTGGGAGGTCGGGTCAACCGGCTGCGGCTGCCCCTGCCCCGCCGGCGCGCCGGGCGCGGGCTCTGGCATGGCGTGGCCACCTGGGTAATGCGCCGGCCGGTGCTGGTGCTGGTTCCGGTGCTCGCCCTCCTGGCCCTGATCGCCTCTCCCTTCGTCCACATCCGACTGGCCAACGGCGACGTCAACATGCTCCCGCCCGCTGCCGAGTCGCGCCGGGCGACCGAGATGCTGATGGAGCAGTTCCCGGGGCACAACCTGACCACCATGACCGTGGTCGTTCGTTACACCGAAGGGCCGCCCCTCACCGCTGACCGGGTCGGTGATCTGTATGACTTCAGCCGCCGCCTGGCCGCGATTCCCAACGTCGAGCGGGTCACCAGTGTGGTCAACCTGGACCCGGCCCTGGGGCGCACCGATTACCAGGCCCTCCTCAGCGGGCCGACCGCCCAGGCGCCGTCGTCCGTGCAGGATGCCGTCCGCCAGAGCGTCGGCAAAGACATCGTCGTGCTCAACGTAGGCACCCGCCAGGGGGCGCAAAGCGATCAGGCTCGGGCCATCGTGCGGGCGATTCGCGCCCTCAAGCCGCCCTCGGGGAGCCAGATCCTGGTAGGCGGGCTGACCGCGTACGACATCGACCTGCTCAGTTTCATCCTGCAGCGCATCCCCGGCGCCGTCCTCTTCGTGGTGTTGATGACCTACCTGGCCCTGTTCCTGCTCACCGGCTCGCTGGTGTTGCCGCTCAAGGCGGTGGTCATGAACGTGATCTCGATTTCCGCTTCTTTTGGAGCGCTGGTGTGGGTCTTCCAACAGGGCCACCTCAGTCACCTCCTCAACTTCACAGCCTCGTCGATCGATCCTTCGGTCCCTGTCCTCCTCTTCTGCATCGTGTTCGGCCTCTCCATGGACTACGAGGTCATGCTGATCAGCCGGATCCAGGAAGAATACCGGCGCACCGCCGACACGACCCATGCGGTGGCGGAGGGCCTCGAGCGAAGCGGCCGGCTGGTCACCGGCGCGGCCGCCATTATGGTGGCGGTCTTCGCCGCCTTCGGGCTGGCGGACGTGGTGCTGATCAAGTCCATTGGGCTGGGGCTGGCCCTGGCCGTCGCTATCGATGCCACCCTGGTCCGGGCGCTGATCGTCCCCGCCGTCATGCGGCTGCTCGGTCCCGCCAACTGGTGGTCACCTCGGCCGTTGACGCGGCTGTACCGGCGGACCAACCTGGGCGAGCCGCTCGAACCCACACCCGAAGCGGCGTAACCGAACCTAACGGGCCCGGGGCCCGGCAAACTTTCATCCACCCAACGCGATATACCGATGTGGTCCGGGCCGTCCCATCTTCGGAACCGCCGGTGGTGCCGCGCACGCCGCGCGCGCCGGGGCTGGGGGTGGATCGGGGCGGGTGGCAAATCTTCGCGGCCCAGGGACTGAGCGGCCTCGGCACCGCGCCCTTTGTCGTCTTCGGCCCCATCTTTCAGCGTCAGCTGGGGGCGACCGCGGTGGAGATCGGCCTGATCGGGGCGCTGGGGCTGGTCCTCGGCACCCTGTCCATGCTCCCGGGCACCTGGCTGGCGGAACAGTATCACCTGCGCAGGACCATCTTCTGGGGCTGGCTATTGACGCTCCCGGCGCCGCTCCTGTTCGCCCTCGCGCCCGACTGGCGCCTCACCGCCATCGGGACGGTCTTCCTGGGGGTGGCGGTCTGCAATACGCCGGCGATCAATGTCTACCTGACGCTGGAGGTGCCGAGGGACCGCATCAGCTTCGTGATGACGACCGTCGTCTCGGCCTTCTCCCTGGGCCTGATCGTGGCCACCGTGGCATGCGGCTGGCTGGCCCAGATGATCGGGATTCGCTGGCTGTTTGCGGGCGCCTTCCTCCTCTTCGTCGCGGCGGCCGCCTGCGTGGCCAACCTGCCGCGAAAGACGCTGCCGCCCGATGCCACCGTCCGGGTCGCCTACCGTGATCTGCTCCGGTTTCGTCCGTACGTGGTCGGGGTCGCCTTGTTCTCAGCGGTCACCGTCATCATCTTCATCCCCTGGACGTTCACCACCCTCTATGCCCGGGAGGTGCTGCACGCGGACGACCTGACCATCGGGATGCTGATGGCGGTCTTCTATCTCGGGTCCGTTTTCATCGGCCTCGCCCTCAGCCGGTTGCGTGGCGCGGTGGGGCCCATGGTGGTCGTGCTCGGCTTCGAGGCGGCGTTCATCGCGTCCGCCATTCTGTTACTGTCGGCCGGCGCGTTCCCCATCATTGCGGTCGCCTTCTTCCTGCGCGGCGCGTTCTGGTCCTTCCGGCAGGTCATGACCGCCCTGGTGGGGGAGGCCCTGCCGAGCCGGGCGCTGGCCAAGGGATACGGCCTGTTTGCCCTGGTGACGGGCGTGGCGGCCGCCGTGGCATCGCCCATCGGAGGCTGGCTGTACGGGGTGGAGCCCAGGCTGGCATTCTGGACATCGGCGGCCCTGATGGGAGCCGCATTGGTGGCCACGGTGCTGGCCGCGGCGGCACTCCGTCCCCAAGCCGTAACAGGCCCCCGGCCGGCGCCGTCGGTGGCGCCCGGGCGGGAGGAGCCGGCTAGCAAAGCCGCTTAAGCGAGCGCTACTGGCCGGCGGGATTCCAGCTGGGAGCGAAACCGGTGTAGGGGAAGTTGGCCGCCCATCGGGTGAGCTGCTGGGGCCGCGACCCATCGGCGTTCATGACGCAGATCTGCGGCACGCCGTCGATGGTCGCCACGTAGCCGATCCGGCGGTCGTAGAGGGGCGCGTCCGGGGCGCTGCCGTTGGGCGCGTCTGCGGTCCCGGTTACCTTGCTCACACCACCCGCCTCCTGGGAGGCGAAGATGTTGACCCGATACAGCATGCTGGTCGCGCCATCGCCGACCGCGATCACGATGGTCCCGTTGTCGTTCAACCAGGTGATCGCGCGGGCATCCAGGGCGGCCGCTCGGAAGTAGGTGCCCGTGCCGCTGGCCGTCAGGTCGTAGATCCAGGTCTCTGGGCCCTGGGCTGCCATCCGTCGGAAGGCGAGCTTGGTCCCATCCGCCGACCAAGAGGGCTGGTCGGCCGGATCGGTGAGCCCGGGTGGCGGGTACCGGGATCGCAGGTCGAGGTTGTAGATAAAGAGCCGGGGCGTGCCGGGTGGGTCCTCGGCCGCGAAGGCGAGAAATTTTCCATCCGGGCTAAAGGTCACCGGAGCTCGCACCGGCAGATCGTCCACCAGCGGCCGGTCGTGGGCCCCGGCCAGCTGATACTGGCGCAGGCGGTTGCGCGAGAGGTAGACGATGCTGGTGCCGTCCGGCGTCCAGTACACAGAGCTGGCCTCCACCCGCAGGTCCTGGGTTTCCCCGGTGGCGACCGTCACGATCAGGACGCGGCCCTCCAAGGCGCCAATCGTGTTCTCGATCACCACCAGCTGCTGGCCATCGGGCGCCCAATCGAACCCCAGGAGGCTCGTCGAGGCCCGCTCGGTGTCGGACAGGGTGAACACCTGCTTGGGAGTTGACTCCTCGAGGAAGGAGTCCGGGTGCGGATCCACCACCGCCACGCCAAAGGCGGGCTGTCCGCGCTCGCCCATCAGGTAGCCGAGCTTGCGGGCCAGCGACTGGGCCCCGGTGCGAAAGCGGCTCTCTACCCGGCCGACCATCGCGTTCTGATGTATGTCCAGCGCGCCCTCGATAGATACCGTGTACTGCGTGTTGGGCTGGAGTAGGGCCAGCGGCACGATGTCGAACTGGGCACTGTCCCCTGGGCGCTGCCGAAGGAGGAAGGGGATATCGGGGTCGATCCGGACAGCAGCCTGGATCGTGGTGGGGTCCATGGCGCGGTTGAAGCTGAGCAGGATATTGCGGTCGGGTGCGACGCCGGTCGCGCGGTTGCCGGGGTCGATGCGCTGCAGGGTGGGCCGGCTTTCGGTGGTAAACGTCCATGACCGCTCAAAGCTGTCGTGTCGGCCGCTGAGGTCGGCGTAGCCGCCATGCAGGGCCACCGTGTAGGTGGTGGCCGGATCCAGGTTCACGCTTTTGTGGGTGAAGATCAGCGCGTTCCGATTCCAGACGAAGCGGCAGCGAGCCGAGACCGCACAGCCCGGCAGCGCCGGTTTGAGCTCGAACCGCCCCTCCACCGACGCATGGTCCATCGGGCGGTCGAACTCGACCCGGATGTCCTGGTTGGTCGGCACATCGCCGGCTCCCCGACTCGGATCGATGCTGACGATCTTGGGCGGATCCGCGGAGCAGGCCGCCAGCGCGGCCGTCAGCAGAAATGTCGCCAGGAGGAAGGGAACCCCTCGATCGTCCATGGCATGAGCTTAGCTAGTGTCCCGGATCAGAAATTCGTTGGAAATTCATCGGCCTGGGCGGCCGGGCGCCTGTGGCGCTGATGCCGGCGTTAGGGGGCCCGGCGAAAGTCGTCACCTATCACCGGATAGGCTCCTCCTTCCGCCACCCCTGCCTTGGCACCGGCCGCCGAGGCCGCGACTTTCTCAATGAACTTCCGATCCGGGACACTAGCCGGCTTTAGAATTTCGCGCCCGTGGGCGGATGGCGAAAATCCGAACGGGCTCGCCTGAAGTCGGGGTTGGCCCTCGAGGTCGGGCTAGCGCTCAGCCTCAAGGACCTGGCGCATCTGGTCGGCCAGGTTGGCGAGCCGGGCAGGGTCGACGAACATGATGGACGTTTGCGAGATCCGGTCGATGGTTCGGTCCAGGGCGTCGAGGTGCGGCTCCGTTGACGCCAGCATCTCCTTCACCTTCTTGGCGCGGTTGCCGAGGGACTCATCGGCCAGCGCATAGAGCTGGTTCATCAGTCCTTCCCAGTCCACATCGGTTTCGGCCTGGACGGGGGGCGGTGCGTGCTGGGGTGCGGGCGGGCCAGGCGCATAGGCCGGTCTCTGCGCGACCGGCGGCGGCGACGGGGCGGTCCGGGCGGACTGGTGGGCCATCGCCGGGCTGGTCAGCATGTCCTCCAGGTTGACCGATGACGGCTCCTCCAGGTCGGCCACGGCTTTGACCTCGATCCGCGTCCGCGGGTCCTTGCACAGCGCGAGGACGACATCTGCCTGCGGTGAGAGCTGGGGCTGGCTGCGGGTGAAGGCCCCCAGCAGGTGGCCGCCCCGCAGCATGATGATCCCCATCTCATCGGGGGCCCGCGCCAGCAGGCTGCCATGCAACTGCTCTTCCTGCAGGTACTCGAGCAACGCCTTCACATCGACAAACCGGGCCAGCAGGCCCTGCAGGATGGTGGGCGCGGTCAAGAGCTGGTAGATGGCGGTGACGACTTCGGGCGAGAGATCGATCACATCCATCGTCCCTTCGCCGCGATCCACGTCGTTCTTGTAGAGCGTGAATGCCGTGCGGCCGGTGGTCACCACTGCGCCGCCGTCGTAGAAGCTTTCGATCAGGCTGCCCTGGTAGAACAGGATCATGCCGCGAGACGCTTGCCCGGTTAATCGCAGATATCCGGTGAGCCGGTCGGCGCTCAGGGAGCGAAGCAGCTTGGGGAAATCGACAAAGGCCGTCTTCAAGGATTCGTAGACGAGCCTCCCTACCGGCAGGGGGTAGAGCTCCGTGGCCGAGACCGACGTCTCGGTCGCCGGCGCGGGCGGGCTGTTGTTGGGCGCCACCGGTGTCGGAGCCTTGGCGGTGGTCGTCGGCGTCGAGGCCGTCATCGTTGGCACTGCCCGGTCGGCGGAACCGGAGTTGGAGGGGGCCAGCCCGCGCCGCTCCGCTTCAGCCAGGATGTCGGCCGTCGAAGCCTTGATCGTCTCCTCGGCCGGTAGCTTGGACTTGGGATCGAACGTGTAGTCACCGTGCTGCCAGGTCAGCGGCACAAAGACCGCTTCTTCGCCTTGGGTGCCGTCGCCGTAGGCATGGAAAAGATGGCCGAAAAGGAAGAAGAGCGCAAAGGTCTCACTTCCCTGTCGCACCTGTAGCGTCCCTGTCGCCCGCTGCGCCTGCATCGACTGCAGGAGATTTGCCAGCGGCATCTGCTCCAGGGACCCGCGATTGTCGAAGAGTTTCGGCGTTTGCTCCTTGGTGTCCAAAAGCCTCCCGCCGCCCCGGAATTTTCCCCATGTTAGCACAGGCCAAATTGAGATCAGGCAAACCCCGAGTGACCCCGCGTGGCCCAATTCAACCGATCTGACTAATCTGGGGGCATGCCAGCGCTGATTGAGTGCCGCGATGCCGGGACGTGGGATGCATTCGTCTCGGCCGTGTCGGATAGTACGCCCCTCCAGGCCTGGGGATGGGGTGTGCTCAAGGCCACCACCGGCTGGTCTGTGCGTCGATTCCTATGGACTGCCGGTGCCGGCCTCCCGGTCGGCGCGATTTCGGTGCTCCGGCGGGCCCTCCCCGGTGGGTTGGCCCTGCACTATGCCCCGCGTGGCCCGGTGCTGAACGGCCGCCCACAGGAGTGGCCCGCCCTGTTCGCGGCCCTGCAGACCGCGCTCAAAGACGACGGGGGTATCGTCCTCAAGGTGGATCCTGCGTGGACCGCCGCCGAGGACCGCGCCATCATGGCGCAGCTCGGTGGCCGACTCAGCCGTCGCGCCATCCAGCACCAGGCAACCTGGGTGGTCGACATCAGCGGTGGCGACGCGGCCCTGCTGCGGATGAAGGAGTCCACCCGACGGAACATCCGCGCCGGCGAGCGACAGGGTATCAGCGTCGAGGCTTCCGACAGCGATGCTGCCATGGACGTGTTTTATGACGTGCTGCGTGCCAGCGCCGACCGCCGTCACTTCGTCATCCGGCCGCTCTCGTACTATCGAGCCCTGCTGCGGGCGTTCGCGGAGCGCGGCCAAGTGGCGGTCTATCTGGCGCGCCATCAGGGAGAGCTGGTGGCCGGCGCGGTGATGCTCGTGTTCGGCACCACGCTGACCTACCTGTACGGTGGCACGCGCCTGGATGGCGACCTCAAGCCCGGCTACCTGTTGCACTGGCGGGCGATCCAGGACGCGCAGCTGCGCGGTTGCATCCGCTATGACATGTGGGGGGTGCCGCTGGATCCGACGCCCGAGCATCCCGGGTATGGCTATTACATCTTCAAGACGCGCTTCAATGGCGAGCTGATCCGCTACATCGGCTTATACGACCTGCCCATCCGGCAGCCACTGGCGGCCGCGCTCCGGTTGGGCGAGCGCTTCATCCGGGCCGGGCAGCCGGAATTCGTGTGAAGACGACCCAGGTCACGTCAGACGGGGCGGCCGAGTGGGACCGCATGCTGGAGCAGCACCACGGCAGTTTGCTGCAGAGCTGGCGATGGGGCGAGCTGCAATCCCGCTTCGGCTGGCACGTGGAGCGGCTCTGCTTCGACGATGGCGCGGCCGGCCTGTGCTCCCTGCAGCTGACGGCATCCCTGCTGCCGGGCGGGGCCATCGGCTACGTGCCGCGAGGACCGGTCATCGTGCCTGCCGGCCGCGCCGAAGGTCTCGACGTGCTGACCCAACGGGCCCGGTCGCGGCGGGCGCTGGTGCTGGGCCTCGAGCCCGAGGTGCCGCCCGACGATGACTGGTCGACCCGGCTCGCCGCCGCCGGGTGGTCGCCGGGGACCCCGGTGCAACCGCAGGTCACCAGCCTGCTCGACCTGCGGCCGGAAGTCGAGGCACTGCGGGCGTCGTTCAAGCCCAAGACGCGATACAACCTGGGGCTCAGCGAGCGCAAGGGGGTCACGATTGTCCAGAGCCAGGACGTGGCCGCGTTTGCGCGACTGAGCGCCGCCACCGCCCACCGGCAGCGCATCCATCTCCCCGGCGCGGACTACTACCGCACCCTGCTCGAGCTCTTCGGTCCCGAAAGGGCTCGCCTCTACCTGGCGTCGCACGATGGCACCCTGCTGGCCGGGATCCTGGTCTCCCGGTTCGGCCGTACCGCCTACTACTTGTTCGGCGGCTCGGCGGATGACGGCAAGGACTTGATGCCCAACTATCTCCTCCACTGGTGGGCCATGCTGGACTTCAAAGCCCTCGGCTGCGAGGTGTATGACTGGTGGGGGATCCCGGATGAGCCGGCGCCCGACCACCCCTGGTTCGGGCTGTATCGCTTCAAGACCGGGTTTGGCGGATCGACCATCCGCTACCTCGGCCTCTACCAGCGAGCTCTGCAGCAGCGGGCCTGGGCCCTGGAGAAGCGGTTAAGAAAATTGAAGACGAGGCTGACGGGATCTATACTCGGCTAACAGATGTTAAGGGGGGATCGAACCCGACGATCCACCGACCGAGCCCTGCGATCGAACGCCTTCGAGCAGTCGCTGCAGGCCCTGGTCATCGTCGACCGGGAGTCAAGCGTGGTCGGCCTGAACCACGCCGCCGAGCGCCTGACCGGCTGGAGTCGGGCGGAGGCGAGAGGCCGGCCGGCGGCGGATGTCCTGGAAGTCCGGACGGAGACGGGCGTAAACCTGTGCGCCGCCAACGGGCCGCTGCGCCGGGCCTTACGCCAGGGCAAGGCGGTCGATACCCACTTTGCCTACCTGTTCCGCTTCCGGACGAGTGACGAACCAGTCCGTGTCTCCTACAGCGTGGCGCCCATTCGAGACGGCAACGACGTGGCGGCCGTGCTGGTAGCCATCCATGACGTCACCCCCGAGCTGGAAATCATCCAGGCGAAGGATGCGTTGATGCTGGCCGCCTCGCACGAGCTGAAGACCCCGGTCACCACGCTCAAAGGATTGAGCGAACTCCTGCTCGACTTCGACCTGACCGAACCGCAGCGGCGCGAACTGCTGCAGGACCTGCACGGCCAGGTCAACCGGATGGAGCGGCTGATCGCCGACCTGCTGGACGTCAGCCGGATCGATGCCGGCCGGATGTCAATCGAGCTCTCCAGCGTCGAGGTGGGGCCGGTGATCGATCACGCGTGCGAGGAGGTGCGGCCCCTGCTGCAGCAGCGGCCGCTCCGACGCTCGGTCCCGGCAGCACTGCCGCCGGTGTTCGGCCAGTCGCAGAAGCTGCATCAGATCCTGGTCAACCTCCTGACCAACGCCATCAAGTACTCGCCCGACGGCAGCCCCGTGGAACTGTCGGTCACCGCGGACCGCGAGCAAGTGCACTTCGGGGTCCGTGATCAGGGCGTTGGCATCCGGTCGGAAGACCTACCGCGAGTCTTTCACAAGTTCTACCGCGCGGAGGACCCCGTCGTCCGTCGCATTCCCGGCACGGGCCTGGGCCTCTACATCGTCCGCAGCCTGGTCGATATGCTGGGCGGGCACGTGGACGTGCGCAGCCAGTACGGGAAGGGGAGCGTCTTCACCATTTCGCTGCCGCGGGTGCAGGCCGACCGGGCCCGCCGGCGGGCGGCCGTCGCGGCGTCCTGATGCCAGCCGCCAAAAAGATCCTGGTAGTGGACGACGAGGCGATGATCCGCAAAGCCATTCGCCTGGCCTGCGAGAAGGAAGGCTATGAGGTGATCGAAGCCGAGACTGGTTCCGAAGCCCTGCGCAAGGTGGACGTCAGCAAGCCCGACCTGGTGCTGCTGGACATCATGCTACCGGACGTCTCCGGCTTCGATGTGTGCCGCGATATTCGCAAGGCCGGCATCCGTATCCCAATCATCATCCTGAGCGCTAAGACGGAGGAGATCGACATCGTGGTGGGCCTGGAGATCGGCGCCGACGATTACATCACCAAACCATTCCGGACGCGGGAGCTGCTGGCCCGCATCGCGGCCCACCTACGCAAGGCGCGCCAGGAAGAGGAAGCCATCAACCAGGGCCGCCTGGAGTTCAAGGACCTGGTCATCGACCTCAATGAGCGGCGGGTCTTCCGCGATTCGCAGGAGGTGGTGCTCACCCACACCGAGTTCGATCTGCTGGCCTTCCTGGCCTCCAATGCGGGCAAGGTGCTCTCCCGAGAGAAGATCCTGAATCACGTCTGGGGCTACGAGTATCCGATCGAAACCCGGGTGATCGACGTGCACATCCGCAACCTCCGTAGGAAGATCGAGTCGGACGCCGCCCATCCGTTCTTCATCCTCGCCGTGCCCGGCATCGGATACCGCTTTACCAGCGCCGGCAAGGCGACCTAGCGCCGCGTGGTGAAAGAGCTCGACGGTAAGGTCGCCATCGTGACCGGGGCGGGCAGCGGGATCGGACATGCCATCGCCCAGACCTTTGGGACGGCCGGGGCCAGCGTGGTCGTGAATTATTTCGGCTTCGAAGCCGAAGCCCGGGCGCTGGCCACCGAGTTGACCGCCTGCTGCGCGCGGTCCATTGCCCTCAGGGCCGACGTGTCCGATGCGGCCGCGGTGAATGACATGGTGCAGCGCACCGTCAAGGAGTTCGGCACCATCGATGTGCTGGTCAACAACGCCGGTATCGAGTCCCCGGCGCCGATCCTGGACGTCGCAGAAGACAGCTGGGACCGGCAGCTCGACATCGACCTGAAGGGCGCCTTCCTCTGCGCCCAGGCGTGCGGTCGCGTGATGCGCGATCACGGCGGCGGCACCATCGTGAACATTTCCTCCATCCACGAGGACGAGACCTTCCCGGGTTTCACCGCGTATTGCGCGGCGAAGGGCGGCCTGCGGATGCTGATGCGCAACGCGGCGCTGGAGCTGGCGGCCTACAAGATCCGGGTCAACAACATCGCCCCTGGGGCCATCGCCACCCCGATCAACCTGCAGACCCTGCAGGACCCGGCCAAGGTGAAGGAACTCAGTCGCATCATCCCGCTGGCCCGGATGGGAAAGCCGGAAGAAGTCGCGCAGGTCGCCCTCTTCCTGGCTTCCGATCTCTCGTCGTACGTGACCGGTTCGACGTATTACGTAGATGGCGGCATGGTTCGGTTCGCGGAACCGCTCTAGGCCTTTCCCCTGGTTTGCTCGGTCAGCGAGGGTATAGCTCGACCCGTCCGCGCTGCACCGCCAAGCTCAACCAGCCAGCCTCCCCGAGGAACGCCGTTATGCAGGCCGGGTGAATCGATGAAAGTCCAGGACCTTAATCCCTCGGAGGTGACCTGGTGAGGTCAAATGCAGGAGGGCGGCCGAGTCCTCCATCAACTATATGTCGGGCCACTCGATACGCTGCCCGATCCCAAGGCCCTCGATGCAGTCTGGGTCAAGTGGCAATCGGACCGGAGCCCTGAGCGACCGGATCCGAATACGGTCGTCAACGCCCTCGGCCTCTGCTTCGGTCAGCACCTGGTTGATCGACTCGGATTCCGCTGGGCGGTAATCACTGACGAATACGGGACCGAGATGGGGTGCATCGCGCAGCCGGGCGATATTACGGGTTTCCCTGCGAACGCGACGGCAAAGCGTCTGGAGAGCGGTCCGAAACCGTTTTTTGCCGATTTTTTCTCCAAGACTGAAGCTCAAGTGCGAAAGCTGCGCCACGAACAGCCGAGTTGAGGGCACTTCGAAGTTTCGCCGAGTCGGCCGCGTTTCCTTAATGTGGGACAGCTTCGGACGTCGGAGCTCCTCGCCGCGCTGTCGGTGGCCCTCGACCTGACTGAAGGGCAGCGCGCCGGGCATGCCCTGCGGACCAGTTACCTGGGCCTGCGACTGGCGGATCGGATCGGACTGCCTCGAGAGACTCGTCGCGCCCTTCTCTACACCGGGTTGCTGAAGGACGCCGGCTGTTCCAGCAACGCGGCTGCGGTGACGCGCATCTTCGGCATTGACGACCAGGAGCTCAAGGCGCGACAGGCGGTGGCCGGACGATCCCTGCTCGCCATGGCATATCTGTCCATTCGGAGCCTTCCCAGTGAGCCTCTCCCGCTCCAGCTGCGCCGGCTGATCGCGCTGGCGCTGTCCGGGACACGCGAGCGCCGGGCCGTCGAGGAGCTACGTTGCGAGCGCGGCGCCGGTATCGCGCGAAAGATCGGCTGCTCCGATGAAGTCGCCCAGGCGATCATGGACCTGCACGAGCACTGGGATGGCCACGGGTTGCCGCGTGGTCTCCGCCGGGACGCCATCCCGCTCCTGAGCCGGATCGTCGCGGTCTGCGCCGCGCTCGACATTTTCGTCAGCGTCCGGGGTCCGGCGGCGGCTAAAGAGGTGATCCGCGCGCGGCGCGGTACCTGGTACGATCCGGACCTCACCGGGCGGCTGCTCGAGCTCTGTGACGGCGGACTGCTCGACGAACTGGGTGCGCCCTCGCTCAAGGAGCAGGTCTTCTCAGCGGACGCCGACCAGGCGATCGCCTTCGCCAGCGACGCGGACATCGACCGGATTGCCTCGGCCTTCGCCGACATCGTCGACGCCAAGAGCCCCTGGACCGGGCAGCACTCGCAGCGGGTCGCCACCATCAGCGGGCGCCTTGCCCACCGGTTCGGTCTTGCCGGCGACCGGCTCCGTGACGTGCGTATCGGTGCGCTGCTCCACGACCTGGGAAAGCTCGGCGTTCCGAACACCATCCTTGACAAGCGGGCATCCCTCGGCCCAGGCGACTGGGCCATCATCAAGCGGCACCCGCAGCTAAGCCGTCAGATCCTGGAGAAGATCGAGCTGTTCAGCGCCGCTGCCGAGATTGCGGCGTGCCACCACGAGCGTCTCGATGGCAAGGGATATTTTCGTGGCCTGTCGGCCGAGGCCCTCGGGTTGAGTGCTCGCATCGTCGCCGTGGCCGACGTTTTCGAAGCCATGACCGCCGCCCGCCCCTACCGCCCAGCGATGCGCGAGGAGCGAGCGCTGGGGATCATGCGACAGTCCTCGGGCGATCATCTAGCAGCGGATGTGATCGCTGCGCTGGCCGAGGTCGACTCCCAGGTGGCCTGAGAACAGCGTAGTCGGACTCGGCAGAGGCCAGGAAGTGGCGTATATTCGGCCGAGGGACTGCCGAAGATAGAGAGCCGACGGGCTCGAGGAGGAAGCTATGGCCGAAGCAGGGACGAAAGTGACCAATGAGCAGAAGCGTGCCCGGATTCGCAAAAGCTACGACTTAAGCGCTCGAGGCGACTACGAAGGCTCAGTCCAGGAAGGATGGGCCGACGACGGCGTCTTCCACAGCCAAATGCGGGGCCGTGAATTTCGAGGTAAGGCGGCCATCCTCGATGAGGTGCGGAAGCAGAACCAGGAGGTAAAGACGACCTGGCATCTTCACGACGTCCTGGTCAGCGACGACCACGGCGTGGCCCTCCTCGAGGCGGAGCAGGAGGGCCGGCGCCGGCGGATCGTCCACATTCTGCACCTCGACGACGCAGGCAGGATCAAGGAGTCCTGGGCCGTCTTCAACCCGACCGAGTAGCCCCTTTCCCGCTCGTCTCGTCAACCCGTCGGCCGCCAGGAGACGATAGGGTCTGAGCTTTCCCCGCCAGTGGCAGGGAGATTGTGGGCTCACGCAGGCTCTCGTAGATGGTCAGTAGGTGATCCAGGTTCTGCCTGAGGCTGTAGCGGTCCACCGCGCGGGCGCGTGCCCGCCGCGCCAGGTCGCGCCGGAAGTCGGGATACTCGAGCAGGGTCTGCAGGCTGAGCCGAAGCTGGCCGTCCAGTTCGCGGGGGTCGAGCACAATGCCGGCCCCGCGCAGCGCCTCACCATCGCCGCCGACGTCGGTAGCAATACAGGCCGTTTCGCAGGCCATCGCCTCCAGCAGGGAGAGCGAGAGACCTTCCACCGCCGACGGCAGGACGAAGACGTCCATGGCCTGCAGGATGCGGATCCGTTCGGCCTCATCCATGACGGGTCCGGTGAAAAGCACGCGGGGGCCTCCGAAGCGCCGCTGCAGGCGCCGGCGGTCGCCGCCCCCGCCCACCACCACCAGCATGTCCTGCTCGTGGACGTCGACGTCGAGGAAGGCGCGGATCAGGGCCAGCACATTCTTCTCCGGATCGACGCGGCCGAGGTATCCGACCAGGGTCTCGGCGCCCAAGGTTTCCTTGTAGTCGGATTGCCCCGGGGCATATTTCTCGACGTCGACGCCGTTGGGCACCACCGCGATGCTGCCCTCCGGAACGCCGTACTGGACGAGCAGCTCGCGCTGTTGGGTGGAGAAGATGATCACCCGGTCGTAGGCGGCCAGGGATTGGGAATAGACGCGATACAGGGCGCTGCTGATCCCCTGCCAGAGGGAGAACCGAGAGTCGTAGGGCACATGGAAGGTCGCCGTCACCGGCAAGCCCAGCTCGTGGCAGAGGTCGGGCAGGCCGAAGTCCACCGTGGTCGAGAAGCTCAGCGAGACGTGGACCAGCTCCACCCGCTCCCGCTGCAGCAGGTCCGTGATGGCGCGCTTGGTGCGGGGCGACGAGATGATGTACCGATGGCTGCCGGTGAGGGACTTGAGCGCCATGCCGTCGTCCGTGGCGGCCGGCGTCTCCCCGTGGTGGACAAAGAAGACCTTGACCCCGCGAGCCCGGAGGCCCGCCACCATCTCTCGCGAGTAGGTCAGCAGGCCATCCCCGGAGCGCCGGCTCTGGTGGCCCAGCCAGGCCATGCGCAGGGGTTCGGTCATGCGGCTGGCACCCGCTGAAGCATGGCAGTCACCGTCTCGCCAGTGACGGGATGGACCAGCTGGGGATCGAGCTCGGCCAGCAGCTCCAGCAGAAAGCGCCGGTTGGGCAGCTCAGGGTGGGGGATCTGGAGCGCTCCGTCCTGTACCACGTCCGACCCATACAGAAGGATGTCGATGTCGATCTCCCGAGGTCCCCAGCGAGTCCGGGCCATCCGGCCGAGGTCCGTCTCCAGCTGTTTGATCGCGGTCAGCAGCGCCGGCGGCGCGAGGCTGGTCTCGACCTCCAGCACCTGGTTCAGGAAGCGCGGCTGTTCGGTGACCCCGAGCGGGGCCGTGTCCGCCTCGCGGGAGGCCCGCACCAACCGAATTCCGGCGCCAGCCAATCCTTCGCGGGCGCGCGCCAGGAACTGCGCCCGATCGCCGAGGTTGCTCCCCAGCGCCAGATAGACCCGGACGGATCGACGCCGGACAATGGCATCGGTCATGCGGGCCACCCGCACCATGGCCCGGACATCGTGCACCCGCACCAGGTCCGCCCCGCCGGCGATCGAGAGCGCCACCGCGGCGGCGGTCCCTTCCAGTCGATCGTCCACCGTCGTGTTCAGCGTCTTGCCGATAAAGGACTTGCGCGAGGGACCGATCAGGATGGGCCGGCCGAGCACCCGCAACTCGGACAACCGCTGAACGATCTCCAGGTTGTGCTCGCGCGTTTTCCCGAACCCGATCCCCGGGTCGACCATGATTCGGTCCTCGTCGACGCCGGCCGCCACTGCGCGGTGCATGGCCTCTCGCAGTGCGACTGTGATGTCAGTGATCAGCTCCCGGTATTCGGTCCCCTTCTGATTGTGCATGATCACCACCGGCACGCCCAGCGCCGCCACGGTGGCAGCCATGTCCGGATCCCGCTGCAGGCCCCACACATCGTTGACCAGGGCCGCCCCAGCCCGGACCGCCACCTCGGCAACCGAGGCCTTGTACGTGTCGATCGATATGGGTATGGACACAAGGCCGCGCAGTGCCTCGAGCACTGGTAAGATCCGGGCCAGCTCGGCTTCGGCGGCCAGGCCCGGGCCCGACCAGGTCTGGGGCCGGGTCGACTCGCCGCCAACGTCAATCAGGTCGGCACCCTCGGCCTCCATCTGCCGGGCCTGGGCCGCGGCGGCATCGACCGCCAGCACGCCATCTCCGGAAAACGAATCCGGGGTGACATTCACGATCCCCATCACGTAGGTGCGGGAGCCCCAGCTAAAGGTCCGGTCCCCAATTCGGATCGGCGCCGGAAGGGCGTTCATCCTGCTCCGGAGGGTACCGCCTGGCCGGGGGATCCTGCAGCGGCTGCCCTAGCGACCGGCCGGAGCTAGCGGCAGTCTCCCGAGACGAAATCGATCTTGGCCCCCGTCGGCGAGGTCGAGGGATAGACGAGCTGCAGCAGACGGGTGTCGGTCCGGTAGAGATAGATGCCGCGGTTGCTGGCCATCCACACGCCCCGGGGGTCGGTGACCAGCGGCCAATGCAGACTGAGCCCGTTCGCGTCGCCCCAACCAGGGCCGGAGTCGACCAAGGTGCCCGCGTTTGCGGCAGTGACCAGCCACACCTCGGTCTTGGCCGGCGAACCCGCCACCACCATGGGGTGGCCGGCTGAGTCGAAGCCGAAGACCTGGACCTGCAGGCCCGGTCGGGTGAACCAAGGAGTCACGGTGCCGGTGCGCAAGTCGAGGCGGAGGAGGCGGTCGGCCGGGAACTTTCCAGGAGCCGTATCGCCCGGGACCAGGTCAGCCGACCAGCCGGCACCTCCACCCACACTCCACTCGATCCCGCCTGTGGTGATGGGACGGAGGGCTCCGGTGTCGGGGTCCAGGGCCCACAACCCGTCGCTGGCATCGGTCTGCGGGAGGTGGTGCACGACATAAATGGCGTCGTCGGTGAAGGTCGCGACATCGTAGGCGCCCTTGTCATAAACGTCGCGATCGAGGCCCGAGCGAACGTCGACCACATGCAGGTGCGTGACCGTCGGCCGGCCGCCGCCGCTCCAGTCGACGAACGAATAGGCGTAGCGAGTGCCATCCGGCGAAACGTGGGCGGGCGGCACCGGCAGCCAGGTCGAGAGCGGCTGATCGTACGCCGGCGCGCCCCAGGCACGGAGTTGGTCTCCGCTGAAGGAGGGCAGGGTGGTGGGATTGAGCTGCGACTGTGGGAATTGAATGAAGGCGGGTTGCTCGCCGTTGCCGGTGTTGACCGCCACCGGCAGGCGGCAGCTGAGTGCGCCGGCGCTGGGCGAGGCCGATGGCTGGACGGTGGCGACCGAACCGCACCCGGCCAGGATGAGGGCAGGCAGCCACAACCAGCGCTTCACGGACATTGAACGGCGGTCCGCGGCTCGAAGTTACGCCTGAGAGCGCCGACTATCATGGCTCCGGATGAAGCTGAGCCAGCTGCTCGCCGGCGTATCGGTGCTGGAAGCGCCGCCCGCGGATCCCGAGGTCTCCGGGATCTCTTACGACTCGCGCCGGCTGCGGCCGGGCGATCTCTTCGTGGCCATCCCGGGCACCCACACCGATGGTCATCGCTACGTCGAGGTCGCCCTCCGCGACGGGGCCGCCGCGGCCCTGGTGGTGCGGCCACGGGGAACCGCCTGGCCGCAGGTGGTGGTGGAGGACACCCGGAAAGCCCTGGCCCAGGTCTCGGCGACGTTCTTCGGGCATCCCAGCCGCGAGCTGCGCGTGGTCGGCGTCACCGGGACCGACGGCAAGACCACCACCACCATCCTGATTCACCAGATGCTGCTGGCGGCCGGTCGCGCGGCCGGCGCCATGAACACGGTCGACCTGCGCACGGGAGCGCGAGTGGACCCGAACGACTCGCGACAGACGACGCTGGAGGCGCTGGAGATCCAGCAGCAGCTGAAACAATTCCGGGACGCCGGCATGCGCGACGCCATCATCGAGACCAGCTCTCACGGCCTGGCCCTGGACCGGGTGCTGGGCGTCGAGTACGACGTTGCCATCTTCACCAACATCGCCCACGAGCATCTCGACTTTCACCTCACGCCGGAGGCGTATCGCGACGCGAAGGCCCGCTTGATCGATCTGACGGCGGCGGCAGCCGAAAAGGGGGTCCCCAAGACCGCGGTCCTCAACCGGGATGATCCGAGCTATCCCTATCTCCTGAAGCATCCGATCGCGCACCGGCTCAGCTACGGGGTTCAGCTGGAAGCGGACCTGAAGGCCACCAGGGTCGAGCCCGGAGCCGGAGGGCTGCGGCTGGAGGCGACCACCCCCCTGGGCCCGCTGCACCTGGACCTCAAGCTCACCGGCCGGTGGAACGCCTACAACGCCCTGGCGGCGGCGGGCGGCGGGATCGCGCTGGGCCTCAACCTCGACCAGATAAGAACTGGGCTGGAGCGCGTGACCGGCGTGCCCGGGCGGATGGAACGGGTCGATCTGGGCCAGCCGTTCACGGTGATCATCGACTACGCGCACACGCCACAAAGCCTGGAGAAGGTGTTGCGCGAGCTCCGGCCGCTCACTTCGGGCCAGCTCATCACCGTCTTCGGCAGCGCGGGCGAGCGGGACGTCGAGAAGCGCGCCTGGATGGGCGAGATCGCCGCCCGGCTGAGCGACTATGCCGTGTTCACCAATGAGGATCCGCGCGACGAGGACCCGCAGGCGATCCTCGACCAGATCGCGGCCGGCGCCCACGCCGTCGGCTGGCGGGACGGCACCGATTACCGCTGTGTGGTCGACCGCCAGGCGGGCATCAACCATGCCATGGCCCGGGCCCAGAGGGGCGACACCATCCTGCTGGCCGGAAAGGGCCACGAACGCAGCATCCTCATCGGTCGGGACAAGCAGCCCTGGGACGAGCGAGCCGCCGCGGAAGCCGCCATCAAGGCCACCCTGGCCGTCTAGCGCCGGGCTTCCCGGGTCGAAGACTGACCTGCGGCGAGTTCCTGTTTTCTGGCGGCGGCCTCGGCTAGCCGGCGGTGGGTCATGGCCGCTGCGTTGCGGGCAACCCCGGCTCGTCAGCGAGACCGCTTAACAGCTGTCAGTCCCCAACTCTACTGATCGCCGGCACCCATGCCGCAAGCACCAACCCGCCAGCGACAACGCCTGACCAAGCCACCCAGCGCAGGCGACTCTTGAACGTCAGCGCGAGAGCGCCCAGAAGTACCGCGGCTAGGCCGGTAATGATCGACCCAACAAAGAGAAGACCGAAGAGATCCCCAGGATTGTTGACGGGGATATAGCGGCCCGGTTTCCCGCGGATCTCTGCGGGCACATATCGGTAGGACTCCGGATGCGACGCAAAGCAGTGGTCGGTCGTGAACGAGTCCGGACAGGGCAGGCGAGCCATGAAGGCGGTCTCAATCGGCCCGCTAAAGTTCATTAGGAACACGAGGATGCAAAGAGCTGAGACCCCGAGGGTCAGCCCAGCCATTGCTATCCAGTCAGCGCCTCGGAAGCTCCGCCAGCCAGTCACCACAGCCCCGACCATAGAACCCATACAGGACGTCGGTCAAGCACTGCGAATTTGGGCGTCCGACCCCGATCAGGAGCGCAAGCCGCCGTGCTTGCCTATAATTGCCGTTCTCGAAGGAGACTGGAAGCCATGGCACTTCTCGACGCGAAGGCACGTGCTCGCCTGCGGGACAGTTCGTTTGCGTATGTCGACTCGAAGGGACGCCGGCTGCTGCCGATCAATGACGCGCCGCACGTTCGGAACGCGCTGGCCCGCTTCGACCAGGTTCGCTTCGAGGACGACGCGGCGCGCGAACGGGCGCGCCAGCGGCTCCTGGGAGCGGCCAAAAAATACGGAATCTCCCCGCTGGGTTTCTTCGATGGGCAGCTGCGCAAAGAGCGGCAACAAGGGGTGCTCAAGGCGCACGCCGTGGACATCGCGAGCCTGCCTCGAGGGATGGTCACCTTCCTGCTCACCGATATCGAACGATCGACGCGCTTGGTCCGGCGACTCGAGGACGCATACGCCGAACTCCTCCGCGATGTGCAGGCGATCATCCGGACCAATGTCCGCCGGGTGGGCGGACACGAGGTTGACGCCCGGGCCGACGAGTTCTTCGCGGTGTTCCAGCAACCGGCGCGGGCGCTGGCCTCCGCGCTGGCGATCCAGCGATCCCTGGCGAAGCGGGAATGGCCAGAGAAGCTTGAGGTCCGGGTCCGGATTGGCTTGCACACCGGCCGGCCGACGCTCGGGGATGCTGGGTACGTCGGCATCGCGGTCAATACCGCCGCCCGCGTCTGCTCCGCTGCCCACGGCGGGCAGATCCTGATCTCATCGGCAGCCCGGAGCGCCCTGGAAGGGAGCCTCGCCGACGGCCTCGCCTTCCGGGCCCTCGGCCGCTACCTGCTCGCCGGGCTGCCCGAACCGGAGGAACTCTTCCAGGTTGAGGCGGCCGGCCTGATCGCCAAGTTCCCCCGACCGCGGGCGCGCCCGGCCGCGGGGCCGCCCCTCTAACTACCGTCGCACAGATTGCTGACACCACTCTGGGGGGAGAACGGGGTAGCCGCGGAATACCCGCTCGTCCTCCGTGGGTTTCAAAGCGTAGAAGTTGCTATCAATTCTGTGATTTCCAACGGAGGACTCGAACGATGACGACCCGCACCCTGTTCCTGAGCATTCACGAGGCCGGTGGTGGGATTGGCCTGCTGTTGGGCGCCTTGGCGATGCGTCCGCCGGACACGACCAAGAGCCGGTTTCCGATCCGCCTGGCTTACGCCGCTGCCGTGGTGATCCTCGTCGTGTTCCTGTACGCGACCCTGGCCGTCGACTGGGCGAGCCTCGCCCTCACGCAGCGAGTCGCCTTCAGCGTCCTGGCGGGCCTGGCGGCCTTCATCCTGATTCGGCTGTATCTGGCATTCCGAGATAGCCGGCAGCGGCCGGCGAACTGGCAAACGAGCTACATCAACCATATTTACTTCACCTGCCGGCGCCATTCTTGGGGCCAGGCCGTGTGATCGAGCCGCCGGGCTAGCATCCGCTCGCCGCCGCCAACCGGGCACGATTCGCCTCAGGCCCACCCGTGCCCCTTGACACGGGAACCGGCTTCCCCTAGTATTCAAGCATTCAATTGAGTAGTTGAACGAATTGTTCGAGGAGGTCTGGTCATGGCCGAGATACACAAGAGCACGACCGTCGCGGCACCAGTCGACAAAGTGTTCGAGATCGTGGACGACCCTGCAAACTTCCCGAAGTACGTGCCCAACGTCCAGGACGTGGTGGACGTACACCGCAGCCCGGGGCGGATCGGCGACTCGTTCCGGGTGATCTACAAGGTGCTGGGCGTCACGTTCGACGAGAAGTTCACCGTGACCGACCACGAGCGCCACCAGCGGATCAAGTCGACGTTCTCCGGCGGCATGACCGGGACGTTCGCCTGGACCTTCGAGCCACAGGGGGAGGGGAGCAAGATCAGCATCGACATCGACTACCAGCTGGCCGGCGGGCCGCTGGGCAAGGCCGTAGACAGCCTGATGCTGCAGCGCGTCAACGAGAAGACAATCGAAGACACGCTGCAAAACCTGGCCCGGGTAGCCACAGCGGAAAGGTCGGCCGTTTAGTGAACGCGAGACCGCGGCAGGCTGGGACGGGGTCGCCGGCTCCCAGCCTGCCTCCAGCGCTGGCGCGAAGGGCAGTGACCACGCGGCATGGGGAGGGGCGGTCCCAGGACCGCGACGGACACCAACCCAAGACTGCCCTCTTCGATGAGTTTGCCCGTCTGGCGCAGGCGCTGGCAAACGGCAGGCGACTGGAGATCGTCGATGTGCTCGCCAATGGCGAACGCACCGTTGAGCGGCTGGCATCCGAGACGAGGCTTTCGGTCGCCAACACCAGTCAGCACTTACAGGTACTCCGGGAGGTCGGACTGGTCCGCCGCCGACGGGATGGCAACCGGATCTATTACGGTCTGCGGGACCCCGAGGTGTTCGACCTCTGGCGCAACCTGCGCAGCGTGGCTGCTCAGCACCGTGCGGAGGTAGGCCGGCTGGCTGATGCCTACCTCGGCGCGCGGGACAGTCTTGAACCTGTCACTCGAGCCGAGCTGCTCCGCCGGCTGAAGCGGGGTGAAGACCTGATCGTGCTCGACGTCCGGCCCGCGGAGGAGTTTGCGGCCGGCCACCTGCCGCCCGCGATCTCGATCCCGCTGGCGGAGCTCCGCCGAAGACTCCGCGAACTGCCCCGCGACAAAGAGGCCGTGGCGTACTGCCGCGGCCCGTACTGTGCGTTCGCTCATAAGGCGGTCCGTGTGCTGCAACAGGCCGGCTTTCGTGCCAGACGGCTTGAAGACGGGTTGCCGGAGTGGAAGGCGGCAGGCCTTCCAGTGGTCGGCAGCTGAGAGGGAGGTCAATCACATGGCAGCGACGCTGACCCGTCCAAAACTCGACGTCAAGTCGTTGGACCCGTACACGTTCTTGGCGGTCATCGGCAAGCGCGTGATCCATCCGGGCGGCCGTCGCTCGACGGAGGAGCTCTTCAGCCTGGCTGCCTTGCAGGCTGGGCAGAAGGCGCTCGATGTCGGCTGCGGAGTCGCAACTACCGCCATTCAGATGGCGCGTCGGTTCAGGGTCGCGGTCACGGCGGTCGATATCTCGCCGCTCATGCTCGAGCGAGCCCGGAGCAATGTTCGACGCGCCGGCCTTGAGCGCGACATCGAGGTCGAGCAAGGAGACATCCTCGGGCTGCGATTCCCGGACGGTCGGTTCGACCGGGTGATCGCCGAAGCGGTCACGATGTTCGTCGACCGCCAGCGCGCCGCCAGAGAATTGGTCCGGGTATGCCGGCCGGGCGGGATGGTGCTGGCCACCGAGTTTTTCTGGCGCCAGCCGCCCACCGACGAGGCCCGCGAGATTTTCCTCGGACAGGTGTGTCCGGGCATGCAGCTTGACCAGCTCGACGGCTGGGTGAGGATCTACCAGGACGCTGGTCTTTCCGCCATCGAGGTGCGATCGGGACCCTTTGAGATGATGACGCCTCGCGGCTTCCTCCAGGATGAGGGACTGGTCAATGCCTTCGCCTGCATGGTGCGTGGTCTGTCGCACGCGGCCTACGTGCGCAAGATGGCCTGGTTGATGCCGCGCATCAGCAGGGCGGTCCCATACCTCGGGTACATCCTGGTAAGGGGCGTCAAGCCGGCGGCCCGATGAGTGGGCTTGCCGTCCAGGCCGCCCACCGCGCGGAGCTCGTCCCCTTCATCGACGAGGGGCTCGGAAACTCCTCCTACCTGGTGCCGCTGGGCGATGGTCGGGCGCTGGTGGTCGACCCGCCGCGGGATCCGACGCCCTATCTCGAGCTCGGACAACGGCTCAACCTCCGGATCGCGTTCGCGGCAGAGACCCACCTCCACGCTGATTTCATCTCAGGCAGTCGTGAGCTGGCCGCCTTCGGGGCCGACATCCTCGCCCCGCGCGCCTCGCATCTCGCTGCCGCGCACCGCGGACTCGACGATGGCGAGGAGGTCGACCTTGGCGGCTTGACACTACGAGCTCTGGCCACGCCCGGGCATACGCCGGAGCACTTCAGCTATCTCCTGCTTGACGGTCCTAAGCCGCTGCTGCTGTTCAGTGGGGGAGCGGTCCTCCCCGGCGGTGCCGCCCGCCCCGACCTGATCGGGCCGGAACAGACCGAACCGCTAGCGCACGCCCTCTATCGGTCTGCCCACCAGCGTCTCAGCGACCTTCCTAACGACCTGCCGGTTTACCCGACCCATGGCGCCGGTTCGTTCTGTTCGGCGGGAGCCGACGGGCAGCGGACGACGTCATTAGGCAGAGAGCGCAACGAGAATCCGCTCTTTAGTGCGGCCAGCGAGGATGCCTTCGTCCGGACCTTCCTGGAAGGTCTCGGGACGTACCCGCCCTACTTCCTCCGGCTGCGCATCGTGAACCAGCGAGGTGCGCGTCTATTTGGGGTGACGCCGCCGGCGCTCGCGCCGCTCTCGGTCGACGAGCTTCGGCGTCACCGAGCGGCGGGCGCGATCTTGGTGGACGTCCGGCCTTTTGCGGATTTTGCCCGCGGCCACATCCCCGGCGCGCTCTCCATCGCGCTCCGTCCCGCCTTCGCGTCCTGGGTGGGCTGGATCGTGCCAGCGGAGCGGCCCCTCGTCTTCCTGCGCGCGCCCGACCAGGACCAGCGGGATCTGGTCGAGCAGTGCTTGAAGATCGGGTACGAGAACCTGGTCGGCGAATTGGAGGGCGGCATGGACGCCTGGCGCGCGGAGGCCTTGCCGGAGTCGGTGATCGCCCTTCGGCAGGTCAACGAGGACTTGCAAGGTGCGCCTCTCGATGTCCGTCAGGCGAGCGAGTGGGCGGGCGGTCACATTCCTTCGGCCCGCCACGTGGAACTTGGCAGCGTGGTGATCTCAGCCGGCGCCATTCCGCCCGGGCCCGTGACCATCTACTGCAGTCACGGCGGGCGAGCGATGACCGCCGCCAGCCTGCTCGAGGGGCAGGGCCGACAGAATCTGGCGGTCATGGACGGCGGTTTCGAGGCGTGGCGAGAGGCCGGTCAACCGATGGCCATCGGATGACGGCTGCCGCTCCCCGGATGCGAGCGGTGACGCTTGGACTGCGGGCGAACCTGGCCCAATTCAGCCTTCTTGTAGGCGTCAACGCGCTCGTCGGCGGCATGCTCGGGCAGGAGCGGACCGTCCTCCCGCTGCTCGCCACGCGCGTCTTCGGGCTCAACGCCGTCACGGCGGCGCTGACCTTCATCGTGGCCTTCGGCGTGACGAAGGCGATCACGAACTTCATCGCCGGGACCCTCTCGGACCGCTTCGGCCGAAAGCCGGTGCTGGTTGCGGGTTGGCTGGCAGGCGTGCCCGTACCGCTGCTGCTGATCTGGGCTCCTCGCTGGGGTTGGGTGATCCTGGCCAACGTCCTTCTCGGGATCAATCAGGGACTCGCGTGGTCGATGACGGTCAACATGAAGATCGATCTGGTTGGTCCGGTTCGCCGCGGCCTGGCGATGGGGATCAACGAAGCTGCCGGCTATGGGGCGCTGGCCGCGACCGCCTACCTCACCGGGGTCGTCGCGCAACATGCCGGACTTCGCCCGCAACCCTTCTTCTTCGGGGTAGCCTGCGCGGGCCTCGGATTGGGTCTCTCAGCTTTCTTGGTGCGCGAAACGCGTGGGCACGCCCGCTTGGAAGGCCGTGCGAACGACGGCAGGAACCTGCAGCCGGCGGTCACAATGCGCCACGTCTTCGTCGAAACGAGCTTCAGTGAGCGAGCACTGTCCGCCAGTTGCGCGGCCGGATTGACGAATAACCTCAACGACGGGATGGCGTGGGGACTGTTCCCGCTCCTTTTCGCTCGGCATGGCCTCTCCCTTTCCGCGATCGGGGCGCTGGTCGCGCTCTACCCGTTCGTCTGGGGCGTCGGCCAACTGGCCACGGGCGCGCTGTCTGATCGAATCGGCCGCAAGCGGCTGATCGCTGGAGGGCTGGCCGTCCAGGCAGCCGCCCTGGCCGTGACCGCCAGCGGAAGGGGCTTTGCCATCTGGGCCATCGGTGCGATCGGCCTCGGCGCTGGGACCGCGATGGCATATCCCACGCTGCTGGCGGCAGTCGGCGACGTCGCGCATCCGGCATGGCGAGCATCGGCGGTCGGCGTCTATCGGTTGTGGCGCGACGCTGGATTCGTGGTGGGCGCCCTCCTGTCCGGCGTAGTCGCCGATCTCTTCGGGTTGGTCGCAGCGATCTGGGTGGTGGCCGGCATCACGGCGCTGGGCGCAGCCGTCGTCGGAGTCCGCATGTACGAGACGCATCCCACTCCGGGAGTTGGTGCCCGCCGCCACATGCGGTCGCTTCGGAGAACTAATGAGAGGGAGGAGGGTGAGGCATGACAGACATCCTTGATCTCGTCGATGTGCAGGAACTTCGCAACGAGGTTCAGAAGAAGTACCGTGATGTGGCGGAGAAACCCGCGGGCAACTACCACTTCCATACCGGCCGTCAGCACGCGATCCGGCTCGGTTACGACCAGGCGACCCTCGACCAGCTCGCTGACGAAGCCTGTGAAGCGTTCGCCGGCATGGCCAACCCCTTTCATTGGGAGACGCCGGGGCCAGGGGAGCGAGTGGTGGACCTGGGTTCGGGCGGTGGAATGGATTCTTTCTTCGCGGCGCTCTGTGTTGGCAAAGAGGGTCGGGTGATCGGGGTGGACATGACGCCCCAGATGCTCGAACGCAGTCGCCACCTGGCCAGGAAGTTTGGCTTTGACAATGTCGAATTTCGCGAAGGATATATCGAAAGGTCCCCTGTGGATGACGGCTGGGCCGACGTGGTGATCAGCAATGGCGTGTTCAACCTCTGTCCGGACAAACTCGGTGTCTGTCGCGAGGTAGCCCGTATCCTGCGGCCAGGCGGACGGATGATGATCGCCGATATGTGTATCGAGAAGCCCATTCCGGAGAGCGCTCTTCGTGACATCGACCTCTGGACCGGTTGAATTGCCGGTGCCCTGCCGTGTGCAGGATGGGATACGGTGATCCGAGGCGCTGGGCTCGTTGACGTCGAGCTTGGTCCTCGCATCGACTCCTTCGCTGGTGCCAGTGGAGAGGATAAGGCTCGGCAATTTGGGACATACGGCTATCCGATTCGAGCGCGCAAGCCAGCGTAGAAGCACGACTCACAAGGGGGGCAGCCCGGCTGAAGCAGGAGGAGGACCCCCAAGGGCCGATTTTGGGTCATGGTGAGACGAGGAGGAGTGTGGCGCGCGAGCCGACGGTCGACGAGCAGATTTCAGAGCTAGCGCGACCCCCACCCTGACCCTCCCCCTGAGGCGGAGGGAGAATCGAGGTTAGCCGACGTAGATGCTGGCCAGCACCTGCGTGATCACTGGATCGACCTGACGGTCGCTAATGAACAGGAAGGAACACCGGCGGGTCGGCGTCAGCACCGTGAGCGAAGAGACCCAGGCCCAACCGCCGTCGGCGCGAGCCGCGGCGTTGGGCACCAGACACGTATCAACGGCGGCCCGCGACACGGTCATCGCGGGTGAGTAGTCCCAGACCGAGACCGTGGACACGTGGTCCTGCACCCACGGGACGTCGTGGCGAAGCTCGACCGGGACCGGGGCGGGATCCTGGCTGCTTGGGGTGGAGACCGTGATCTCGAGGAATGGCACGGTCGAGACCTGGGTGTTCCGCACTTCACCGGCACCAGGCCCGGTGCGCGTCAGGGTGTAGCCGTCGGGGAGCATGACACTCCAGCCCTCGTCAGTGGTCGCGGTGTGGATCTGGGTGGTCACCACATAGCGGCCGTTGACCCAGCCCGCGGGTTGGCCGGGCGGCTGCACGTCGTACCAGAGGGCGCCGTCCGCCCCGATGCGCTGGCCAAGCACGGTAGCGCGGGTGCCCTGGGCGAGGCCCGTCAGGCGCTGGCTGTTCACATCTGGAGCCGCGCGCACGTTGACGCCCAGCGGCGCATTGACCCAGATCGCGGTCGGCGGCGGGGCCGCTGGGAGCGGCTGGGG
>Ga0209802_1000408_pt1 | contig 32894 bp, 40 predicted proteins | sample GraSoiAngelo_129_FD_185886 | JGI IMG/M metagenome (GOLD analysis project Ga0209802, IMG submission 185886) | Grasslands soil microbial communities from the Angelo Coastal Reserve, California, USA - 14_0927_12_40cm (SPAdes) (version 2) | ecosystem: Environmental > Terrestrial > Soil > Grasslands ... | reverse complement strand
TTGAATCGGCCAAGTCGTGAGATACGATTCTAAGCCTCGCGTAACCGACCAACACACACGGTCGTTACTACGAAGTATCCCCCTCGCAGGCACGATTTTAAGTGGGCAAGCAGACAATCACTGAACAGTCATGGAACGCTGCGCCGTCTGCGGGGCGGAAGAATTCATCCCCTACGTGTGCAGATACTGCGGCCGTACACATTGCGTCTACCACCGACTCCCCGAGAACCACGAATGCCCCAACATCCAACAAGCACGAGCACCAAGACCCATCATTCGAGTCGAGCGACGCTCGTCGGGGACAAACCTGAGACTGATCAGGGCCCCAAAGCTATCCTCAGTATCGAGCCGAGAACTCTACGCGCTGACCGCAGCTCTTCTGGTCCTTAGTCTCAGCTTCTCCATGAGGTACGTGTTCGGCGGCCTAAGACCAGTTGAGATTCTAGAAATTTTCTTCCTCACTATCCTAGTGATAGGAACAGGCTTCCTGGGACACGAGCTGGCCCACAAGTTCAGTGCTCAACGGTACGGATGCTGGGCAGAGTTCAAGCTATGGACTGTCGGCGCAATCATGGCCCTATTGTTCGCTGTCATTTCCCAGGGCAACTTCATCTTCGCTGCCCCCGGGGCGGTCTACATCGCCTCCCGCTCCAGTTACTTCGGCGAAGGAATCGATCGGAAGGCCAACGGAGTAATATCGCTCGTCGGACCCTTGGTCAACATCGCAGCCGCCGCGATATTCGGGCTAGCCCTCGTGGTCTCCACAACCCTCGGTTTCGGAGACATCGTAATTGGCAATAGTTTCTATTTTCTTCAGAAAGGAGTCCAGATCAATCTCCTGTTAGGTGCATTCAACATGATTCCCTTCTTCATACTCGATGGTCAGAAGGTCTTCACCTGGGACCGAAGAGTCTGGGCTGCTGTCGCAATTCCGTTGTGGATAGCAGCAGTCGCCGTCTCAGTGCCCCGTATTCTCTGAGCTGGTTCTAAACCTCAACACGCTTTGTCCAAAGAATCGGTATTGCTGGCCACACTTTGAGCATACAACTTCATTTTCCTGATCAGGACTAACCTCGACCGTAATCTCGTCTCCACAATTGCAGACGAAGGTAACCTTGTTTGCGCTCAAGCTTGTCAATTGGACTGGGTTACCACGGAACGACGATGCTTCGGTTTCCACAGCTTGGGATAGGTGTCAGTCGGCATGATCACCCTAACCGTCTTAGCGGCGAGCCCGCGCTCGTCCTTCATCATCTGTTCGGTTCCGATGAGCGCTCTTGATAATGCGACGAGTTCTCCTTTGAGCGTAAAAAGCGCGATCGCGGTCTTGGGGCGTATTCCCTCGCTTAGCTTCACTATCCCAGGAACAGCAAGGTCAGCACCGTGACATATTGAACTGACAGCGGAGTCGCGAATGTAGATTCGCGGAACATACTCGAATGCGTCCTCCATCGGTCTAACGATTTGTCGGAACATCCCCTCTCTCTCTTCTGGGGAGGCCTGAGAGAGTTTGAGTATATCGTAGAGAGAGTGTATGTCCCCTTCAGTGAAGGATCCGGATCTTGTTCTGCGGAGTTCTCGCATGTGAGCGCCTACTTCGAGAACTTCCCCGACGTCGTAAACTAGTTTCCGGATGTAGGTTCCTGCTTGACAGGCGACGCGGAATAGAACCTGTCTTCCATCAATTTCCACATCGTCGATGGAGTAGATTGTTCTTTTCCGGACTTCCCTCTTGACCGCGGCTCTTACTGGGGGTTTCTGGAATATGTCGCCGACAAATTCTTCCAGTACGCCGCGGAGTTTGGTCTGGTCGACGTCGCCGTGCATTGTCATGATGCAGACGTACTCTTTCCCAGTGAGGAGGAATGCCTGGATCGTCTTGGTAGCGTCTTCTAGTGCTAGTGGAAGAACGCCGGTGACCATTGGATTACTCCGGCCCTAATTGGGACCTCTAGAGTTCCACCGTGGCCAGCGTGGTTCAACCGAAGGAGACGTTTGACCCATGCGACGACTTCGTGGCTTGATGGGCCTGAGGGCTTATCCAGGTTGATCAGACCGAATCGGATGTGCTGTTCAATCGTCCTCTTCTCTGGCGGACAGCCTAAGGCCGGGTCTGTTTCCTCGTCGAGCTTGATGAGCAATTTCTGTGACTTGTTCCAGGGAGCCTGTTGTGACAACCGATCTTTCTCCACCACTGATGGAGCATTTTCTGATTCTTAAACTGTCGTAGACGATGTAATCGTCCGCAAGCTACGGTTGGATTAGGATCCGCTGATCGCAGTCTGGTTCTTACTAGGCTGCTACGCTGATCTCTTTGATTGTGACTATCTCTTTTAGGTAGTTCGTCTTCTTCGCCTTTTCCGCTACTTTGGCAACGTCCTCGTCAGCTGCGCCCTTCTTGATCTCGATGGTCTCCGGGGTCGGTTCAACGTGTTTGACGTTGGTTCGACGGCGACGGACTCCGTTCACTTTCTTGGGTCCAGTGATTAGAACAAAGTTCTTGTCGATAACATCGACTATGACGCATTTGCGGCCGGCCTCTCTTCCGTTGAGTTTGACGCAGACTCGTCCGACTTCTATCGTTGGCACAGTCTCACTTCTAGGAGCTTTGTCACTCGCCGATGGAATACGTCATTTAAGGTTTCGTTGTAATGCGTACTCCGGCAAGCGCATCCAACCGTGTTCCGGTGAAAAAAAGTGTTCTCGGCGGCTCTAGTGCCTGAGCGTTGGGCGCGACCTTGCTACGATCTCTCTTGCGGCTATGACCTGGCGCGGATACTCTTTTCCTCTTCCCGAGAGTCTCTTGTCCGCCTTGTGGGCCTCAAGTTTGGATGTGATGTAGTTGACGGCTTTGTGAATGTCGAATTGTTTGCAGCTGAAAATGTCCATGAACGCATGCTTGTTGTCCGGGAAGGTGTGAATACTGATGTGGCTCTCGGCAATGATCACGAAGCCACTGATCCCCCATTCTGTCGGATTCCCTTTCGGTTTGTATACGAACACATATGGCGCCGTGATCTTGTGCATGTCGATAACATCCGGAAGCTCGTCTAGGAGATCGTAGATGTAAGAAAGGTCGGAGAGCTTTTCAGGATTACACTCCGACAAATCAAGTGTAAGATGAGGCCCGAACATTTCTGGAATTGATTTCTCTTTCTCGCGAATTTTTTTCGGATGAATGGCCAACAAGGCGCGTGACGTATTTAAGAATTGTTTACACATCGACCGAGTTCGTCGGTAAATTTTTCCGGTGAGAAAAAAATCCGCTGTCGTAGAAAATTTTCGTTGTACGAACTTTTTCACCGGTGAAAAAAGTTTGCAACCGAAACGGAAACTTGGAGTTGAGAAGGCAAGATCACTTGGCGAGATCCAAAACGGATCAGACACGAACTTGCTAAGCGCTTGTTTCGTGAGGCGCAAAGCTGTCGCAAAGTCGAAACGTTAAATTAAGCGATGAGGTAGGTTTCCTCTTCCTCGTGTAAGCGCGATGTCAAGAGAGTTTAGGCTCATCCTCCGTGTACTCGGAGCGGATGTGGATGGGACCAAGAAGGTGCCGTTCGGGCTGAGCAGGATACGAGGAGTTGGGCCAAATTTCGCCCAGGCTGTCGTGAAAGTAGCTCGAATCAGCCCTGAGGCGAGGATAGGGAGTCTAAGCGAGGCGGAGATTGCAAGATTAGAAGACGTCATCAAGGATCCGGCGAAACACGGGATACCCTCACGATTGTTTAATCGCAGAAAGGATATCGAGAGTGGCCGAGACATGCATCTTGTTGGGCCGGATCTCGCGCTCAGAAACAAGGCCGATATCGATTTGATGAAAGATATCAAGAGCTGGAAGGGCATTCGACACTCCCTTGGATTGAAAGTGAGAGGCCAGCGAACAAGAACTACTGGACGCTCAGGGAAAGCTGTGGGAGTCAAGAAGAAAGTTCTCATGGAAGCGGCACGAGCGGCAGCGACAGGGAAGAAGGAAGAGAAGAAGGACTAGTACTTGGGAGACCCGAGAAAGCCGAGAAAGACTTACGAGACTCCTCGTCATCCGTGGCGAAAGGAACAGCTCGAAGCGGAGCTCCATCTCCTTGGTGAGTACGGTCTCAGAAACAAGCGGGAGCTCAGGCGTCACGAGACGATGCTCTCGAAGATACGCGGGATAGCAAGATCTCTCCTCGGCGGGTCCGAAGAACAAAAGTCCCAGATTGAAACTCAGTACCTTAGACGCCTCGCACGGCTTGGAATCCTACCGGAATCTGCGAGCGTCGATAACATTCTCGATCTCAACGTCAAGGACTTGATGGAGAGACGCCTCCAAACAATCGTTTACCGGTCAGGACTGGCAAAGAGTATTCACCAGGCACGCCAGTTCGTCAGCCACGGGCACATTAGTATCGCAAACGAGATTGTGTCAGTGCCAAGCTACATTGTCAAACGCGATGAGGAGTCCAGAATCGCCTTCGATCAGAGAAGTCCACTGACGAATGCTCAGCACCCCGCGCGAGCCGCGCCGGGAGGAAAGAGGCTTGCTAGGGTTATAGAAGAAGCGCCCATAGTCGCACCGGTTATGCCCGCTCTCCCCGTGGTTTCACCGGAGATCAAGGAAGAAGTTCAGGCGGAACAGCCCCTCGAACTAGTTGAGCCAGATGAGGAACTGGCAGCTGAGCCCGAACCCGAGAAAAAGTAACAAGCCACTTAAGCTGAGCACTCACTCCATCCGAGACTAGTTTAGCTCATGATCTTCTCGGCAGGTATAATCCTGGTTGCAGGCGGAATCTGTGCCTGCGCACCGCTCTTCAAACGCGTCTCACAGGCGCTTGGACGCGCGCTCTCCATTCTAGGGTTCGCTGTCGGCATACTGGTGCTCATAGTCGCGGTCGACTATGCCCTCGGCCTGGGATTTCTCTCGGGCGCGATTTCTGACGCTGTTGCGTCGACGAGTTCTCCCTATCTGAAATATTTCTTGCCGGCCATGATTCTGCTAGGGATTCTACTCATCTCACGCCCTATTCGAAACGTTCGCTGGGCCTCGCTTCTCTCCCTAGCGTTGGGGTTGCTGATAGCATACTTTCTCAGAACACTTCTCCCATCCCTATTTACAAGCACCACGGTTCTCGTGGTTGTCTTCCTCATAGCAACTCTGGCAATTTACGTTCTGTTGAGGTTCGTCGAGGACATCTTTGAATTCATAGGCTCAGTTCTGGCTTTTCCGCCGATCGCTATCGCGATCGGGCTGGTCAATATCTACTTTGGAATCCTCTTCTTCTCTATCTAGCAACTCGTTAGCTACGATAGCGATGCCAGCCCGCAGGGCTGTTTCCGTGGCTGGTGTGCTTTTTTCGGGCTTATTTTCTCGTCAGCTTTAAATAAAGTCCGGACCGCTTGCCCGGGTCACCTTCATCCTGGAAGTATGATAGCTAGATGGACATTAAACTCCTGAGCAAGGAACAAGAGACCCTCCGCTTTGTGCTTTCAGACGTATCGCCCGCATTCGCAAACGCCCTACGCCGGATAATGATTTCAGAGATTCCGGTGATGGCGATTGACGACGTCATGATCCTTGAGAATAACTCCGTTATGTATGATGAGATTCTCGCGCACCGCCTTGGACTAGTTCCGGTCACAACTGACGGCTCTTACAATCTACCGGAAGAATGCACCTGTAAGAGCGAGTTGGGCTGTGAAAAATGCCGGGCATCATTCTCGCTCGAGATAGAAGCCTCTGAACCAATCGAAGTAGTATACTCCTCCCAGCTTAAGCCTGAGAATCCGGAGGTCAAGCCGGTCTCGGACAAGATCCCTATAGTGAAACTCACTGCAGGCCAAAGGATCAAGCTCGAAGCATACGCCAGGCTCGGGAGAGGAAACGTCCACGCGAAATGGCAATCTGTCTCAGCCGCGACCTACAACTATGACGAGAAAGCTCGAACTTTCACGTTCCTTGTCGAGTCGACTGGAACTATGCCTCCCGAAAAGATTGTCCTTGAGGCCGCGCGGATAATCAACACAAAATCCATAGCCTTCGGAGAAGGACTTGGGGGAATGACTGAAAGTTGAAGAAAATGGTTGCAAGTCTCTCGCCGGAGGAAGAAGTTGTTGACGCTTCAAATCTGATCTTGGGAAGGATGGCAAGCTACGTCGCCAAGCAAGCCTTGGAGGGGAAGAAGATGGTCGTGTTGAATGCTGAACGTGCAATTATCTCCGGGACGAAGGCCAGAGTTGTCGCGAGGGCGAAGACAAAACTGAAAACGCGAACCTTGGGCAGCCAGGATAAAGCTCCAACTCATCCTAGAAGGCCTGACAACTACGTCCGGAGAGTTATCAGGGGAATGCTTCCCTGGAAGAAGACTCATGGAAAACAGGCCTTCCACAGGGTCGTGGTCTACATTGGGATTCCAAAGGAATACGAAGGAAAAACCTTCAACACTGTGTCTCATGCGAACGCGTCAAAGCTGAGAGTTCCATTCATCACTGTAGCTCAGCTAGCAGAAGAGATTGGAGGCATTCCCGCCTGAGTGAGAAGAAGAAACCGGTTCTCGAAACGGGTAAGCGAAAGACCGCGATAGCCCGCGCTGTCGTGAAACCTGGAAAAGGTCGAATCTACTTTAACGATCATTCTCTCGACTATGTTAGTCCCGAGGTCGTCCGGATGAAGATCCAAGAACCGCTCATCATAGCTGGGGAACGAGCCAAAGGAGTCGACATCCGCGTATCAGTAAATGGTGGAGGTTTCATGGGCCAAGCCGAAGCAGCCAGAATCGCGATCGCACGATCACTCGCCTCGTGGACAAAGAGCAGCGAGCTGAGAAAGAACTTCATCGCTTTCGACAGGGTAATGCTGGCTGGGGATCAACGGGTAACTGAACCGAAAAAGTTCGGTGGGCCAAGCGCACGACGAAGAAAACAGAAATCGTACAGGTAAGAATGAAATGATCATCCCGGTAAGATGCTTCACCTGCGGCAAGCAGATAGCTGACAAATGGGAAACATTCAGTCTCAGGGTTAGAGCCGGCGACAGACCAATCAAGGTACTGGACGAGCTAGGGATCCGACGATACTGCTGTCGAAGAATGCTCATAACTCACGTCGAAATAATCGACGAGTTCCTAAAGTACCCCCAAGTCTCCGCCAAGAAACGAGCCGAGATCATATAGACGAGGAACCATGTTGGAAAGCCAAGACATCGAGGATAGGGAAGCGATACCGAGAGCAGAAAACCTCCTCCTCTCTCTCGAAGAGCTCTTGGCTGCGGGCCTCCATATAGGCACACGAATCAAGACCGTGGACATGGAAAGGTACATTTTCAGAGTCCGCCCCGACGGCCTGTTCATCCTCAACATTGGCGATACCAACGAGAAGATAAGAATCGCCGCGAGGTTCATGGGCCGATTCGATCCTGGCAGAGTGCTGGCAGTATCCTCCAGACTTTACGGCAAGACCCCCGTGGAAAGGTTCGCGGAGATAACGAGAACGGTTCCGATTGTAGGCCGGTTCATGCCAGGGTTGATATCCAATCCTCTGCAGCCCCATCACGCAGAGCCTCAGGTCGTCCTAGTCACGGATCCTAGAGCTGACTGGCAAGCGATCAAAGAGGCTACGTCGGTAGGCGTGCCCGTCATTGCGTTATGCGACACTGACAACGTCTTTGCTGGTGTGGATTTTGTGATTCCGGTAAACAACAAGGGAAGGAGAGCCCTAGCCGTCGTCTACTGGCTGCTCGCTAGACAAGTGCTCCGCGAGAGAGGAGAACTTCCCCAAGATGGAACGATTCCCCAGACGGTGGATGATTTCGAAACGAAGCTTGCCGCCATGCCCATGGGACGAGCTTCCGGTGGAGAGGCGTGAAAACACGCCCTCCAGCACAAGCAGGCACCTTCTACTCTGATACTGAAGGCGCGCTCCGGACCCAGATACACAACTGCTTCCTGCATCCTCTCGGACCAAGAACAATCCCATCCATTCCCACCACGAACGACGACCAGCTTGTGGCGATTGTTGTACCACACGCGGGCTACGATTACTCCGGACCCGTCGCTGCCAACAGCTACTATCGCTTGGCTACTTCCGGTCTGAGAGAGTCCGTGATAATCTTAGGACCAAACCACACCGGCTATGGAAGCGGTGTCTCAACAATGATCGATGGGCAATGGGCAACTCCGCTTGGCGAAGTTCCTGTAAACAGCCCGTTGGCTTCCTCAATTGCGAGATTATCAGGCCTGATCGACGTAGAAGAGGAAGCCCACAAGAGCGAACACTCGATAGAAGTCCAACTTCCCTTCCTACAATTCATCTATCCACGACGTTTCCAGTTCGTGCCCATCTGCATGATGCTCCAAGACCTTGAAACGAGTATAGAGATAGGCAACGCTATCGCCAAAGCCTCCACTGGGACGGGAGCGATGCTTATCGCCTCATCAGACTGGACGCACTACGAGTCCTACGAATCTGCGAAGAAAAAGGACATGGAAGCCATTCAGGCCGTGCTCGAAGTGGACGAGAAAAAATTCCAAGACACGATCGAAGAAAACCACGTGTCAGCGTGCGGATACGGCCCGGTCACGGCTGTCATACATGCGTCCAAGATCCTTGGCGCAAAACATGCCAAGTTGCTATCATACCAGACGAGTGGGGACACGGCAGGGGACAAGCGTTCAGTAGTCGGTTACGCAGCGATCGCATTTACGAAGTGAGCTCGTCCTCGCCATCACCCTCTCCAGTGACCGTCTCATCCAGAGCGCCTGGAAAAATCATATTGTCAGGAGAACAATTCGTCGTCCTTGGCGCACCGGCCGTCGCGATGGCTGTTAATCTCTACTCAAAGATAGATGTAAGCCCCTCTCAGAGTGGCAGGGTCGAAGTAACTGCTGACATTCCGCTTCATCTAGTTGGCGACGCCGACAAGCGATCGTCCTCTCCTGAGAATCAAGAGCTTCTAGAACCACTGCGCCTCGCAGCGAGTGCGACACTCGACCACCTAGGAACAGAAGAACAAAGTGTCCATGTGGATGCCAATTGCCAGATTCCTATCGGCGCAGGCCTCGGCTCATCTGCCTCTACTACAGTCGCAACCATCTCGGCGGTAGCCAAATCGAGAGGAAGGAGGCTCGACCGACGAGAAATCTTCAAGCTCGCTTTCATTCCAGAGAACTATCTTCATGGACACCCTTCGGGGGTCGACCAGGCAACTTGCACCTATGGCGGAATTATCCAGTTCAGAAAACCCTCAAGGATCAGGGCGATCGGCATCAAACGACCACCCATGATTCTTGTATGCGACTCCGGAGTCCACCGGTCAACCAAAGCCTTGGTAGGGTCAGTAGTCAGGAGATCAAGTGAACAAACAGATAGGTTCCAAACACACCTAGACGAGATCTCTACAATGTCGAATGCAGTGGTCAAGGCTCTAAAGAGTGAAGACGATAACGAGCTGGGGTCCTTGATGAACAGAAACCACGAATTGCTCCGTCAGATTGGCGTTTCAACAACCAGGTTAGACAGGCTTGTGGCTGCGGCCAGGAAAGGAGGAGCTCTCGGAGCCAAGCTCACGGGGGCTGGAGGCGGTGGATGCATGATAGCACTATGCGATGACAAGAAGTCCCGATCGAATATCGCCAGGGAATTACGAAAGTTGGGAGGAACAATTTACAACGTGTCCCTTGACGTGCGAGGAGTCGACTAATTCCCGATGACTCCGGTCGGAAAGGCAGAAAAAGAGCGCTTCCTACCTCCACAATCGAAGAAAGATAATGCCTGAAATCATCGTTCTAGTCGACGAGAAAGACAATCCAATCGGATACGAAGAAAAACTAGCAGCTCATCGCGGTGGTGGGAAACTGCACAGAGCCTTTTCCATCTTCATCTTCAATTCCAAGAACGAGGCGCTTCTCCAGCTCAGATCGAAAGCAAAGCACCATTTTCAGAGCCTGTGGAGTAACCCGTGTTGCAGTCATCCAACAAAAGGTGAAAAACTGGAGGCTGCAGTCCATAGAAAGCTGAAGCAAGAGTTGGGCTTTGATACCCCGCTGAAGGAGGCCTTCAGCTTTGTGTACAAGGCGACCGACCAGAAGAGCGGCTTGACAGAACACGAGTTCGATCATGTCTTTGTCGGGCAATACGATAGAGATCCGAAACCGAACCCTGATGAGGTCGACGATTGGAAATGGGTCACCCTCACCGAGCTCAAAAACGACTTAGACAAGAATCCGGGGAAATATACTCCCTGGTTTCCGATCGCATTTAACAAACTGCGAAAGGAAAACCTAGGTCTACCAGAGGCCTAGATTTGGAAACGTCTGTTCTAAACAGAAGCTCAACTATTGGTTCGTTCTACAAACTTCCCTTGGAAGAGAGACTCAGAATCGTCAAAGAGTTCGCAGGACTAACATCTGAGGAGGCTCAGACCCTAGCCAAGGGAACGATGCCGAGCGCGACTGCGCAGCGAATGATAGAGAACGTCATCAGCATGTTCCCGATTCCCCTTGGAATCGCCACGAACTTCCTGGTAAACGGCAGAGACTACTTGGTACCGATGGCCATAGAGGAGCCGTCAGTGGTCGCCGCGGCAAGCAACGCGGCCAAGATGGCACGACCAACAGGGGGCTTCACAGCTACTAGTACAGAGCCTGTGATGATCGGCCAGATCCAGATAGTGAAATGTCCTTCGCCGAAAGATGCTGAAAAGGAAATTCTCTCGGCGAGAAAAGAGGTTCTCGAAAAAGCCAACCAGCAGGATCCGATGCTGCTATCGATGGGTGGTGGGGCAAAAGATCTCCGCGTCAGGATTCTACCCAGTCAAGTCGGAACATTGGTCATTGTTGAGCTTCTGGTTGACTGCCGCGATGCTATGGGGGCGAATGTCGTCAATACGATGGCTGAGGCTGTTGCACCTATGGTTGAGAAGATTTCGAAGGGTCAAGCCCGACTACGCATCATTTCAAACCTTGCAGATAGAAGGCTTGCCAAAGCCACAACGACCGTTTCGAAAGAGGCCCTGGGCGGCGAGGACATCGTTGACGGGATTGTAGAGGCGTACGCGTTTGCTGCCGCTGACCCGTACAGATGTGCAACTCATAACAAGGGAGTCATGAACGGGGTAACCGCCGTCTGCCTAGCGACCGGGAATGACACTCGCGCGATAGAGGCAGGGGCTCATGCTTACGCGGCACGATCTGGACGCTACTCTCCCCTCACAACATGGAAGAAGGATTCTAAAGGAAACCTGGTCGGGACCATCGAAATCCCTGCTGCAGTCGGAATTATCGGAGGAGTCACCGCCGTCCACCCTATGGCGAAGATATGCCTGAAGATCCTTGGCGTAAAGACAGCGCGTGAACTCGGCGAGGTTATGGCCTCGGTGGGCTTGGCCCAGAACATGGCCGCACTACGAGCCTTGGCCGCGGAAGGAATTCAGAAGGGACACATGTCTCTGCACGCTAGAAATATCGCCGCAATGGCGGGAGCACAAGGTGATCTGATCGACTTGGTCGCGGACAAGATGGTCGCCGAGCGGAAGATCCGCTTGGATAGGGCTAGAGAGGTTCTGCTCGAATTATCCAGGTCAAAGGATAGCGGCGCCGCCCAAAAGAAAACCCACAAGGCCTAACAGCATCCATAGCAGAACTTGGCGTTTGACCGCTCGAACGTTCTCAGGCGTCTGATCGCCCACCAACCTATAAGCTGAGTAAAGAAAGCCGACATCGGCGATTATCACCGGAGGAAAATACAGCCAGGAGATCGTCTCGAGAAACGGCGGGAGGAAACTGAGCAGAACCGCGATGATAAACAATCCCGTAGATGTTAGCGCTGCAACCTTTGTTCCCCTGACTACTGCCAGGGTCCGGACTTGACGGAGGTTATCGCCCTTCACATCGGCTATTCCCTTTGCGACCTCTCGGGCAAAGTTTGCGAGAAACGCGACCACGGAGAAGATGAAGAGCAGGGGCCCAATCGAATTCACTGCGAGGCCTCCATAGAAGAAAGGCAGAGCGACGTTGAAGCTTACAACCGCATTTCCTATCAGGCCAGTCTTCTTTCCCCTCGTGTTATAGTAGACCATAAGCGCAAGAGCGAGAAGTGCAGTCAGAAACGTCCATAGACCAAGGAGCGCGGAGAATCCTATCGCAGCCACGGAGAGAGCTACTGCCAATACGACCGCGTCTCTGGTCCTCACCGTTCCGGAAGGGAGAGGCCGTTGCGGGCTGTTGACCTTGTCAATTTCAACGTCGTAAACGTCATTGGCTACCATCGTTCCCGCCATCATCAGTGACGCCGTCAGGAACCCGAAAACAGCCTCTGGAAGTCCAGGGAGTTTGCCGAGACCTATCGCTTCGCCAATGACTACTCCAAGCCCGATCATTATGGTATTTGGGGGCCGTATCAGCGTCAAGTATGCGCTCAAGCGAGCTGACGTTGCACTGCTAGACACGCTCAGAGCTCAGTCCCTCCACAGTTTTCGGCCTTGTGATTTCCACAACATCTGGCTGTTGGAATAAGGCTAAAAAGACTCCCGGAGGCTATGCAATGGTTCGACCAGTCTTGTCAGTCAAGAAGGAACCGACGCTTCTCGATGACCTCAACCAAGCTCTTGCCGGAGAAACCTTGGCTGCCTTTCGATACCTCTACTTGAGCAAGATCGCTAGCGGAATAAGCTCTCTTCCTCTCTCGAAGCTCTTCAAGGAGATGGCTGACGGAGAATGGGATCACGCCTCAAGATTCATGGAGAGAATCATACAGCTAGGGGGAGTGCCTATATCAAAACCGGTCGAGTGGGAAAAGAAGGCTTTCTTCTCTTATTCAGACCCACCGCGAAGGGGAAACGATCTGAAGGCAATGATCAAGGAAAGCCTAAAGCTTGAAAGATCCTCACTCGAATTCTACCAGAGACTCGCCAGCAAGACTCGAGATACCGACATGGTTACTCACAAGATGGCGATGGATGCAATGGCCGATGAAGCACGCGAGGAACGGAAACTTACCGCGTTGCTAGACTGACCGCTCAGAAGTCTTCTAAACCCAGCCTCTGATCTGCATAGCATCTCGGACTTTTCCGATAGCGTAGACGTAGGCTCCGGTCCGCATATCGACATTCTGCTCCTGACTGGTCTTCCAAACCTCGGCAAACGCCTTCTTCATAATCGCCGTTAGACGATGGTCCACTTCCTCAGCAGTCCACCAGAGGTGTTGGAGATTCTGGACCCATTCAAGGTAACTTGTACTGACCCCGCCAGAGTTTGCCAGAATATCCGGTATCAGAGTGACGCCCTTCTTGAAGAGAATGTCATCCGCCTCAGGTGTCGTCGGCCCATTCGCGCCTTCTGCGACTAGCTTTGCCTTGATGCTTCGAGCGTTGTTTTCGGTAATGACGTCCTCTAGGGCCGCCGGCACGAGTATGTCTACGTCTAGTTCGAGTAGTTCCTCGTTCGTAATGTTCTCGGAGCTAGGCAAGTTCGCCAGGCTCGTGTTCTTCTTCTTGTGCGCTGCGACTTCGTTGAACCAGAGGCCTGTCTTCTTGTGAATTCCTCCTTTCGAGTCGGAGACGGCGACAACTTTGACTCCGGCTTCTTCAAGGAACATGTGGGCGAACGAGCCTACGTTTCCCCACCCTTGGATTGCGCAAGTTGCCTTCTTCAGATCGATCTTGAGATGTCTCGCGGCTTCCTCAACCGTGACTGCAACTCCTTTCCCGGTGGCCGAGTCCCTTCCAAGAGATCCTCCAATTATTATCGGCTTACCTGTCACGACTGCGTTCGCGTTGTTCCTGTCCACTTTGCTGTATTCATCCATGAACCAGGCCATCGTCTGAGAATCGGTGTAGACATCAGGCGCTGGAATGTCGCGGAACGGACCGACGATTTCGCTTATGAGCGAGAAAAATGTTCTGGAAAGCCTCTCCAGTTCGTGTTTGGACAGGAGTTTCGGGTTAACCGTGACTCCTCCTTTCGCGCCCCCGAACGGGATGCCTGCGACCGCGCACTTCCACGTCATCCACATGGATAACGCCTTTACCTCTTCGATGGTAACGTTCGGGTGATATCTGATTCCACCCTTGTAAGGTCCCAGGGCGTTGTTGTGCTGGCTTCTGAATCCTTGATAGAGGAGGATTCTACCGTCGTCCATTTTGACAGGGAAGTTTATGCTGAGAATTCTTCTAGGCTTTCGAAGAATCTCCTGAACGTTCTCGTCCAGCTTCATCAGGTCAGCGGCCCGCTGGAACTGTTCTACAGCAATGTCGTACTGGGTTTTCTGCATGCCGAGGCTCGATGGAGCGGCTTCGTGCTTAGAAGTGGTCTCTAGCAATCATTATGCCTTCGAATCGGAGAGCAGCAAGAAACTTCCCATTTAGACCTTTCTTCAGAATTCAGGGAAAAACCTAGTTCTAGTTTTTCATCGAGTGAGAAGAGTGGAAAACTGACGGACAAGCCCTTTTAAAAAAAACAGTGAAAACCCTCATTCTTCGTTACCGCATATCACGGTATTTTTCGTAACACAACACCCGTAGCTCAAGCCCTCCCATTTCCTAGGGGATTACGCATGGCAATAGCGAACCGCCTGCTACTATACGTCATGTCTTCCGGGTTACTTCACCAACCGTCTTTGGAAGGATGCACTCCGCCGGCAGCTCACTTCCTACTCCCTCTTCGGGGATGCTTCTCGCCGGATCAGCCGAGCGTTTGACGTTGACCGGTTGCCGCGGCCATCTCGATCGCGTTCAGCATGCGATGGCGCGTGACCGCGTCGTCGAACGTGGGGCAGAGATGCGTTCCCTCGCGATAGTCGCGCGCGAAACGCGCGTATGCCTGGGCGACGTTGGTGGAAGGGCCCGGGCCTTGCGGCGGCGACCACCGATACTGCTCAGGCACGAGCAGGACCTCGAGCGATGACTGCGCGCCCTTGCCGCCGCGTATGGTCATCTCGAAGATCTGAGCTTGGCCGCCGGCGGCGGTGAGTTGCAGATCGCCCTCGGTGCCGTTGATCTCCCAGAGCAGGTTAGTGCCGCGCGAGACGCCGCCGCGATAGTGGATCGAGAGTGCGGCCCCGCCCTCGAGCAGTCCGGTGACGCACACCTGATCCTCCGCGGTCATGGGCTTGCTTTCGCCGGTCTGCGCGATCGTGAAGGACTTTCGGCGCACAGTCATTGTGGCCGAGAGCTCTCGCACTTCGCCGAGGCAGTGGCACAGTGCGTCCGCCGCGTGGCCGAGTGCGATCGAGAGCATCGTCGCGCCGTTTTTCTTGTCGTTGAGGTAGGCGTTGTAGGGCTCCACCGTTGGTCCCCAGCCCATTCCTGAACCGATCAATGTGGTGGAGAGCACCTCACCGACGTAACCTTGTTTGATCAGGTCATGCACGTAGGCTACCGACGGCGCAGAGCGGGCCTGTAGTCCCGCGACGGCGAGGACGCCCTTCTTCTTCGCCAGTGCGGCCAAGGTCTGCGCCTCTTTCAAGCCGTTACCGAGCGGCCATTCGCAGTACACGGCCTTGCCCGCGCCGAGCGCTGCAGACGCTAGTTCGAGGTGATACGGCACCTTCACGGTGACAGCGACGACGTCGACGACAGCGCTGTTCACGAGGTCTTGGTAGTTGTCGAATGCGACAGGCGCACCAAAGAGCTTGCTGGCGGCGTCGGCAGATTCGCGTCGGCTGGTGGACAGCGCCGTGATCTCGAAGTCATCCGAGAGCGACTTCAAAGCAGGAATGTGTGCCTGCGCCGCCCATCCGCGATCCGGGTTGGCGCCGATGATGCCAACACGAATCCTCTTCGTTCCACCCTTGCTCATAGCGGTCTTCACATCTTTCTCTCCTAAAAAATTGTAAGCCGCGGATCCGCGGAAAGCGACAAGAACGCCTTCAACTGTTGAACCAGTAGGCACAGAAAAGTAGTTTGGCTGTGGGTATCCCGGTAGGAGAAGCGTAAGGTCCTCACACGAGCCTTTTTATAAAGAAACTAGGTGTTTTCTCTCTCCGTTTCGGGAAAGGAGTTTGAACTAAGACAATGTCCGCAAAACCCCATCTCAACCTGATAGTGATGGGTCATGTTGACCATGGAAAGAGTACGCTGACAGGTCATCTTCTGTTCGATGCGGGATACATTGACCAGAAGACCATCGAGCAGTACGCGAAAGAATCTGAAAAGACAGGAGCAGGTGATACTTTCAAGTACGCCTGGGTCCTAGACACGATCAAGGAAGAGAGGGAAAGAGGAGTTACCATCGATCTCTCTTTCCAAAAGTTTGAGACACCGAAGAATTTCTACACGATCATAGACGCGCCCGGACACCGGGACTTCATCAAGAACATGATCACCGGCGCCAGCCAAGCGGACGTCGCAATTCTTGTCATTTCGGGTAAGAAGGGCGAATTCGAAGTCGCCGTTGGACCTGGAGGACAAGCGAGAGAGCACGCTTATCTTGCAAGAACTCTCGGAGTGAAGAACCTTGTCGTGGCCATCAACAAAATGGATGACCAGACAGTCAAGTATTCTGAGGAACGCTACAAGGAATGCCGGAAAGAGCTGGAAGGATTGCTCAAGACCGTGGGCTTTGACGTTTCAAAGGTCCCGTTCGTGCCGACCAGCGGATGGCTGGGCGACAACCTGTCGAAGAAGAGCACGAACACGCCCTGGTACAAGGGAGTTACAGTGTACGATGCCCTTAACGATTTCATTCCGCCACCGAAACCCTTGGACAAGCCTCTTCGCGTTCCGATTCAGGACGTGTACACAATCACCGGTGTTGGAACTGTCCCGGTAGGACGCGTCGAGACGGGTATTGTGAAAGATGGTGACAAGGTCATCTTTAATCCCTCCGGAAAGCTCGGCGAGGTAAAATCGATCGAGACCCATCATGTTCGGATGACGAAGGCTGAGCCTGGAGACAACATCGGCTTCAACATCAGAGGAGTTGCAAAGAACGAGATCGGACGGGGAGAGGTTATGGGCCACACGGACAAGCCACCGACGATAGCGAAAGAATTCATCGGACAGATCATCATAATCTACCACCCAACTGCCATCGCTGCAGGATACACCCCGGTGCTTCATGCGCACACTGCTACGGTCGGGGTGACTTTCGAGGAACTGATCAAGAAAATCGACCCACGAACAGGCCAGGTGGTCGAAGAGAAGCCTAGTTTCCTCAAGGTCGGCGACAGTGCCCTGGTGAAGATGAAGCCCTTGCACAACATGGTCTTGGAAGCGTTCTCGGACATTCCAGAACTTGGAAGGTTTGCTATCCGCGACATGGGCAGCACCGTCGGGGTCGGCGTGGTCAAAGAGATCATCACGAAAGGCTAGCTCAACACCACAGTAACTGTCCAAGGTACTCTACGACTCCAAGAACGAGTCCACAGATCTTCTGTCTTGCTGGCATTGCCTCAAACGGTGTTCTTTGTTTGAAGAACGCCTGAATTCAATACCGCGGTTTCCGCGAGAGTTTACACCAAGGTTTTTAACAGCACCGGACCCGCCCTGGCCCTTCGCTACAAAGGTCGACAATGAAGGTGTCTTGGGTTGGTTTCCAAAGCTAGAATTCGCCTGTCCAGCACTGACCCCCAGGACATCAATACAATTTGCACAGAAATACGCGACATCGCCGACAAGACAGGCGTCAAGCTGAAAGGACCCATACCGTTGCCAACCAAGAAGCTCATCGTCCCATCAAGAAAATCGCCAGCCGGACAAGGAACACACACGTTCGACAAGTGGGAGATGAGGATTCACAAACGCCTCATCGACGTGGACCCAAACGAACGATTCTTGAAAAGACTGATGAGGATAAGAGCACCTGACGATGTTTTTATCGAAATAGAACTACTGTAGGGACTACTTTCTCATTCGTCCGACAGAATTCGACTTTCGCTTTCGCGGCCGTCTTACGAATATTGCGAGGCTGCCAAGTACGATCATAGAGGCAAACCCGACGGTGACATATGACACGGACGAATCAACGACATTGACTCTTACAAAGACGTCGAGACTCACTTGCGAGTTGAATGCGGTCAGTGCTACATACCGCTGCCCTAGGGTCGCGTTCCAGGCAGCAAAAATCGTAATGCTCGTAGAATAGGGAACGCTGGCTGGAACAATATCTGATTGAGAGGAGCTGTAGATCTGTGGAGGATAATAACCCGGGGCGTCCTGAGTCACCGCCGACGAATTGAGCGAGAATTTTCCCTGGTCCGCTGAGTTGACAATAACCGATACCGGCCGGGACCCACCCCTCTGAATTACTACGTCAGGCAGCACGCTGCCAAGGCTAATCGGGACCGGTACACTCGCGTTCACGTAACCTATCTGGCCCAGTGCCCAGGCGACGAACCAAACGAGATTATTCGGCCCTGGCATCGCCCACCACATCAACGGGATGGAACTTCCAGGGACCCAATACTCGGTAAGGACGCCGGTCAAGGGGTCATAACGAGCAATCCGCCCGGCAATGTGTTCCGAGAACCAGACCATGTTCTTTGCGTCAATAAAGATGGCATTAGGAAGCCCGTTGATGCAGTTGTCCGGACAATAACCAATCGGAAACACCTTCCAAACGTTTGTGAGCGGATTTAACACTCCAAATTGGTTGCTACCGTGATCAGTAAACCAGACGTTGCCAGAAGAGTCAACTGCGACCTGTATTGGTGCGGCCAGGTTCACGTACGAAGGGGGAGAAAACTCATCGGGGACGGGAGAGACCTCAGGAACAAGACGACCAATTTTCTTAGACCCGGCCTCGGCAAACCATATTGTCTTCCCAGAGGGAGAAACGGTAATGCCTTGAACGATGGCCCCGCTCGTTCGAACCGGATAGGTCTGATTCAAGTGACTCAACGGGTCGTACATGGCAATACTACTCGCCCCAGATGAGCCCACCATGGACATCCATATTCGACCTTGAGTGTCATTCGCGAGGTACTGTAGGCTTTGGTCTGGAAAGGTAATCGCCTTTGTCTCGCTTGTTTGGTCCGTACTCGTGTCGTAGAAGGCCAGTGTCGAGTTCTCAGTGAACCAAACCTTCGTTGAAGGATTCACCGGATCGGCAAGAATCGAACTTACGATCACGTTTGGGAGACTTATGACTCCTTTCGAGGTTCCATCGATGAAGAATTCTCTGATTTGGGAAGTAGGAGGATTCCCTGTGGCTATGCCGGCAACCCAAATCGTTGAGCCTGTTGGATAGATGAGCCAAGGGCTCGGGCTTCCACTAGGGACCTTCGGCAGAAGAGTCACATATTGTTGAGCACTGGTCTGGAGGACAAGGGCGGGCCCTGCGGCCTGGGGAGGATGAGTTAGCGCGTTACCTAATGCCGAGAGAGCAATAAGAATCAGGATTGGTCCGATCGAGTGTGATAATCGCATGATCATCCTGGCGTTGCCTAGGTTACATTTAGGAGACCAGTCCGCATGAATTGGTGGACTGTGCAAACGCCGAGTGAGCAGTACATAGTGAACTGCCCTATTTTGGTCGCTTGGAATTTCAATGTCTGGGGGGGGCTTCCTCCGACAATTTCCAAGCCGCTGTTGGAGTAGTAAGTCACTGCGAACCCGTGAGCCTGTGTGTCGTTGTTAATTATGGTGATCTCAACCCTATCGCATTGGTGAACTGTGGTGACAGGCCAAGGACCAGTTTGAGACTTGCTCCCGTTGTACCCGTTTAGATCAGCAACAATCGTGATGGAGCGAGTGGCTCCACTCACACCCGAACAGGGAGATGGGGGAGGGCTGAGTACTACTGCGAACACTCCGCCTGCTGCGAGAGAAGTGGCAACGAGCGCGATTATGACCATCTCGCTAGTTCTCAACGATCACACCCAAGGTTCTCAGCCTGATATACGGCCCGGACTAGAAGTTTGGAGGAACCCCGCTAAATAGAGCCATGGTCAATACGTTCAACAGGACATTGGCCCGTAGAGCACAGGTACCAAAGGAACATGATCTGGCTCTCTAGGCTAAAGAGGACCATGAGCTCGAAAGGCTTAGCCTAGGCTACTTTTGAACCTGCCGGGCTATCCGTATGTTATGACTATGTTATCAGGCACACAGGGCTGGAATACGCAAAGAGCGGTAGAGGACGCTGCTTTGCGGGGGAAAACGTAATTTTGAAAGCTAGTGTCGGGATTGCCATTTACAGTCATGTTTAGGTGGTGTGTCCCGTCTACTTTGTGGTCGAAAATCTGAGTAGAGTTGAAGATAGCCGTAGTGGGATTGTTTGCCCAATGTCCCCAGAGAAGGAACCAGTCGCCAAGCGTGTAGTCTCTGTTTTGATCAGTTTCAATATGGAGGGTACCAGTCGCGTCATGGGTGTGAATCGGTTGCTGACATCCATTGTCGAATGTTCCAGGCGATGGGGGAAGGGCAAAGTTGGCCCCGTTTATGGAGATAGTCAAATTTGGGTGGGAGTGGTAGGCTTGACCCTCAACGCAATGGCTCAGATAGTCAGGCAGCGGTACAAGGTTCGGTGGCGGGCGCAAGAAGACGATGGCGACTACGATTACCGCAATGAGAATTATCGCAATAGCCAAGGTGGTTAGTGCTCTCTGTCGGCGTTTTCTCTTGACATCCCCGAGAATCTTCTGCTTTCGGGTCTGGGTCTGAGACATCGAGAGCGACCTATGCAGGAATTCGAGTGCGTTCGAGCAATAATATCTTTCCCGCGGAACTCGAAAAGAGAGAGGATAAGACCCTAAGACCTTCAGTCGAGATGGAGAGCCTTAAGACATATTTGAGAAGGCTGTCGAGGGGTTTCTCCTGCGGGGGTACCAGAGTCAGGTCAAATCATCTGACTAAATGGGCGGGTCGCGCCTAGCACGCGCGCGCTACACTCAAGACCCAATACCGCAAAGGCGTCGGAGCGATTAATGCCTTGGCAAAACGCGGGTGTGCTATCCCGTGGCGTAGGCCTTCGTGGGTTCGAATCCCACCCCCCGCACCAACTTATCATACTGTGATGGACACATCAAGGGTGAGCAGTCAGAATATCGGGGGTAGGGCTCGCTTTGACTTCTCTCCAGGTGAAGATCATTACGGGAATTATTACGCCTATCATGAACGCCAGAACTATCAGATTTCCAAAATCTAGGGGAATGATGTCTTGTATGCCAGTTCGGAAGAGTATCCCCGCAATGATGAATATTATGCCGCCGTAAAATAGACTGCGTGCCCCTGCTCTCGTTCCGAAGGTCTGGATTCTTTCGGGACCCCACTTCTTCGCGATTTGGAGGACGCCACCGAAGAGCGAACCAATTGCTAGCAACACGATTAGTGTGCCAAAGCCGAATGCTGCCCCCGGTGCGAACCCAAGGTATGCAACAGGCATTGCTGGAACGGCGACCAAATAGATGAAAGTGGTGAACAGCCCAGTGTCCACGCCGAAGCCCGCGATGAACCCGTGGATTACGCACCAGTGTGTGGGAACCCGTCTTGAGGCGCCTTTCTCATCGTAATGCGTTTTAGCATGAGTGCGCAGGAATCGAGCAAGGGGATGCCAAGACGGCAATTTCCCGGACAATATCAGATATCCCGCGAGGGACATGGCGATTCCGACAGCTACGTAGACGAGTGCGTTCAAACCTTCGTCGAAGGCGAGATAACTAGCGAGCGCGAAGTAGACGAGCTGGGCCATAATTGCGCGTTGGAGTGTAAAGGCTGAGGCGAAGAACATGCCTGAGAGCATTCCTCCTCTCCCAGTAGCTGAACCCACTGAATAGCTGAAAGTGATAGGCCAAGTGTGTTCGTCTGGAATGACCCCGTGCAGCATTCCGAGCCCCAGAGAGCCCAGCAAGAGAACGATCCATTCCGGGAGAAGAGGGATCACGGCACGAGAGATGGAGATGGAATTATTAAGTATTTTCTGGATTTTAATAACTCTAATATAAGCAGTCACCTGGAAATTATTATGGCACAGTCAAATGCCCATCGTTAGCGTCTCGTTACCCGACGAACTAGTCGATTCCATGACTGCGATTCAGGAATCCCAAGGATATGCCGGAAGATCTGACGTAGTCAGAGCTGCAATACGTCTCCTGCTATCTGACTCAAGAGAGAAAGCGTCACTCACCGGCCGAGTAGCTGCAATTCTCGTGGTTACACATGATGAATCGAACGAAGAGCCAATCACTCGGTTGAAGCACGCTTACGATGACATTGTGCGAACCCACATTCACAATAAAATGGGCCAAAACAACTGTTTCGAACTGTTTCTCCTAGAGGGAGAAGGAAGGAAGGTCGCTTCAATGACTAGTGCATTCCAGAAAGAGAAGAAGCTGAAAAGCGTCAGGCTTCTCGTGGTCCGATAGAGAGTTGACGAAGGGTTCAGAGGTACACAGCGAGACCATAGAATCTGAGATCTTTGGATCGATTTGAAACCCGACACTTTCATCGAAATGACCCGGCTTTGAATCGACGCGAGATTTGCAGTAGCGGTTAGATCTTAGCCTGAATGGAATAGAGCCGCGAAGTAGATCGTGAGGAGTCCAAGGGTTATGAGCACCGCCATCGTCATCGATTCCTTCGAGCTTGCAGGGTTCGCCTTGTTGAACATCGATCCAAAGAGCCTCACCGCGGCATAGATCGCCGTTCCGGTGCCCAGGGCGTAGAAGTAGCTGCTGTCGTAGGTTAGGTAATAGCCGCTGGCAGCGCCGATGAGCGAGGGAATCGCGAAGACTATGCTCAGAATTGCAAGGTCTCTCAGGCGACCTGTGGTATTCTTAGCGTGCTGGATAGAGTATGCGCAATAGCAAGCGCCTATTATCATAGGTTCAAGTGCCTTGTGCAGAACATATGCTACTCCGCCGGAAACGCCGCCGAATGTGTCCAGAAGCGACGTGCTTGTTGTCAGCGCAGCAGTTCCCCCGAAGGCTGCGCCCTCGCCGAGCCCGTGGACGCCTAATGCCGCTGCAACTAGCATCGGTATCGCCAAGCCATACTTTCCAATTGCTAACTCAGGCGAGAAGATATTTCGATTACGATCAATTGAAAAGAAGAAGAGAAGGCCGATGGCAAAGAGTCCTACGATTGCAAGCTGACCTGCACCTCCAGAGAAACCCGAGTTGACATCGAGGCTTGCTGCCCCGGTTATCGTGTCGACGAAAAACCAGAACAAAATCCCGAATGCAAATGCCGCAACGTATCTTGTCTGAAATTTCATTCCCACCAACACAATAAGGGACAACCCTACAAACGCGGGAATCAGCGTCGACGCAGTCCACGGAAGGAAACTCTCAGCGAATCCCAGCATGAGCAAGTGTCTCAAGCCTATTGTTCTAAGGTTTTTTGGCTCAAGTTACGAACAGGACAAAGAATATCCTTTGAGTGCGAGACTAACTAGCTTCTTGTTCGCAGTTTGAGCCATAACTTTCTTAATCATCGGACGCCAGTCTGTACATTCCCATATTCGCAGCGTAGTTAGGTTTCCATGCAACTTACCTTGCCGGTCCACTCGGAGACTAGTGGTAACGGAAAATTAGCTGGGAGCTCAAGCGGGGAAGAGTCCGCGCGAACAAGACTTTTGCGACGGGTGCTGGTGATCGTACTCATCGTCGTGGTAGTCACCGGGTTTTTCGCTGCGGCGTATACGTTTCATTTCTTCGGTCTCGGGGCAACCAACTGTTGGGCCCGTCCCGCGAGCGTGCCGGCAAGCTCTGCCTACTTCGTCGTCGTGATGGCTAACGAAGGGATGAATGTCGGGTTCAACGGTAGCAAGTTCCAAAGCGGCTCTTGGCCTATAATGAATGTAACGCTGGGGAGAAACGTTACGATTCATGTCATAAACAATGATACAATTCAGTCTCATGGATTTGCGATACAGAGCTACTTCAACGGTTTTGCGCTGGGTCCCGGCAAGTGTAGTGATGTGACGTTTACAGCGGATCAACCTGGCTCGTTCTTGGTTTATTGCTACATTTCCTGCACAATCCATGTGTTCATGCAGAATGGGAAAGTTAACGTGAACCCTTGAACGATGGAAGGAGCGACGTGGCTATCCATGTTTAACGTCACCGACGGGCTGGTGCATGTTCTCCTCGTGGCTTTCTCGGCCTTAGTCCTGTTGATCTCTCTGCTCGCGTACGTCGGTCGGAGAGACTCGAGGTATCTTTTTCTCTCGCTAGCTTTCGCCTTCCTCGCGCTTAGCCAAGTAGTCGAGCTAGTTGAGACCATATTTTTGTCGAATCAGTTGATCTTCATTCCCCTAACAGGGGTACACTTGTCGCACTTTCTAGACTTCCTGATGCTGTCTAGCTTCAGCTTGGCCTTGCTTGTTCGAAATGGAGAGAGCCTTGGGAGTTCAGGGAAACAGTAGGGTCAGGGTCAAGCAGCTTGTCTCGCTTGCCCCAGGCGTTCACCTAAGAGAACTCCAGCGACTCCTGGGCATGTCATTCAATTCTACACGGTACCATGTGGACAAGTTGACGACGGCCGGCGAAATTATCCGAGTAGAAGAAGGAGGGTATTCTCGGCTCTATCCCGCCGGGATCAGCGAAGCAGAAAGGGCCATTTTCACCCTTGTTCGCGGCGAGACGGATAGGAAGATCTTGGCGAGTCTAGTTGCTGACCCAATCCTCTCAAACAAACAGCTATGCGAGCAAACAAACCTGGCGAAATCCACCGTCAGTGAACATCTAACGGGACTTGTGCGAGCGGGCATAGTCAAGACGCGACAAGTGACCGAGAACTTTGTTGCATATGAACTGGAGCAACCTGATCAAATCCGATTCCTGTTGAGGAGCCAGAACCCGAGTATTCTCAAGAAGGCAAGTGACCGATTCATAGACCTGTGGGACTTCTGAGACGGCAGGGCATGCGCTTGAAACTTCAGAACAAGCGACGCTTAGCTCTGACATTCGTCATTATCAGCTTTCTCTCACTATCTACAATAACCTTGGGACAGCCATACGGCCTTCTCAAAGCAACGGGAAGCAGTCTGGTCTCTCAACAACCCAGTTCCAGCTCTCCGATTACAGAATTCCCTATACCTTACGCGAACCCCGGGCCGAATGCAATTGTCTCTGCCCCGAATCACATCTTCTGGTTCGTGGAATACAACACAGGCGAAATCGGCGAGTTCAACGAGACAGCAAAAACCTTCAGTCAAATTCCGATACTCGAGACAGGAGGGGCCATCCCGGCATCGTTGGCATTGGATGGTTTTGGCAGAATCTGGTTTACTGATCAAAACAAGAATAATCCTAGTGTCTGGGTTCTCAATGCGTCCGCGTCTCCTGTAACGTTCCACCAATACTTGACGAACACGTCGAATTCGACACCCGTCTTCGTCATCGTAGACAATAGCACCAACGACGTATGGTTCACTGACACAACCGCCAACAATATTGGAAAAATCGACCATCTGACAGGTCAAATTACAAAATTCACTCTTCCGACCTCGAACTCAGGCCCCGCTGAGCTTGCCCTCCAGAACGGTACGTCATACCTGTGGGTCACCGAAAGTTTTGCGAACAAGGTTACCCGGTTTGATATGGCGTCTCACAATTTCCAGGAATTCACGCCCTCCGTCTCACTAGTTTCGCCGGTGGGGATCGCTGTCGACAAGAACGGGAACGTGTGGGTCTCGGAGCACGGTGCGAGTTCAATCGCGGAGTTGATCCCATCTAATTCGACCTTCAGAAAGTATCCGACCACCCAACCCTCAACCTACAAGACGACGGCTCCAGCAACAATCGCTATCGACAAGCAAGGCCGATTCTGGTTTGTCGAACACTTCGGAAACAGGGTCGGACGGCTAGACCCTGCGACCGGGATAATGGATGAGTTCGCTATTCCCACCTCGGGTCTTGCATACTCCCTCCGTAACGCACTGGACCCTAGTGGCAACTTCTGGTTCACAGAGTACACGGGGAACCAACTTGGAATGATCCCGTGGAACGCGACTTCCCCTATCGCTCCTAGCTCAATGCTAGCTCCTCTAACAATGAACGCCGGCCAAACAGTCACCTCGCAGATCTCCCTGTCAGGTACTACAGCGAGTTCCGTCACCGTCAACTTGAATGTCACAAGCACATTCACAACCTACGGCCAAACATCCGCGAGCGAGGTAGCGCTGTCAAACTACAGTCTCGTGCTCAACCCGAATCAAGCCAAGACTGTCACTCTCTCGATCACCCCGGATGGCAGCTTACCTTCCGGACTCTACACAGTGGGTATTGTCGCAACGGATGGGAAGACTTCGTCAGTTGGTGTTGTCTTTCTCCAAGTACACGGCACCTTCTCAATACTCAATCTTCTCCAAACCTACCTCCCGGCGATCCTAATCGCTGCCGCTTCGGTCTTGGTACTGACGAGCATCCTGATTAGAAGAGGGAGGGCAAGGTCGGCTCCGCTGGATTCGAACACTAAGCTTCCGCTCGGCACGATCATAGTCATCGGGACAATTCTAATCGTGCTTGCCGTACAAGCGATACCTCCTTCGACAGCCAAGTGTATAGGCCTTCCCCCGCCTCCACCGAACGGACAGCCAGCCGGGCCAGACTATATCGGGCTGGGCTTGGACATTGGATCTCTAGCCTTCTTTGTCGTGGTACTCTATTTGATACTAAAGAGCCGACGCAAGAACAAGCCTTCTAGTCCAGGGTAGCCGCGCTAGAGTTTCGAGTACCAGATGTAACAGATTGTTCCCAGCAAGGCAAAGGCGAGTGAGGGTCCGGCTAGGATCAATATCGATCCTAGGGAATCGCCAGCTGGGACTTGTGCAAAAGAAATGGGCGACAGTTGCCGGAACGCCTGAATAGCCCAGGTCATGGGGTTTGACGCTACTATTGGGGCTAGGACACGAGGAAACACGCTCACTGGATAGAACAATGCGCTGAGGAAGGACAGGTAGAGCTGGATTGCGCTTCTGACGGTGACCCACATTTCTATGCTCGAAGAGAACGCGGAGATAGCCATGGAAAGTCCGACTATTCCCAGCGAGAAGAGACCTACTATCAAATAGGCTACGAAAATCTTTTGAGTAAAAAGTATCCCATAGAGGTAGCATATGACAAGGGTCCCAGGGAAGGTCGCTATCACGCTTCTAACGACTCCGCCTAAGACCCTTGAGAAAGCGAGAATCGGCCTCTGCACCGGAAGGGTCAGAAGGTACGATGTTAGGTCTTTGATGTACTTCTCACGCCATACATCTCTGCCGGACTGGAATGCGGCAACCATCGCCGTTATGAGGTTCGATCCGGGCGCGATGAAGAGGAAGTAGTTCTCGCCTTGGCCGGTAACGAGTCGGCCGAAAGTCGCGGCTGTCACAAAGAGGTCGATCGCAAAGTTTGCGAACATTATCGCGACAAGAAACGCGTCGGAGAAGAGGATCCGAACGTCTCGCTCGATGATCAGCGGGATGAGTCGCGTATTGCTCAACCGTAGATTCCTCCTTCCAGACGGCGGAAATAGAACGCGGCGCCCAACCCAAGGAAGATTACGACGAACGCTACCAGCCCCGCGATCGCGGGAATGTCCAGAGTGAACCCGACAAGAGAATTACGCGCAGTGTCAGCGGCAAACGAAACCGGCGAGAAAGGGGCGAACAACGAGACATAGAACGGCATGAAAGCGATTGGGTAGAGAGCCGTGCTTCCCCTCGACACTGCGAGCTCAAGGAGGGCAAGAACCACGTCAAATCTGTTAGCGCTCTTCACGCTCACGGCCACGGTTATCGACATGCCAGTAACGCCGAAGGCCAGGAGGAAGAGCGATACGAGAGCTGTTAGGATCGAGAGCGGTTGGTTGAACCCCCAAACGAAGGCGACGATGACAAACATTGGTATGGTGTAGATTATGGCTCTCATCGCTCCGCCGAGCGCTCTTCCAATGATGAACTGCCGTCTTGCGATTGGAAGCGTTAGCAGATAATCGAGTACTCCCTCTTCCGCTTCTTCGAAGATGTCGTAGCCGATGACAAACGAGATGGAAGCGATCGTCGCTACTACGCTCCCAACGGCGTAGTACTCGAAGAAATTGAGCCCCGGAATATGGATGAGTCCGCTAATGAGGAACGCAAAGACAAAGAGCTGTATGATGAAGGCCAGACTTCGGGTTATGATGATCCAAGGGGTCCTGAAGAGGACCGATACATCTCTGAGAGCCATCTGAAGGATGAGATGCGTGGGTGATTCTGCGGCTATGGTTGTCTTACTCGAGCCGTTGGCCGGTGTATGTGAGGAAGACATCTTCCAGACTGACCTCCTTCAGTTTGACGCTTTCGATCTTGAACCCTTGAGTGCTCAGGGTGTCGACTATCTTTGGAAGAAGAAGTGTGCCTGAGTTAAGGAAGACCAGGATCCTGTTGTCCTGTTTCTTGACATCATGTACCTCTGGGAACTTGGTCAACATGTCGGGTCTGAATTCGGATCCATCGTTCAGTGTAAGCTCTAACACTTCTCCGCCCTTTACGGTTCCCTTCAACTGTTCCGGGGTTTCACTGGCAACCAGCTTGCCCTTGTTGACTATCGCAACTCTCTCGGAGAGACGCTCAGCCTCGTCCATCATGTTCGTGGCTACAATGACGGTCGAGCCCTCGTCCCTCAGTTGGCGTATCATCTTCCAGACCAACAATCTGCTCGGGACGTCGAGGAAGGCGGTAGGTTCGTCGAAGACCGCTATGCTCGGCCGCTGAACCAGTATCTTCGCATCCTCCACTTTCTTCTTCATACCTCCACTCATCAGCCAGGTCCGCTTCTTACGTGCCTCCCAAAGGTCGAGAGCTTTCAGGACGTCTTCCACGCGACGTCGGCGCTCGTCTTTGTCAAAGGTCGTGGTCATCTTGAGGTGCCAGTTCAACACCTCGAACCCACTCAGGATTCCGTCCACCCGTGGATCCTGGAAAGCGATTCCGATAAGTCTCCTAACCTCGTTAGGCTGCTTCACAACATCAAAACCGTTGACTGTTATCGTCCCGCTCGTGGGGCGATAGACCGTTCCCATCATAAGCATCAGAGTGGTCTTTCCAGCACCGTTCGGACCGAGAAGCCCTAGAATCTCTCCATCCTTGATTGTAATGGAGAAGTCTTTGACAGCGTCAAGATCGCCAAATCGTTTTCCAGTTCTCTCAAACGTTATCATTGACAATTAATCCTGGATTGTGAGATCGCAGGGAACACCTGTATGCAGTTCGCTCAGCGAATCGGAGCGAAGCCGGATAAAAACCCGCGACCCGTCTACGCACGCTTTTGAAGAGGCCCAGAGCAAGGCCCTTCCAAGATGGACTTCGCGAGAACGGTTCTAACCCGTAAAATGATCCGAGCCTTCAAACCAGACCCCGTGCCCAAAGACAAGATAGAGCGGATTCTCTCCATCGCCCAACACTATCCCAGTGCCGGATACAGCCAGGAGGTCGCGTTCATCGTCGTCACCGACAAAGAGAGACGAAAGAGGATAAGGGAGCTAAGGGATCTGAGAAGCGACGCCCCTGTCCTATTGATACCATGCGTCAGCGAGAAGGTGGTCCATGATCGCTATCATGAACCTGACAAGATCCGCTCGGGAGGAAGAGAAATCGACTGGCCTGTCCCGTTCTGGTACTTCGACGTCGGATGCAGTTGTATGCTAGTATTCCTGGCAGCCGTAAACGAGGGGCTTGCAGCGTCTTTCGCCGGCAGCGTTGGAATCTTCAAACCTGGAATTCTGAGAAAGGAGCTTGGGATTCCAGAGCATTATGAGCCTGTCGGTGTTCTATCGCTGGGTTACCCAGATCATACTAGTGACGTTCCTTCGCCATCGCTGAAACGTGGAAGGCGACCCTTCAGGGATTTTGTCCACGACGACAAGTGGTGATTGCAGAACTCAAGTGTCGACGCGAACCGATACTTTGCGTCGACTAATTTACGTCTAGTTCTGCTTTTTCGAAGACATAGATCGTCGTAAAGATGGGTTCATAGATTTGGAATTTACCTGTTGTTGTCGCCTGGAACCTGACTGACTTGGTCTCGCCAATGTGAGCAATTATTCCGTTAGGCGTGTAAAACTGAACAGCTAACCCGTGGGCTTGTGTAGAATCATTGTTGATGATGCGCAAGACAACGACCTCCCCTTTCTGAACACTCATGACAGGAAGTGATTGATGAACACTGTCGTTGTATCCGATTGAACCAGCCACGATTGTGAAACAATGAGTGTTCCCGGCAGTGACGCACGGTGTGATGGCGGTTGAAGGAATATAGATTACAAAGAAGTAGGTCGCGACGGACGATACGACCATTATGATCACAACTATGATCGCCACTATGTTAGCAAGGGTACTCTTGTCAAGTCGAAGCGTAAATGTTTGCCTCTGAGATGCATCTGCCCGAGTTTGCAGATCCGCCAAGGGGTAGTTACGATTTAAGAGCTATGGCTCAACATGCGAACCGTTCTTGACAAATCTTCTGGGTCGCATTGCAGCTGGCACGCTTATGCTCAATCAGAATTGCGAGCATCCCTTCGACAGGTTAGGATTGGAGCAGTGAGTCCACGGACCGATTAAGGTTAGTGTTTCGCAAATCGTAGTATAGTCTTCTGTTCGTTTTTCCTTTGTTCTCCAGCTTCAGCAGTTGGATCTGTCCGATCTCTTTGAGATGGGACACGTGTAGTCCTCCGTCGGCTTGTCGGTCTATGCCTTCGATTTCGACGATTCTAAGCTGGGCTTCAGCTGGTGGTGCGGCTTCTGCAAGTTTCACCATGTCCGGGAGCTTGAGGGCTTCTTCCCGTTTCAAAAAGTACGTTTTGATCGGCGCATCTTTTCTGATCAATTCATTCGCTTCTGCAACGTATCCTTCGATCTGGGTCCGGTCGAACGATTCCAAGTTGAAGTCCATTCTAGACCGGTCCACGTCGATCTGATTCCCTGTTATTCGGCAGTTGGCCCTCGAATAGAACAGGGAGCTGAGAAGGTGGCCGGCCGTATGCATCTTCATCAGTGTATGTCGTCTTTCCCAATCGACCTGTCCCGTCACTTTGTCTCCGACCTTCAAAGATGCGGGGGATTCCAGCGTGTGAAGTATGTTGTCGTCAGCTTTTGTCGTCTCTTGGACCTTTGACGCGTTTAGGGTCCCGGTGTCGCAAGCTACACCGCCACCTCGTGGGTAGAAGAGTGTCTGGTCCAGAACAACCCCCTGCCCCTCGACCGAAACTACCTTCCCGATGAAGTCATTGGAATACGGCTCTTCCCAGTATAGCTTCCTCGTAATGGATAATCTCCCCAAACTACTATCGTACAACAGATGGCCTTACGATTACTGCCTCTTTCGTACTCTTCGACTGGTTGTATACTTCCTGGGCTTCCCTTACAGTCGCGCCTCCGTGCACTATCTCTCGAATTGCTCTGATCATTGGCACGGGGTGATCGGACTGCCAGATGTTCCGGCCCATGTCAACTCCTACGGCTCCCTCTTGAATCGCGTCGTAGGCGAGTTGAAACGCGTCCAGCTCTGTCTCCAGCTTGGGTCCTCCAGCGACAACCAAAGGCACTGGACAGCCCTTGACGACTTTTCCGAAATCCTCGCAATAGTAGGTCTTGACAAAATGGGCACCCAGCTCTGCGGCGATTCTACAAGCCAGTGCAAGATAGCGCGCGTCTCGTTTCTCCAGCTCCTTGCCCACCGCCGTAACGGCGAGAACCGGAATACCATGTTCCTCGCCCTCATTCACAAGCCTGCCAAGGTTCGTCAAGGTCTGATGCTCGTGAGCAGACCCTACAAAGATCGAAAGTGCCATTGCCGCAACGTTCAGCCGAACAGCATCGCGCACAGAAGTTGTGATGGCCTCGTTAGTCAATGAATCCCCGATAATGCTCGCTCCACCTGAAACCCGGAGCACAATAGGCACGTTGGATCTCGGGTCAATAGAGGTCCGGAGTACTCCGCGGGTGCACATTATCCCGTCAGAGTATGCCAGGAGAGGCTCGATCGTTTTCCGAGGCTCTTCCAGCTTGTGGGTGGGACCCATGAAGTAGCCATGGTCCACCGCAAGCATTACCGTTCTTCCCGTTTCAGGTTTGATTATTCTTGAAAGCCGGTTTTTCATTCCCCAGTCCGTAATATGTCAGCTCAAACGGTGTTGCGGCGGCAACGGAATATTACGGTTTCTGCCCCAGGAGTCTGGACCTCTTTTCCAGAAGAAATGTCAGATTTGTTGCGAAATCACCAAGTAATAATCTTCGAGTGGAGTCAAGAACTCGATACCTGAATGGGCGGCCCGAGGCTACTAAATCCCTATATCGCTACTGGACGGCGCCTCTCGTCAACGAACAGGCTGCTTGCAAGAGGCGTGTAGATGATCCGACAAGGCTGGCCATACTTTGACGGATGGCCCTTCCCAGAAAGATGGGTTCACCTAGACGGGCTCGCAATCCACTACGTGGACGAGGGCTCCGGTGCTCGTCCAGTTGTGATGGTTCACGGCAACCCAGCTTGGTCCTACATGTGGAGGCGCCTCGTCCCAGCGATTACCGGCTCCGGTCATCGAGCTCTCGCATTCGATCTAATGGGGTTCGGAAAATCAGACAAGCCAAACCCTGACCTCCATGATTTTCCGCATCACGCAAGGATAGTTTCTGGCTACATCGAGTCTCTGGGGCTCAGGAATCTAATCCTGATCCTGCACGACTGGGGAGGACCCCTAGCAATGCAGTACGTGATACGACACCCACAAAACGTCGCAGGTCTAGTCATCATGAACACTTTCCTCACATCCGACTATCGCCTTCCCCCTCAGGTAGCAGCAAAAATCACTCCCGCGATTATCAAGGAATCATCCCTCCATCCCGAGAACATCCCAGAGAGTGCGATGGAGGCTTATTGGGCACCTTTCCCGGACGACGAAGCGAAGAAGGCCTACCAAGCATTCCCCAGAATGTTCCCAGATTCTCCAACACACCCTAGTTTCAAACCAATGAAGGAGATAGAGCAGGGTCTCTCTCGGCTGAAGGTTCCAACGCTAATGA
>Ga0209802_1000407_pt1 | contig 32923 bp, 32 predicted proteins | sample GraSoiAngelo_129_FD_185886 | JGI IMG/M metagenome (GOLD analysis project Ga0209802, IMG submission 185886) | Grasslands soil microbial communities from the Angelo Coastal Reserve, California, USA - 14_0927_12_40cm (SPAdes) (version 2) | ecosystem: Environmental > Terrestrial > Soil > Grasslands ... | reverse complement strand
CTATAGTCTTCTTGGGATGGATTTCTAGACAGAAACTAAGCGATTGGCTTCAGAATGTATCGTGATAGGCGATTCGACCTATCTTCTGACCATTCGAACATGATGGATGTCGCCTACTTTGGGGCTGAAATAGAGAGTGAAGACATCATTCGTGACTGTCAATAATGTGATCAAGATTCCAAAAGGGAGACCAATCGCGTACCCGGGAGGAACGACGATCCATGGCAGAAGCATCGAGGATACGGCTCCTGAAGCATACATCACCCGCAAGCCGTTCGGAGAAATAGACTTCAAACTAGACTTGTCGATCTTCAATCCCAGCACCGGGACCACTTTTAGCAAATTAGAAACGATTGGCAGATTCAGTTTTGTTATCGTCGACCGTCCCAGGAAATAGTAGCGGAAACCAACGCCGACAATTCTTCCGACAATGTGGTGCGCAAGATCGTGCGAGAAGAACCAAAAACAGAACCACGCTGCAAAGATGAATATCAGATCGACAGGAAATAGTTTGACGTGCGGCACTACAACGAGTAGAGTTAGACCTGCTAACAATCCGACTGCACAAAGTGACGAACCTTGGGCCATGCTCAGCCTACGATAATGCGTGGACACGTTTCAGGCTTCTCTGCTCTTGGTACGCAACTGGTCGAACAGCTGAGGCTCAAGATCCTTTATTGTCGGTATGAAAGCTCGGGCCCGCGAGACCTCATCTAGATCAACCTTGCAAGGTTGGTAGTCTTCGACGTCATATTTGCACTGAACTAGGATTGACCCATTCGGGGCCACGACTCTGCTGCCACCCCAGAACTGGTTGCCGTCCTCAATTCCGACCCGGTTGACGTAAGCGAGATAGACAGCGTTTTCCATTGCTCTGCTAAGACAGAATCCTTCGAAGAATCGGCGTCTTAGTCCCGGGCTGGCTGAGATGCAGACTATCAACTGCGCCCCTGCCAGCGCTTGAAGCCTTGTCAGTTCGGGAAAGTATATGTCGTAACATATCGTCAAGCCGATTGTTCCGAGTGTAGTCGAGAAGACTGGAGCCTCTTGGCCTGGACGATAATAGCGCCTCTCCTCGAATACAGTATGAGTAGGAAGGTGGATCTTTCGATATTTGCCGACGATTCCGCTAGGCCCCACGATTACGGCTGTGTTGTGGATAACTCCCTTCACAGCGCTCTCTTCAGGCATTCCAAACACAATGTGTAATCCGTGTTCTTTGGCGAGTCTCTCGACCTTCTTGACGCTGGGTCCCGGAATCGGCTCAGCCAGATTGTAGACTTCGTCCTGCATCGTGTAACCGGTTAAGTGAAGTTCAGGAAATATGAGGAGCTCAACGCCTTTCTTCCTCGCCGTGCTTGCCTGTGCCGCGATTGTTTTCAGGTTCTCTTCCTTCTTCGCTAGTTTAGGACCTGTTTGGGCTAGAAGTAGAGTTATCGGCTTCGTGACTTGGTCCCTTGTTTGGAACTGTCGCTTTTTCGTCTTATAGATGTGCCTAGAGTCGGGTATTAGCCGTTCTCGAACGTTTCCGGGTTACACCACGACTTTATGGCCGCCGTCCCGGTTTTCAATCGTTTCAATCCTAAAGAGGACTAACTGTGCTATTCACGAAACTAGCTCGGCTCATCATCCGACACAATAGGGCCGTGTTCGTGATCTGGCTAGTCGCCCTAGTCCTCAGCATCCCAGCCATCCTACAAGTTCAGAGCGTCATTGTATACAATGAGACTGCGTTCAATCCGAAAAACTCCGAGTCGAGCAAGGCCCAGGACATTGTCAGCAAAGAATTCAGCATCGACCAAGGCAGCAGCGTCATCGTCGTAATCACATCACCCGACGTTCGCGGCAACGATGTCCGGGACTTCACACTCGCCCTAAACAAAACCCTGCACAATGACGGAAGACTATCAAACATCAACAACATCACAAGCATCTACGACATCTACAGCCAATTACTCTTAGGCTACACCAGCGTAGTGCACTTGGAACTATACCAGACAAAAAATGCGACAACCCTCGCCTCAAACATCGAATTCGGCATTCCAAGCGCTTACGTAAGCCAGTGGATATCGCTGGTCAATTCAGGTTCGGGAACCGTCAACCAAGCTCAGCTCGCGGCATACAACAGCCAAGCGTACAACTCTAGTTGGCCTATCGTCTCATCTCAGACCCCCGCAGCTTATCAGACGATCGCCCTCAACTATCTGACGCTCTTCTACAAGTCCTGGAACCAGACATTCACGGCAACGACTTACACACCGCTACAGCTGTTCGTGGGAGCGTTCGCCCGCGCGCAGAACGTTACAAAGGGCAGTCCGCTTTTGGCCACGCAACCTTCCTACTATAACATCACCTTGCCGTTCGTTGAATCGCTTCCTTTTGACGCTGAGACTCTGAGCCTCTTCATCTCCGCTGCCAGATTCTTCAATATCTATGGGGGCGGCTCGGGAATTGGATGTTCCAATAACAATTGTTGGAACGATCAGAACGCGATAAGATCGTTCACTATAAACACGGTTGCCCAAGTCGGAATGGCCAATTCGGTCCAGCTTACTATAATGGGCGAGATCTATGACCTAGGCGCCTCAGCCTCTAGCTCCGACTTGTCTAGTCTAGGGCTGCAGATCCTTCGCAACTACAACATGCTGACATATCCTGTGCAGCCGAGCAGGGACGTGTATTCCCAGTTCGCATCAGCCAAGAACGATACTATGCTGGTGATTCTCGATTTCAAGACAACCGGTCCCGACCCGATGAATAGCGTGCCAGAGATCAGGCATGATGTAGGGATAGCGGATATCATCAGTAATGAGAGCCCGGTTGTATACGTCACTGGCGCGCCAGCCTTCAACTACGACATTCAAACTCAGACGGTAACCGACATTGAGCGTATTGATCCGATAACGATCACACTGATCTTGGTCATTGTTGGAGTGTTCTTTGCCTCTCTTGTCGCGCCTCTGATTCCGATCGCCGCCATCGGCCTCTCCATTGGAATAGCCTTTGGCCTCGTGTATCTTGTCGGCGCTTACGTTACCAACGTTCACTATCTGGTTCTGACTCTGCTTCCCGTCTCCATGCTCGGCGCCGGCTCTGACTACTGCATCTTCCTGGTAAGCCGCTATGCGGAAGAACGTAGGCTGGGTAGAGGAAAGAAAGATGCCGTTGAGAGATCTGTGACTTGGGCTGGTGAGAGCATTGCGACCAGCGGTGCGACCGTAGTTATCGCCTTCGGCACTCTGGCCTTCGCCAGTTTTGGTCTGCTCCGGTCTGTAGGTATTGCGGTCATGCTCGGAATATCGATTGCATTGCTCGTTGCTCTAACCCTGGTCCCAGCTGCTCTCTCACTCTTCGGCGATCGGATCTTCTGGCCTCGCGGCTTGGGTTTGTGGAGGAAGAAGAAGCTAGTCGGCGCAAGCTACTATGCTCGGGCGGCACAGTTCACTGCGAAACATTCGAAACTGGTTCTTCTGCTAGCATTGGCCATCTCACTCCCCGCCGCTAGCACTGTTCTGACGTCCCAGACGAGTCATGATCTGATTGGGCAGATTCCATCTTCTCTAGAGAGCAAGAACGGATACAATATCATGAGCCAAGGCTTTGGTGCCGGAACGGTCACGCCAACCTACACGATCGTCCGGACGCCTGTCATGCTGGTTTCAGGCGGCTGGATCAATGTCACGGCCTTGAAAGCAATTTCTCTCGCGGAAAACTCGACATCTATGATTCCTGGTGTCTCGAAGGTGTATGGACTGACTCATCCTTCGGGGAACCCTATTCCTTTTGCGAATTTCGGCCAGCTGAACTCTGCCGAGCAGCAGGCTATGATCCGAAGCATGAAGCCGTTCCTGGGGAGCGACGGGAAGTCAGCCATGGTCTGGGCTGCATTTGATAGTGAGCCCTATTCTGATCAGGCTATTGCAACAGTAGCCCAGATTCGTGCCAATGTGAATGTCCTGAAAAGCCAGGCACCGCTGCTGGCTTCATCCACCATGCTCGTAGGTGGAGCGACCGCGTCGGTTAGCGATTTGGCCACATCGAGCGGTTCTGATTACTTCAACCTCACAGCCTTAGTGCTCGTAGGAGTCTTCATTGTACTGTTAGTTGCCTTGGGCTCTGTCTTTACACCCCTACGGTTGATCTTCACAATCCTTCTCAGCATCTCGTGGGCGATGGCCGCAACGGTCTACTTCTTCAAAACGTACTTCTCTACAGAACTGATCTGGATATTACCGATCATGCTTTTGGTGATCATGGTCGGGCTTGGACTCGATTATGACATCTTTCTAGTGACTAGGATCCGCGAGTATGTTGCCGGAGGTGCGAAGGATGAGGAGGCGATAGAGACGGCGGTCGAACGAACTGGAGGCATAATCACTGTGACGGGTCTGGTTACTGCGGGGGCGTATGGAACGATGATGCTGTCACAGATTCCCATGCTTCAGCAGTTGGGATTGGCGATCTTCATTGTTGTTTTGTTGGACGCGACTCTTACTCGGATCTACCTCGTTCCGTCGATCATGATGATGATGAAACGGTTGAATTGGTGGGCACCTGGTCGACTACGCAGGGTCCCGATTCGGCCTGAAGAGAAGCTGATTCCGCCGATTCCGTTGAAGACGAAGTTTGGAGTGATTATGGAAACTGGCGCGATAATCGGGCTTTTGTCAGCGCTCTATCTCGACTATTCCAACAATGCGTATCTGCAAAACTACGTTGGCAGAACAACCACGGCCATACTATCGGGTATCAATGTCTGGACAGGCGTCATCCTTGGAGTTACATCATTTCTAGCCACGTACTTCCTATTGCAAGATAGATCCAAGCCGAAGGGTTCGGGTGGCGCCGCGAATAGGCTTCGCCAGTGGGCTGGAAAGATGGGTATTCGGCCGCGAAAGATCAGCAAGATAGCTCCTACTATATCCGGAATATCTCCGGGATTGCCCTCTATGGAGCCAATACCTGCTGCACCCGCCCAAGGAACGACCGGGACTATGGTCGAGGCGTCGGGTAAACTGGTACCTCCTAAGAAGGAACAGGAAAACTAGCTCTGCGCACGAAATGAATGCTAAGCCCTTGAAGGTGTTCGGGTAATTCTGTAGAGGTCAACTTCGACCTTCTCTCGCTTCTTTTCGTGGAATTCGAAGAGGTGGGGAATCTCCATCCTCATGGACCGCACCTGGTCGACTTGCCTATTCGACTTTTTCACAAACTGGGCCAAGAAATCTCTTGTTGCTGATTTATGGATAGAATAAGCGACGGGGGCCAATTGGAAGGCCTTCTCGAGAAATCGCGTGTCTGCGTGGGATGTCCGGGTCCCGTAAGGAGGATTCATAATGACCGCGTCGAATCTGCCGTTTACCTTGTCAATATCGGACTGGACCCATTCAACTTCTACCCCCGCTGTCTCAGCATTCTCCCTCGCTAGGTCTAAGGATCGCTCATCCATGTCTACTCCAACAGGCGCTTCCGCGCCCATCAGCGCGGCACCTATCGCGAGGCGGCCTGTACCTGTGCCAAGATCAATCACTCGACCATTCAGATCACTATGTTCGAAGCCTGCCAGGTAGAGGAGTTCGCTTGCAACTTCAGCGGATACCGGATACTGTTCGAGTTTGAGATTGGGTTTCTCGAGAAATTTCAGTTTGCCGAGCTGGATTTCTAGCTGGCGTTTTGAGAGATGCTTCTTGTTGGCCATTTTAGAGGCGGACCAGGCCGCGCTCTAGAAGCTGTTCCCAAGTCCATGCGCCCATTACGACCATGATCTCGTCCCGCGTGACGATGGGTTTCGAGAATCTTTCTGGATCGTCTAGGGCTAGTCGTGGACATGCAGTGTCGACAAAAGCCTCTACATCCGTGAAGTCGAGTAGTTTCTCGGGTCTTATTTCATCGGCGTAGAGGAGGACTGCCTTCTTGCCGTTCTCCTCCAGCTGGCGCTGAATGTTTAGTGCGATCGTCGGGTTGGACTGGCCGGGTTTCGTGGAGATGACTATTCCGAAATTGTTTGCCTTTCGAGCTTTCTCAACCATTGCGTATCTTTGACGTATGATTCGTGCCCGGTCCTGGTCGAGCGATTGAACAGTCTTATCGTATGGGTCCGCTAGTATTGTCAGCTTTTCCAGCGAGAGTGCTGCGCCGAGGCCGTGGAAGTAGCTTCCTACGATCAGGAACGAGTCTACTTCCGGCTCGATCCGTTTGAGTCCGAAATAGTCGCAGCCTAGAACCTGGCCTGTTTCGTGCGACCAGGGTCCGCGTCCGGGAATCTGGACCTTGAGTCCTTTCTGTTCTAGGAACTTGACAGTGTCTGGAAGATTGTGAAGGTGTTGGACAACCGTGGCCAATCCTATGCGTGGTCCCCGTAGGAGCGGTAGCGCCTTCTCTACGACTGGGATTATCTCGTGTCTACTTTTGGCGGGAATGTAGAGGACTGGTATGCCGTTCGATCCGTCGCGTAAGAATTCGTTATGACCATAATGGACGAGCAGGTCAGCCTTCAAACGAGTGGCCGCGTCGAGGGATAGATCGCAAGCGCCCCAGGCCGAGGATGCTGAGACAAAGACCTCTGCTCCGGTCTTTTCTCGGACCAGGCTGGCGAGTCGCGACCCTTCATTCTTGAGCCCGTCGGGTAGTTGTATGAGTAACCTTCGGGCACCTCTACCCGTTATCTCCGCTACGAGCCTATCCTCTTCCAGATCATACATGGACATGGTTGAGCCTATGGGAAGCCTTGGGGAGGCTTCTGTTCGATATAAACGTCCAGAATTCGCTCACAAGTTCCGCGGCTTTGCAGGATTAGGTTACACGAGTGTTAAGCCTGTTCTCACAGGCGGACGGTTATCATGACAGCGAACGAACCCGTCCAGCGCCAGGAGACCCACGATCCCATGTCAATGGCAGGCCTCCTCGACTCTTCACTCAGGCCAGGGGGAAGCATAGCGCTGACTTTCTCCGACGGAATAGTACACGTTATGCTCGACCAGACAGGGGACTGGACGATAACTGCAGGTCTCTCAGTCCTCTCGGATCGACTGCTACCGTTGACAAGATCTCTCGAAGAGTTGGGTTTCTTCCAGGCTGCCGAGCAGGGAGGAATGGTCTACCATCTCTGGACCTCGGCTCTAAGGGAGCACTATTCTGGCAGGAGCAAGGCCGAGGAGACCTTGTTGAGAGTTCTCAAATCCTTCCAGACTTCTTCAGTCCCAAGCTACATCGGCTAGGAATCAGCCGACCTAGTCGGAGGCTTTATCCACCATGGTGGAGACAATCCTCCCTAGCGGAGGGGCCCGGATGAGACTTGTCCAAAGGACTTGTCGTAAGGAGAGCGTTGATTACAGATGCCCAGGGTGTGGACAATCTTCTATCCGAATGGTTTGACTGGAAACCTATCTCAGGACGGCTAAACTCGGTACGGAGAGCAGTTAGAAAGAAGGAGCTGATTATTGCAGAAGCCGGCTCTAGAGTCGTTGGTTTCATCCACTATGTCATGCATGAGGATATCATCGATGGAGGCCCGAACACGTTCATATCCGCTTTCTATGTCTCGGAGGGAGAGAGAGGAAAAGGAGTAGGATCACTTCTACTAGAGAGGGCGATTACCGACTCGCTCGCGAGAGGCGCTGTTGGTGTGGAGACCTCGACGATACAGATGCGAGCAAGGCAGTTGTACGAGAGGCATCATTTCAAGCAGACAATGGGAGACATTGGCGAAGTCTTCCTCGAACTCGACATAGCCGAATACTTGCAAACAAAAGAGTCAAGGAAATGACAAAACGCTGAGGCCGTGGCGCCTTTGGATTCGGAAAAGCGCTCTCGGGTCAGACTGATAGGAAGCCGTACTTTGTGGAAGATTACGATGTCGTAATAGTCGGTGCAGGAATAGGCGGTCTCGCCTTGGGCTCAGCCATCGCATCCAAGGGGCGACAGGTATGCCTCTTAGAGGCAAAGCCCGGGTTAAATCCGTCCAAGAGAGGATTAACTCTTCAGCCTAACGGATTGGAAGCACTCCAGAAGCTCCGTCTTCTCGACAGAGTTGTCAGAATAGGAGCCAAGATTTCTCGCGTGACGTGGCGGGAGATAGGTGGAGGGCTACTTGCAACACTTGACTACTCTATTTTGGATCATCATCACAACTATCTGCTGACGGTTGTGCCGAGTGAGCTTGAGCAAGTTCTTCGCGACGCGTTTTCTGACGCGGGTGGGACAATCTACGAATCAACATTCTTTCGAGAAGTACGACGGACCGGACTTGGAAGGGTTGAACTGAAGGCCGAAAGAGATGGTTCGCCAGTTGAGTTCTCCGCAAGGATCATCATAGGAGCTGACGGAGAAAACTCTAGAGTTAGGCAGGCACTAAAAATACCCGTCCGGCTCAAAGAGTACCGTGATCACTTCTTCTTCATGCTCGCAGGACCAGTTGTCTCACTTCAGAGAGAGGCGAGACAGTATCTTGCTCGGGGCAGAATGGTGGGTTTCTTTCCTACACTAGGCTCAACGTACATCTTCTACTATCTTCATAGCCGAAAGGTCGAGGAGTTCAGAGCTCGAGGATTCCAATCCTTCAAAAAGGAGCTTGCTAGTATTGAACCGGAAGTTTCTGACTCGCTAGGCGGCCTTGGGTCTTGGGACGACGTTGCCCACTCTTCTAACAGGCGGGTTGATGCTGAGAACTGGGTTGCGGGCCAGGCTGCGCTGCTCGGAGACGCTGTTCACGCGCTGGACCCTTCATGGGCTCAGGGCGCGAACTTGGCTTTGCAGGACGCTGTGGCTCTAGCACGTACGATCGAAACATGCTTTGACATGAATGATTTCAGTGCGAAGGCACTCAAACGCTACGAGGATGAGAGGCGACAACAAGCCGAATTTGTACAGAATGGAGCCGAAAGAACTGCACAGCTGACTGCGACGGAGAGTAGATTCTATCATTGGTTGGGGAAACGAATCCTTCTAAGGACAGGTAGAAATAGGGAGCTGATGCGCGTCGCCTTGCAAGCTTCCAGCGGCCTCACCGATCATCTCACCATACGGGAAAGGATGCGGTTCCTAATCTAGCAATCTTGTGAAGGTGGAGGACGATGCAAAGATGGGTTCGTCTCGGAATGTTCGCCCTTCCTTGCTCAGGTCTTCTAGGCACGATATCCATCCTATTACCTGGAGTTTTCATCGATCCTTCTGTCGACCCGAGAGGTTTCGCGGAGGCATCTGGCTCTATTGGTCTGGGTAACATGCTAGGCATAGTCGCCTTGGTCTTATGGCTGGTCGGTATCCAAGCGCTCTATTCCTTCCTGGCGGGGATGTCTGTCGGCAGGTGGGCGCTAGTTGCTTTGATCTTCTCTTTTGCAGGGATAGGGTTTTTTCTTCCTTTGGCAGGAATCTTGGCTTTCGCTGCACCCGTTGCGGGTCGAGCTTACTTGAACGGTGACAAGAACGCCGTCAGTGTCATCACAGACTCGATTGCTCTGTCGAACCCTGCGGCACTCCTCTTTGGCGGATTGTCGGTTCTACTGTTTATCGTAGGCTCAATCATATTCGGACTCGTAATATGGCGTTGTCAAGTATTACCAAGATGGGCTGGGATCATCTATGCTGTTGCGGGAACGCTCTCTTTCTTGAGCGCGCCTCTCTACAACTTCAGTGTCGCTCTCTTTGGGGGCTTGCTACTTCTGATCGGCGGCGGATGGATTTCTGCTAGTGTTGCAAGAAGAAAGAGAACGTAACGAGTTTTCTCCTTTTCGAATAACGCCCGGTTACTTCTTGACCCTGCCGGCAGCTTGGTAGCTCTTCTTTAGGAAAGGCAGAATTGTCCGCAGGTTGTCTCGCGTTCTTAGCTCCCATACTGGCTTCCTGAAAGTCTTCGCGCCCATCTTGAAAGATACTTTCTTGCTAAGTTTCGACAGATCTGCCTGTTCCTGTTCAGAGAGCTTCGAGATCACAATTCCATCGGTGACGAGAAAGGCGATCATGTTCTTTTCGTGTAGGTAGCAGAGGCATCCCATCATCTCCCTGCTCAAGACCCCCGGCCACTGCAAAATCTCGTTTTCCAGTTCGTCTCGAATCTGTCCCATCTTTTCCGTATCGAAGTACTTCATTCAAACCGGCTCCATCGTCAGCACGCATATGTTAGATTGACGTGAGACATGATTCAGGAAGTGCTCGCCGGGAAAGGGCAGAATGAACCCTGATCCGGAATATGGGCAGGCGTTTTGAGATCGCGAGATCTTCACGTTGATCTCTCCGCTTAATCTGCAATTGGAAAACGGTCGACAAGCCCCATTCCAAGCCATAAATGGGAAGACTCGCCCGGATCAGTTTCTACTGGCGAGAGCCCTCTGGGAAAAAGGGGGGTCGCAATATTTTTCTCGAGACGTGAGAGTGCTCTTTGCATAATCCGTTAGTGAACTGGACTTCTCGCAGTGTGCAAGTAGGTCTGAGCCATGCTGTATGGGTCGACGTAGGGCTTGACCTCTACCTCGGCGAACCCGTTTTTCTTCAGCATGTATTCGATGATCCATGGTGCCCAGAGGTAGGTCTTGTAGGAGTCGTGTCTTGTCCGGCTGTAGTAGAGACGTTCGAAGTATCCGTGTCTAGCGTTGAGGTTACGGTGAATGCTGAAGACTGGCGGTTCGAGGTTGTGCGTCATCGCGTCCTTGTACTGTGGGAGAATTCTGAAGATCAGATCCGACTGATCAATCAGGAATGCCGCGTTCTTCGCAAGGAGTTTCTTTACTCCGCCTATTGTCTGGTCAAAGTCGAAAATCCCAATATGTGGAAGCGGCTGTCCTAGAACAGTTACAATATCAAACCTCCCACTGACGAGCATTGACGGTTCTCGCACATCGCCATGGATCACGCGCAGTTTCAGCTTTCTCTTCTTCGCCTCTCTCAGACCCTTAGTCAAGAGTCGTTCTTGCAGGTCGACACAAGTTACGTCAGCGTCGTAGACCTGTGCGAACGCTATTCCTTCGATACAAGACCCGGCCATCAAGCAGAGAATTCTCGGTTTCTTCGGAAGCGTTATACCCACGAAGTTCAGAAGCCCGGGAAGATTCTTGATCTCAGCTTCAAGTCGCTCCTTTCCCTTCTTAGTGTCTAGCCTGTAGGCGTTCAGTTCGTCGAAGCTGTAAAGCCAGTCGAGACTCAATGTCAGGCGGGAATTTCTATCGGCTGCGGTAAAGAGGCTTTACGAGTCACAACCTCGCGAACCGTCCCGTTTTCCATCTCGATGACAGTGTCAGCCTCCACTTCTAGATCTCCTACGTGGCTGATGAGGAAGATCTGCTTGAAGTTCTGAGACAGATCCCCGTGCATCAGTGCGAGTATTCCTTCTCGCCGGACCTTGTCCGAGCTGCCTAGAGGCTCGTCGAGGAATAAGAATTCCGGATTGCGACCCTTAGCCTGAGGGATCAGGGCGAGTGCGAAAGCGAGCCTCATTGCGAGCAGGAGCTGGTCTTCCGTGCCTCCCGAGAATACTTCTTTCGGACGAAACTCTCCAGCCTCGGGATCGAAGACCCTGACAGTATAGTCATCTTCTAGCTGGACCGCCTTGTACCGGCCAGAAGTGATCACTGGAAGAATCTGGCTCATGTACCTCTCGACCTGCGGCTTGACCCGGTTCCTCAACGACTCAGAGGCTTGTTCGAGTCCTTTGATAGAATACTTGACTACGGCCAGCTGTTTCTGTAGGAGCAGTACTTTTCGCTTCTGCTCGTCGACCTGCTCCTCTAGTCCCTTGTTCTCTTCTAGAAACTGTTTCAACTCGATGATCCGCGTCATTGACTCTTCGATCTGAGTCTTGACCCGCGACACTGACTCGTTGAGACTGTCACGCATCCGGCTCGCCTCGTCGAGCAGTCCCGGCGAGAATTCGACTCCTTCAGGTAGAGGAGGAAGGAGGGTCTTCTTGAGTTTCTTCTCAACCATAGCAATGTCGAGCTGGGCTTGGGCGAGCCGTCGCTTCAGCTCCGGCTCTTCTCCCAGCCGTTTCTGGAGCATGTTGACCCGTTCTGTCACTGCGCTAAGCGATTGTTTGTCTTGATTGTAGATCGAAGAGGCCTGTTCCACGACCTCTTTGGGATCGGCCAGGCCTTGGAGATAGCTGGAGTATGATTCAATTGAGCCTAGGACCTGCAGAATCTGGCTGGAACCTTGCCCGATCGTCTCAGTTGCAACATCGCGCTCTTTCTTCACTTGTTCTAACTCGTTCTCCCAAGAAACGAGCAGTTGAGCACTAGCTAGGCGTTCCTGTTGCTGCTTGGATGCTTCGGCTTGTTGCGAGAGGGATACGATCTGTCGGGTCAGAAGTAGGAGTGATACAACCGCAAGAGACCCCAGAACGATAGATAGTGCAGCAAAGCCCAGGATGAAGGAAAGTACTGCTCCGGCGCCGAAGGCAGCCGTAGCAACCAGGTAGGACCAGATTCTTCGAGGCTTGTCTGAAGAGACGAGCCGCGATTCGTCTACACTAGTGACTTTCTTGTTCGTCTCGGTAATCTGACCTTGTAATCTCTGCTCTCGCTCTTCGAGTTGTGCGCTCTGCAGTTCTGCAGTCCTAACCTTTTCAAGAACCTCTGAAGCCCGACCTATTGCGCTCTCTGCTTCGGCAAGATCGCCATACTTCTTGACCTCTGCCTCAGCTCTCCCAAGCTCTGACCGTTGTGTGTCGACACTGGCGAGCTGTTGCTGGAGATTTTTTGTGAGGAGACTCTTGTCTTCTATCTCTCGCTGTAGCGAATCTCGCTCTTTGACTGCTTCTCCGTATTCGTTGAGTGTCTTGTATAGAGTGTCGGTTTCGACGAACCGTTTCTCTTGATGCTGTTGATCCTTCTTGAGCTTCTCGACCTTTACATTCAGATTGTCTAGCTGAACGCTTGTTTCTTTGTACTCGTTCAGCTGCTCGTCGAGAGTCTCGAGACGCTGCCTCTCAACCGTGAGGTGTCCCGGGGTCCTACTCGTACCTTCAATTCCATTCCGCTCACTATCGAGCTGATCTTGGACCTTGTTGAAGCTCTCTAGGTTGAGGAAGACGTTGATGACCTTCCTACGGTCATCGAGCCGTTGTTTGATCAGGCGCTCGAGATCCTTCTGGGCAACAACGCTACTCGCAACAATCTCGTCATACGTTATCCCTCCCAGCAACCGCTCAATCTCCGCAGTGACATCCTTGACGGAGCTCGCGAGCGCCTTCGTCGTACCGTTAGACCGCACCTCAACAAGCGTCGCCCGGTTAGGCCTAGTCTTGTGAACCTCCCGGACTACGCGATACCTGTTCTCGCCTATGTCGAATTCGAGGCGCACCTGTGCTTCCCCGTTCCCGTAGCTGATGATGTCCTCGTTGCTCGGCATCTTGCTAGGCCGAATAACGCGGCCGAACAGAGCGTAGAGGACCGCGTCTAGGACCGTGGATTTACCGCTCTCGTTCAGACCGGTTATGAGAATAATGCCCTCGGACAGCTGGAGCGGTTTGGCGAGCTTCAGCTTCTTGAAGTTCTGGGCTTGAAGGCTCACCAGCCTCAACTGACTCCCTCCTCTTGCAACCTCGCAATCGTCGCCTTCCACGCTTCATGAACGAACGGGCGCTCCTCCTCCTTCACATTGGAGAGAAGGACCTGGAATGACCGACCGAGCTCCTCAAGCGGCGTAGTCCTTGGCAGCGACTCTATCGCTTCTGTCGTCAGAACATTCAGGCCGTCCTCGTCGAACTCGGTGTGGAAGAAACGGTCCTGGCAGTATGATTGCAGGGCTGAGCGTTTGTATGTTGAGAGCTGGTCTAGCGATACTCGGCCTGTTACTCTAATGCGTAGAATCTTCTCTGCACCACGTCTCTTCTCTAGAACATCTTGTATCTGTCGGGTCAGGCTTCCGCCCTCACCGGTCACTCGGGAATCTAGCGTCTCCATTGGACGGGCGGGTGTTGAGTGAAATTCTTGCTGCAGTACACCAGTCTTGTCGAGTTCGAGCCAACAGAACCCCTTCTCCTCTCCCTCCTCGTTGAAGCTGACCCGCTCAGTACTCCCAGGATACATCACAGCCGTACCATTGATGATATTCTTCTGATGCCGGTGAAGGTGTCCCGACGCGAACAGCTGATAGTCTCGGGGGATGGAGGATTTTCCGATATGCGTTTCTTGTCCGAAGTACCCTTCGAATCCTTCGATCGGATAGTGTGTGAGGAATATGTTCACGTCTCCCTCATCCGACAGTTCCTGTCCGGCCAAAGGGTCTTGTTCTGGACCGAGGCCGGGGCTGAGGCTCATACCTGTCACGTTGACGGTCTCGCCTCCGAAGTGGAACATCTTCGGTGTTGGGCGAGGGTCTTGTAGGAAGTAGACGTGTCCCGTTTTGGCGTGCACGGATAATGGTGAGACCCCCTGCTCTATGCTCCTCGGAGTATCGTGATGACCGCTGACAAGAACTATCTTGATCTCTTTCTCGTGCAGCCGCTTGAACTGCTCGGCCACGTAAGCCCTTGTCGGGTTGCCGGGCAGTATACCATCATAGAAGTCGCCTCCTATCAGGAAGAGGTCTGGCCGGTTCTCGAGGGCAAAGTTGACTAGGACGTTGAAGGAGTGTTGGAAGTCTCGTTTTCTCTCGAATCTTCTGGGACCGTACTGGACGGCGGAGGGGTCGAGATGGTTGTCGGCTGTGAGAAGGACGTGAACCGTCATTATGCTCTATCTACCCAAACAGCCAGAACCGTCCGACTGCCGGTTCAGCTACTGGGTTGCATATTAAATCTGGAGGGGGTCGAACCTGACGCATCTCAAACTGTAACTCTGCCACCCTAACCTAGGTTTCGACATAGCAATATCCCATTCCTATGGCGATAGTCTTTCCAAGTGTAAGAGAATGACTGATTCAACTTCGAACAAGACTTGGGGCGCGTTCACTCCTGTCATGCCTTCGTTCATACGCCTCGTCGTCGGCGTCATTGTACTAGTCATCGTCGAAGCGGTCGTACTAGGGTTTCCAGGAATATCAAACAACATAACCGGATCCAACGTCTCTGTCGCGAACATCGTAGTCTTCATGATCGGGCTCATCGTCTGCTTCATAGTACTCAAATTCGGCACCCAGCTCGCGAATACGGTACAAGACACTTACAAGAATTACAAAGCCTGGACACCACTGCTCGCATTCTTCTTCCAGATCATAGCAATCGGAATACTCTACGCAGTGACGGCTGGGATTGCTCAGCCCTACTTCGGCGCAAATCAATGGGCCTACCCACTCATCTTCCTACTCATCGCACTAATCCCCACAATCAAAGTCGTTACCAGCATCGTCAACGCCCTCGACAGCACTACTTCGACGAAACATAACCAGAACTAACCAAACCGGCGCCACCCCAAAAACTGGGAAAAAAATAACTTCTCTCACAGACTCTTTACTTGAGTCTGTGTCTTATTTCTTTGAACTAGGTAGACGACAACCCCGACTATTACGGCCAGCCCGACGATCCCGGCAATTATACCAAAGAGGGCCACAGTTGGGAGAGGAGCTCCAGACTCTGGAGCAGGAGTTACTTGCTGCAAGGCTATGGCTGCCCATGCTGTGTCCAGTGCGTTGGATACGACGGATCCTCGGGACTCATCATGAAATCCTCCGTCAGCGCTCTGCTTTGCTATGATGAAAGTTGTCGACGCATATGCATCAGCGCTTTTACTGTAGTCGTTGAAGGCGATTGCGGCTAGGGACGCCGCGTATACATGCCCAGTCGAGTTGGACGCGTCAACTCTACTCTTGAATGACGCGGAGAGAGCCCTCTCCAGATAATCTAGCCCGCGAGAAATCCGGGAATCTGCTGCAGTGTAAGCTGCATCCTTCAAAACTGCCAAGGCTAGCGCCGTGAGGCTGATCGGGTCGGGGGCCAAGGACTCCAAGTTGTTGTAGACCATGTTCGACGTGAGGGCGAAGCTTCCGTCGGTCGTGTTTTGGAGAGAGAAGAGGAAGCTCGCGGCCTTTTCTTGGCTAGAGGCATTCACCGCTCTTGCATGAATAAGCCCCCAGAGAGCCATGCTAGTATCTACGGCGCTCGCAACCGGTGCGTAGGTTGGGGGCTCTGCAAAACCAGCGAATCCCCCATTGGACTTCTGAAAGTCGCGGAGTGCTGTGTAGTCCGATGAGCGATGTAGGAGACCGAGATTCCCGCTAGCAGCAAGCGAGTATAGTATTGCGCCAGGGATATCTGCTTCGTACCAGATCCCGCTGGAAGAATTATCCATTTGAGAGGCTATCCACGAATAGGCTCTGGACGCCTTGGAAGAGCTTGAATTGTTGAGCCATAGAGCGTAGGCGGCTGCAGCGGCCCAGTGCTGGTAGTATTGGGGAGTAGAACCGTATGAACCCTCAGGATTCTGGTTGGCATCCAACCATCTCAGAGCGTTGGCAATTGCAGCTTGGACGGGCGTGGACGATCCAGATGAAAGAGTCGTCACATAGCCGGAAAGCAGTAAACTAATGACGACTAGTACATACCCTTTCAGAGCGGGCAAAGTTACCCGCTCCTTCGGGACTCAGAATATAAGTATTGGCAACTGGAGCTTCGAAAGCAATCACGAGCAGGAGCTCACCGTTTTCGCGTTTGGTACGGGGGGAGGTGGATTGCTTCCAGAAGAGGACGACCCGTAGTCCCATGCCAGCGTCTGGCCGTTTACTAATGAAATCAAGTCAATCCCCATCTGTGAGTATACCCAAGCATTCTTGTTTTGACAGAGCAACCAGATGCTCCAGGAGTAACTACCCTGATTGCTGACTCCGTTGATTGCCGTAACGAAGTGTTCGTTCAGCGGGGGTCCATAGAACTTCGCCTGAACATTGCATTTCGCCAGATACATGGTTAATGCGTAGGCATTCCAGCTGGAAGGGACTGCTGTTTCATTGTACCATTTCATCGTGCCGTTGCCATAGCTGAACAGAACGTTTGTAGCAATCATATTTACTCCCGTAGGACTGCTTGTTAGATAGTTGCAAAGTCCTGATGAATTAGCGACCGTACCACTCCTAGGAATCTCAAGATAATAGTAGGCACTAACCTGGGCTGACGCGATTGTGAGAGCTGTTATTCCGAGAATGAGATAGAAGACCCGGTGGCTATTCGTTAGTGCTCACAGAGTCCTTTGTTGAATCTGCAGTCCGACACGTTTCGCGGCCGCTATTGCGGGAGGGACTACCGTCGCGAAAAACACTAGGTTGCTTGCTTCGTGGAGTATAGCGAAGGGGACCCCAGTTATCATTCCAATAATGAGAGCTTGATAGGGTGAACTGGTCTTGAATACCCAAGACCCGAAGTTTGTCAGGACATCGTAGGCGAAGGTTGCCTGGAAGCCAATTAGTCCGAATAACAGACTCATCCTTCCATACAGACGCGCATTGTTGAGCAGGTTCCTAGCACGTGTCCTTATTCGTGATGGAATCCCCGTCTCTATGTTCATGCCGTACTTGATTGACTGCTTGTCTCTTGTCCTGGTTTGAATTTGCTCCGCTATGAGTTCTCGGGCTATTGAGGTGCGACTAAGGAGGGCGCCTGCTAGGGCGTACAAGCATTCGCCAGTCATCAAGAAAAGGAGGAGCATGAGGTCATCTTGGCCGTAGGGATTGACGAATCCGTATACGGCCCAAATCGAGACAGCTGTGCCGAGTCCGACTTGTAATCCGAAGAGGAAGGCTGCGATGAAGACAAACGCATCCATCAGCTTGACGTTTGGAATGTCGATCATGGCATAGTTGGTGGCGAGAGACAACGCGGTGAAGACTGGAATCAAGGCTATCCGCACTACGGGGGATGATAGAGGCTGGTGACGTGTGCTCGTCTTGAGCAATCTAAGCGGGCAAAGTTACCCGGTAGCTTATATAGAATTTCCTTGCGCTAGGGACGGATCAAAGCGTAGAGGATTCGTGTTGAATATTCTCAAGGGTCTCCTTCTCCATCTGTAGGGTCACGTGCTCAATACCAAACGATTCTTTCAGCTCCGCGGCAACTTTCTCGATAATGATAGAGCCCTGGCTAATCTTGTCTGAATCCAGTGTTACGTGTCCGCTGAGAGCATAGAGTCCCGACGTGATCGTCCAGACATGTAGATCATGTACCCCCTTAACACCCTCAACGCTTCGGATAGTTTTGGCAATGCTTTCCAGTTCTAGATGTCTAGGGGTGGCCTCTAACAGAATGTTCGTGGAGTCCCTCACGAGACTATAAGCGCTTCTCATGATCAGAATCCCAATCAGGACAGCCGCTATGGGGTCCAGCCCGGAGTAGCCAGTGAACACGACCACTAGGCTACTGACTATTACTGCAATGGATGAGATTGTATCTCCCACTGCGTGAAGAAAGACTCCTCTCACGTTGAGACTTGTCTTCCTAGTACGGGAGAGTAGTCCGGTTGTGGTAAGATTTCCCAAGAGTCCTAACGAGGCCAAAGATAGCACGAGTGTTCCCTGGACTCTAGTCGGCTGCTGGAATCTGAGGAACGCTTCATAGATTATGAGAAGGGCTACAGCTATGAGGGTCGAGCCGTTGACGAGAGCAGCGAATATCTCCGCTCTGTGATAGCCGAAGGTCCGCTTCGCAGTATGCTGCATGCGTCCCAGTCTGAGTGTGAGGATGCTGACGCTGATGGCCAGAACGTCTGTCAGCACGTGGCCTGAATCACTCAATAGCGCAAGGCTCTGGCCCAGGAATCCCCCTGTGAACTCGATGACGAGGATCGCTGAGGATATTGCTAGTGCGATCCAGAGACGCCGCTCAGCATTCCTTGAGGGGATACTCAGGTCTATGAGCAACGGAAGGACGTTACAGCGGTCTGGGAATAACAGTATTAGAAGTGGTCGGACGAGCGGTCTAGAAGAGAAACCGAGAATTCATCGGGAAAAAGAAAAACTGGTGGGGACAGGGCGTTTGATGCCCTGGCCGAGTCTACATGCCGCTTTTCTTTTTCTTACTCTTTTTCTTTGGTGCCATGTTATGTACCGTCGAGTCCGAATGCTGTACGGATGTTGCATAATACATCTCCGGTCGCAGACTTGTCCAAACTATCTCCCGACTGCGCAGAGAAAATCACAACCGACCGCCGTAATCGACTCCTAGATTCCGCGAAAAGATCCCCCAGCAAGTGACCAGTATCTTCTCAGGACGAGTCCAGCAACCAGTCCTCCAAGGTGGGCGGGACCTCCGCCACCGGCGAAAAAGTCCAGACCTAGAAGAAAGATTAGCAGGACCACAACTTTCAGTCCGACTGCTGTTCCCATGATTCCATAGACGGCGCCGGATGCTCCAACGGCACAGCCAGGGATGAAGGCGTTTGGGGCCAAAGAATAGACGAGGAGATCGTAACCTACGACACCGAGGCTTCCCACTAGTCCTGTTATGAAGAACGTCATGACCCAGCGTGATTTCGACACTTGTTCTTCCAGAATGAAGCCGAAGAAGAGAAGGAAGAATGTGTTGCTGGCTATGTGGAGGACGTTGAGATGGAGGAAGATGGCTGTGAGAACAGTCCATGGGAAGATGGGCGTGGGAAAATCGCACTGAACCAGCAAATCGACGACGATATTATCCAAATGTATCGGTTGGAGAAAGTCGCCGACTATTGCACCGACGATAACGTAGACCGCGACTAGAATCGAAGAGAAGATAACTGTCGGGGACCGTAGAATGGCCTTGGCCCCTCGGGATCCGTCTGATTCAGAGGCCGATTCCATGGTCCGCTACGTGACTCTGATAATAGATATTTAATCGACCCATTCCAACACTAACGGGGTCTCTTAACCCGCGCGAAGATGCAGATTGATGTCTTGTAAGACCCTAACAAAGTGCACCGTGCCTTGCCTAGACAACTAGTTCTCTACATGTCAAAGGAAGACGAAGAGGCATTTCTACAGTATTTGCGCTCGGAAGGAGGTCTCGTAATCCTTCCGGCGATATCGCCTTCATCCAATTTTGCACCTGTTCCTGCTCTTCCGGAACCCGCTGAGGACGAAACTACGAGAAAGTTCTGGCTACACAACAATACTGTTCGTCTCCCGCTCGTAACAGAGTACGCACCCGAGAAGAATAGCTATGTGATAGACGGATTCCAATCCCCAGTCGTGGAGTTAATCCGCTCATGGACAATATCTCACATGATGCTGGCGGGAGGAATCCGAGCTGACATGAACTATCTTGACAATGGTAAGCAAGACCTAGTTCCGAAACCTGTCGAGTTCAGGGATTGGTTTGATTCGATGCAAAATTGGATTCGCAGGAGATTCAAACATCTGACTCTTCTCACCTATGTGGGCCCAGGGGCGCAAACGTTCAGGGAAGAAGGCGGATTACTCCACTGAAAATGCGAGAAAGAGACGCCTGCGCCAGCAAACCGATGAAGTCGCCAGTTATATTGCGATAGATAAATCAACATCAAAAGTTGACTTACACTCTACGCGATTCTTCCGTTGATGGAATAGAATTACCCAAAACGCATTCATTTGTGCAGGAATTCTGGGTATGTGTTCGCAAGTAATCGCTCCTAGGATGTTGTGGACCTGCCTTTGAAATATTTCATCCGAGGCTCGGTGAATGGAAGGCAAGAGTCTTGCGGCGGCCGAAGAAAGGAGCAGCTCGGACTCTCTCCTTCTCCATTATTCTCTTGACGATCAGCCTAGGCATCCTCGCAGCGGCAAACTTTGCCAAGTCTGCATATGCGACGCCTCCGTCAGGCACCACTTTTGACCACGCGGTTATCATCATCATGGAAGATCATGGGATACAGGACATATGCGCCGGGAGTCCCCCTCCCTGTTCAGGGTCTAACGGGGACCCGTATACTGCTGGTCTCGCCAATAGTTACGGGATTGGATCCCAGTATCTTGGAGTATCGCATTTCAGTGAGGCCGATTACATGGCATTGCTGGGGGGCGATACGTTCGGTTGTGGGAATACAGGTTGCCAGCCAGTATCTAATCAGAACCTTGTGGACCGGTTTGAATCTGTCGGCTTAACCTGGAAGGGTTACCTGGAGGATCAGAATGTTGCCAGTGGCTGCGACACGAGCTATCATGAGCCCTATACTCCAGAACACAATCCGTTTGTGACTTTCACAGATATTCTAAACAACCCCGCTAGGTGCTCCAAGGTTGTTCTGGCGAACCCGAGCAGTTGTACGGTTACGGACTGTTCTCTCATCAACGACTTGAATTCGGCTTCAGCGCCCAACTTCATGTGGCTAACACCAAACAACTGCAACAACATGCACGGATTCACCGGTGTCTGCGCGGAGTCCATTCCAATGGGCGACAACTATCTGAGCGGTCTCGTGCCGAATATTCTGAAGAGTTACACTTTCACCAATACGCGTGCTGCTTTGTTCATTGTTTTCGACGAGGGCACGGGTTGGTGCCCGCTCAATGGAAGCTCGGAGGACTGCGTCTACGCAGTCTGGGCCGGTCCATTAGCTAAGACAGGATTCGTGACCAGCAGCCTCTACAATCACTACTCTTGGACACGGACAATAGAGGTGAACTGGAACCTCGCGAGCCTGACATCCAACGATGCCAACGCCAAGCCGATGACAGAATTCTTCAAGACCAACACACCCCCAGTGCTTACAACCAGTTTCACGTTTTCTCCCTCATCGCCTCAAGTAAACCAGGAGGTAACCTTCACAGCCACCGCCTCGGGAGGAACAGCACCCTACACATTCAGCTGGAGCTTCGGTGATGGAACGAACGGCAACGGCGCTACAGTGACCCACACCTACGTGAAAGCAGGATCGTACATAGTGGCCCTGACTACGAAAGACAGTGGTTCGCCTCAACAGACTGCGACGGCCCAGCAGTCTCTCACAGTCACCAATCCACCTCCTCCCCTGACCAGCAGCTTCAGCTACAGCCCATCCTCGCCTCAAACAGGACAACAGGTCACGTTCACAGCGTCCGCCTCTGGTGGAACACCCGCCTACGTTTTCAGCTGGAGTTTTGGCGATACATCAACCGGAACGGGTGCAAGCGTGACTCACAGCTACTCATCGGCCGGAACATTCGTAGTAATTCTTACAGTGAAGGACAGCGGCTCGCCCCAGCAGACAGCGACCTCCCAACAATCGGTCACCGTTACGAATTCTCCTCCGCCACCCCTAACCGCCAGCTTCACCTATAGCCCAACCTCACCCCAAATAACCCAGCAGGTGACGTTTAGTGGCTCGGCCAGTGGTGGAACCTCTCCTTACTCCTTCAGCTGGAGCTTTGGTGATGGGTTGAATGGAGCAGGTGCTACCGTAAGCCACGCTTACTCGGCAGCTGGAACGTTCACTGTAATCCTTACCGTCAAAGATGGCGGTATACCTCAGCAGACTGCGACTTCGCAACAATCCGTCACAATTACCAGTCCTCCTCCTACATTGACAGCTAGCTTCACGTACAATCCATCCTCACCTCAGGTAGGCCAACAGATCACATTCACTGCATTTGCGAGTGGTGGAACGGCACCCTATACATACAGCTGGATCTTCGGCGACGGCTCAACCGGAACCGGCGCCACCGTAACTCACAGCTACTCGTCAGCTGGAACATTCACCGTGATCTTGAAGGTGACAGACAGCGGCTCGCCCCGGCAGGGATCAAACTCCCAGCAATCTCTTACGGTCGTCAGTTCGCCTCCCGCGCTGTCGGCCAGCCTTAGTTACAGTCCGACGAGCCCTCAGGCGGGACAGACTATCACCTTCACAGGTTCTGCGTCTGGAGGAGCCTCGCCTTACACCTATTCTTGGAATTTCGGCGATGGTTCAACTGGAACAGGTGCAAGCTCGACTCATACCTACTCCTCAGCTGGGACATTCACAGTAATTCTGACAGTCAAAGACAGTAGCTCGCCCCAGCAGACAGCGACCTCCCAACAGGCGTTAACAGTAACAAGTCCCCGTCCACCCTTGACCACTAGCTTCAGTTATACACCGTCGTCACCCGAAGCTACGCAACAGACCACGTTCACGGCGTCTGCATCTGGTGGGACCACACCGTACTCTTTCAACTGGAGCTTCGGTGACGGGGGCACTGGAACAGGAAGCTCACCATCCCACACGTACCAAACTACAGGCAGCTACCCTGTGGCCCTAACTGTCACAGACAGCAATGGCCAGAAGACCAGTACAACTCAAACAGTCACCGTTGTAAGCCCACCTCCTCCCCCATTGACGACCAGTTTCACTTTCAGCCCATCAACACCTGACGCGGGCCAATCCGTTTCTTTCACCGGCTCGGCCTCCGAAGGAACTCAGCCCTACCAGTACTCATGGGACTTTGGCGATGTGGGAACTGGCTCTGGAAGCTCACCCAGCCACACCTACCAATCAAGCGGCTCCTACACAGTAACACTGACTGTCACCGATGCCGGCGGCCAGGTCGCGAAGGCATCTCAGACGATAACGGTCAACGCCGCACTTTCTGCCAGCTTCACTTACTCTCCGTCAAACCCGCTTCCACTGTTAGCTGTAACATTCACAGCCAGTGCGTCTGGTGGAAGCTCGCCTTACACCTACAGCTGGGACTTTGGCGACGGAACAACGGCGACCGGAGCCTCGGTTAGTCACTCCTACCTACTCCCAGGATCCTACACTGTCACTCTAACAGTGAAAGATGCAAACGGCCAGACAGTGACAACCTCCCAGACCATAACAGTACTAACATCCCTAGTATAGTCCCCCAACCGTGAGAGACCTGTGATGGTTCGGACTCGATGATCGAAAGAACAATTAATGTGATCGTCCAGAGTCCAAACACAGAACTCCTTGCTGTCGCAAACGGTTTTCAAACAAGTTGATCGATGGATCGATGCCCACAGGAAGGACCTTGTCGACCTTACCTGTCGCCTAGTTAACATAGACACTACCGTCCCTCCTGGTCTCAACTATCCCAAGATATCTCAGGTCCTAGCCAGCGAACTCAAAGACCTAGGTGTCACGCCTACGGTGAGCCTCATTCCAGAAGCTTCTATGCGCAGGAAGGTGAGTCCTGAAGTCGGCTTGAAGGGCCCAAGGCCCAACACCTACGCCACTCTCAAAGGTGAGGGCGAGGGACCGTGGGTCCTCCTCAATGGGCACGTCGATGTGGTCCCGGCTGATCCATCCGGATGGTCGCATGATCCGTTTGAGCCGGTGGTCAAGAATGGCAAGATCTATGGGCGAGGCGCTGCTGACATGAAAGGATCTAACGCCTGCGAGATATTTTCGATGAAAGCACTTGTTGAGACAGGCGCCAAGTTCCACGGAAGCATCACTCCGACGTTTACCACGGACGAGGAAGTGGGCGGGTATAGCGGTGTGAATTACCTAGTTGACAAGCACGTGATTACCAAGGATGTGGATTATTGTCTCTCGGCAGATAGCGGCATTGAGGCGTTGCATATCGCGAGTCTAGGGGACGCTGAATACCTGATCACGGTACATGGGACTGCGGCTCATTCGGGACGCGGATGGACGGGCGTTAATGCGATCGAGTATGGTGCGTCGTTGATTGAGGATTTGAAAAAGTTGGGAGAGAAGATCGGTAAGAGACGATCGAGAATTAATGCGGAGCCGATATGGGGTACTAGGAAGATGAGGCCGGGACTGTACGTCAATACGGCGAAGGGCGGGTTGAAGGGGAATATTATTCCTGATAGTTTCGAGATTCTTGTCGACCGTCGCTTCATTCCGGAGGAGAGTGAGGCTCCGGTCCGGCGGGAGATTGCGCGGGTTGTGAAGGAGTTTGCGGCTAAGCATCGAGAAGTCAAGGTCTCGATGAAAATGATTCTCGGATACGATCCTATGCTGACACCGCCCAATCATCCACTAGTTAGAACCGTCCGGAAAGTAGCCAGAAAGGTTCTAGGCAGAGACGCTCCACCTTGCGGTAGTCAAGGATCCACCGACATGGCCGCGGTCAGTGCCCTAGGCATCCCTATCGCTGTTCTAGGAGCTACACGACAAGACAGCAACATTCACGGAATAGACGAGCACGTTAGAATAAACGACCTTGTCAGCGTTACCAAGATTCTAGCGGATACTTTTCTCGAACTCTTGTAAAATACTCTGCGAATAGAATGGAAAAGAGATTTCCCGCAAGCTTGTTAGCCTAGTACCGGAAACAGGATCTTCCCAGTTCTGCGTCGTGAGACTAGTCAACGTACCCTAATTTTCTAGAGGGTCTTTTCCTGACCAGATCTTAACATCGACCACTCAACCTGCCCGTATCACGGATCCTAGATTTCGGCCGACCTTAGCATCGTCATGGACCCTCAGCCGTTTCCAAGGCGTTTCCTAGGGAATATTGGGTCGATGACGAGGACCATCTGCAATCAAGGGACATGGAACGAAACGTGTGGCTGCATCTCAATTAGAGGACTGACGACCGAAATCAAACAGGAATTCGGTTCGGCGCATTACCCGAACATCTACAATGCTGTCCTTGATCTGAAAGACAAGAACATAATCCAGATAGAAAAGCAAGGGAATGCTTCAACCCCTTTACTGAACTTCTCGAACTATCTCCTCCCGGACATGCTGTTTGAGATAGAGCTTCAGAAGAAACGCGACTTCCTACATAGGTGGCCTGAGGTCCAGTTCCTTCTTTCCAATCTGGACCAGTAACTCAGCGCCCTCTCGTTCATCAGGTCTATCCTGCTAATCGACCCTGAGCATAATGTGAGGTTGAATCGAGCAGAGCTCCTAATCCTGATCGACCAAGAGAACCTGGCCAACATCCAGAAGTCTAGGAGCATGATCAATGAGCTAAGGAGACACAGCAACATCAGGATGGAGGACTTGATTTTGAGCCAAAGTAAACTGATTGATTTCCTGAAGTCTAGCGAGAAGAATCCAATCAAGGAGATGCTGTCAGATAAGATAGCAATCTACCTCCCTCAGAGGTTCTGGAGTCTGATCAGGAATGCCTACGTGCACGGGACTCGAATAAGATTCGACAACGAGCGGACCAACCTCTCCAAGATCAAGAAAAGCGATGTGGCTTACAACCTAGCCAAGTTTGGATACAAGGAGCTGGGGCCGGAAATCAGACAAGGGGAGGATTACTCCGTGGAGTATATCATCTCGGCAATTCTTATGGGTGATGACCCGAGGCGGGCTGCGGCAGCCTCGATCCTGATTTCGAAGAATCGGCACAACTTCGAACTCCTCGAATTCCTCTCGATGAGGCACAGCTTCGCGGAGAAACTGCTGAGCCTCTTAGAAGCAATCAACCATATCTCTCCCGCGCCTGAATTCAGCGATGCAATCTCGGCATTCAAAGAAAGGGGGATCAACCCAGGGAGGGTGGTGGATGACGGACAGATCAGGAACCTGATGGAACTCTATGTCCCGCGGACACGGTAGACTTGTCCATCAGTTCAAAACAGCTAGTCGATTTCCTGGATGAAGTTGCGAAGACTTCCTTTTACGTCGAAGACCGTTCGGATTCTCGACAATCAGACACCGGAAAATATTCCAATCTCCTTGGACAAATACGCAATGCTTAGTACTCACCGGCAGAACATCTCTCTGGAGAGAGATGAAGAAAGTAGACACCGTCGTAGACGGACCGTTCCACTCAGTATTCGGAGGCACCGTAGCCAGAGTCCTCGATGAGGCACGCATCGTCGGCAACATGGAACAAACCGTTTCTATGCTCTCCGAGTCCACAAGCTGGACTACAAAACCGTTCAAACAGCACTCGATCGCTTAGCCAAGTATGGAATGGTCAAGAAGAGCCGAAGAGTCGGAAATGCCCAAACCTATCGATTCAACGTCGAGAACGACCTTCATTCCCTTATTAAATGGGCAGCAGAATTCCAGCACAGCAAAAGAAATCGGCGCTAGCCTACGCTCTAGATGAGCGACGGACACTCCCTTCGCATTATGGAGACGTAATCATCAGAAAGTCAGGACAAAGAGCTACTGGGCTCCATCTCGAGTCCAGAGCCTAAGTTCGTTCGTACTTATCTGGCGTCTCTATCGAATTAGCCCCACGGCCGCCATTACGTGGCCCTGCAGGTGCTAAGCACGCTCCAGCCCGCCATGCTCCTTTGTTCGAGATTCTCATGAGTTTCAAGGGCAACTTATAGCCGCGTTTCGCCGGATACTTCTCGTGCAAGCGCAAGATTGGGCAACTTTCGAACGATTGCGCAGACAGGCCCAATTCTTACTCCAGGCACGCCGCTACAAGGAAACAATGGAACTTGCACTGAAGGCCATCGCCATCTTTCCCGAGGACCCTAGGCCATATGCACTGGTCGCCTTAGCCATGGCAAGACAAAATCAGTCTGAAGCACCGGAATGGGCCTTGAAAGCGATAGCGAGACAACCTGAAAACGTACTGTGGCGAGTCGCACTATCCGACACATACACATTACGAGGGAAGTGGAAACAAGCTCTCAAACCGATGAGCGAGGCTGTTGCAATGGACCCCATGAACCCGAGATTCCAGTCAATGCTGGGACTGATCCTCGTGCATTGCAAGAGGCCCGCGGAAGGGGTACTGTATTTGAAAAGGTCGTTAGAACTTGATCCGACAAGCGCTCTTACCCATCAGAGAATGAGCGTCGCTCTCTCCAAACAACTTGGTAAGAACAAACTCGCTGAAGAGCACTTGCGAAAAGCGCTTGAGCTTCAACCCGATAATCCCGATATCAAGAACACCTTGGGATGGAGATTGTTGGGTCGAGGTCATCGGGAAGAAGCGGAGACAGCATTCTATGAGGCTCTGCGAGTTGACCCAACACAGGTAGCCTCTAAGCTGGGAATCGGAGCGCCCGCCGGAATAAAGAAGGGACGAACTGACATGATCCTCCGAATGTCATTACGGTTTTACAGTCTCCGTTACAGGATAATTCTGGTGCCCGCAGCCGCAGTATCGGCGATCGAAATTCCACAGCTCATTCTTACCCACCCTGGGTCTTGGATTTTCACGGCCGTCTCCCTGCCGGTTGCTGTCTTATCATGGTGTTACATTTTCTCGTTGGTCTACGTTCGTGTAATCGGTAAGAGAAGAGGTATCCAATTTGTCTAAGACACTCGATGCGCTGAGGAACCTCGCCGCCCATCGGCCTGACGACTTCGATGTGCGCATCGAGCTGGCAGAGCTTCTCAGCGCCGAGAAACAGAGCGATGAGGCCTTGCGAGTGCTCGATGAAGCGTTCGCGCTGAGACCTGACAATCCGGAGGCTCTACGGCTCTACGGACGAGTCTTGTACGACCTCAACCGACTAGCTGAAGCCAGGGATAAGATGGAAACCGCTTCTCGAAAAGGACTGCCTGATGCGAAGTCGGACATGCTGCTGTCGCACATCTATGATAAACTCGGAGATCAGGTTCGTGCCTATGAATTGTACAAGCTTGCAGTAAGACGTGACCGCGACTTAGAAGACCCATCCTATTTTGAAGCGATTCGACAAACAGCACCTCCCATCGCGATCAGTCCGGGAGGCTCGGAGCGTGGGATGGACTTCGAGGGAGAAATTTCGCGGCTGACATTCAAAGATGTCGGGGGCATGGACGATGTCAAGGAACAATTCCGGATCAACATCATTCTCCCGTTGAAGAACCCCAAGCTGTTCCAAACCTACGGCAAGAGAGTAGGAGGAGGAATCCTACTTTTCGGTCCGCCAGGATGCGGTAAGACGTACCTCTCCCGCGCTTTAGCGGGAGAATGCAACGCTACCTTCTACGGAGTAGGAATCCATGAAATCCTAGACAAGTTCCTCGGAGAGAGCGAGAAGCACATGCACAATCTCTTCGAAACGGCACGACGCAATGCTCCAGCTGTGATATTTCTTGACGAAATTGACTTGCTTGGGCATAAGCGGACGGACGACAGCTGGGGAAGAGCCCTACGAGGAGCAACCAATGTCTTGCTAAGCGAACTGGACGAAGTCGGTAAGCCTGACAAGCCTATTCTCGTCATCGGAGCAACGAACACGCCATGGAGCGTGGATACCGCCCTTAGGCGTCCGGGCAGATTCGACAGGATAATTTTCGTCCCTCCACCTGACCAAACTGCACGGGAGGAAATTCTGAAACTCCATTTGCGCGAGAAGCCAATTGAAGACATCGACTATGCCAAGATCGCCTCCAAGCTCGACCAGTTCTCGGGAGCCGACATTCGAGACCTCGTCGATCGGGCTGTAGAACTCGCTATCCGACGAGCAATGCGTTCGGGCAAAACTGAGCCAGTAAGCAACCTCGACTTGTTAAACATCTCCAAGGAGTTGCGTCCGTCAACAATCGAATGGCTTGCGACCGCCAATGACTATGTCAGGTACAGCAATCAGAGTGGGCTGTATGATCGGGTGAAAGAGTACATCGACAAGAACTGCTAAGCAGCGATTCTCCTAAGACAAGAATTACCAATACGACGGCATCAAACGCCGAATCGAGCGCGACCATGGCCTGCCGAAGGGGCCTGTTTCTCTCCGGAACCCCACTGTCGGGGCTGAAATCGCGCGACTGCGTCACTTAACCTTGGCCTGCAAACCCTTTTCATGGGATTGCCTCTAAGCGCGCGGGGAGATCATGGGCCAACTCATCGTCAGTGAATTCGTCTCCCTGGACGGCGTCATGCAGGCGCCCGGCGGACCGGAAGAAGATACCGAGGGTGGCTTCAAGCATGGTGGCTGGCAGGCGCCTCTACTCGACGAGGAGTCGCTAAGCCTCATCACCAGGGACATCGGACGAATCGACGCCCTGCTCCTGGGTCGCAAGACCTACGACATCTTCGCCGCGTACTGGCCCAAAGCCACGACCAACAAGGAGATCGCGGACAGACTCAACAACGCACCCAAGTTCGTGGCCTCCCGCAGCCGTCGCAAACTCGAATGGAACAATTCCACTCTCATCCAAGGAGACGTTTCCAAGGAGGTGGCCCGCATCAAGCAGAAGCACGGCGAAGTCCACGTGATCGGAAGCGGCAACCTCGTCCAGACTCTACTGCGGCACGACCTGGTCGACCGGTTCAACCTATGGGTCTACCCGCTACTTCTCGGCGCCGGCAAGAGACTCTTCGGTGAAGGGACCATGCCCGCGGGTCTCCGCCTTACTAGCTCTCAGGCGTTCCCCAAAGGCGCGATTCACTTGGCCTACGAGCCCGCCGGGAAGCCCAAGCACGGCGACCTGTCCGTCAAGGGCTGAGCGGACCACCTTCTTGTAAATTACTCTGAGAATAGAATGGAACAGAGCCTTCCCGCACGGTTGTTAGCCTGGAACCGGAAATCGGAAAGGGCAGTTCTGCGCCGCGAGACTCGCACGCATACCCAAAACTTCTAGAGGATCGTTAGCTGACCGGATTTTAGCGCAAACCCATCAACAAGTCCGTATCACCGACCCCAAGTCCCGTTGATCTTAGCATCGTCATGGACCCTCAGCCGTTCTCAAGGCGTTTCCTAGGGAATATCAGGTCGATGACGAGAATCATCTGCAATCAAGGGACACGGATCGAAACGTCGTAGCTGCCCCCTATGAGATCTTCCCAAACAACGAGGTTTGCGACACGAGACTCAACTGCAATTGACAGTTCTCGACTGGTAACGGGTTTGGTAACCGTAAATGGTAACAGTCGGACTGCCAACGGCGAGAACACAAAGAGAAGAAAAGGCTCAACTGTGCACCTATGGCCCATACCCAACATAACCGAGAGAAACCAAACCTAACGCACGAATTGTCGTGTTACAGCGGTACTCGCAGCCCTTAGGAGAAACTGATTGTGGAGATAGAGGGAGGTCCAGTTGAGGCTTTGATACTAAGCGAGTAGAAGTGTTGGTGAGTAAAGTAGAAGCGTGAGCTGAGAGTGTCGACTGTGACCTCGACCCAGCCCCCGGGCTTGCTTATCGTTGGACCATTCATTGGAAAAGTGATTGGGCTGGAGTTACTCATTGAATCCTGCAGTGTCACGGCTGAAAGAGTTGCACTTGCATTTCCTCTGTTTGCCAACCATATGTTCAGAACGGTCGCATTGGCTTGGCCCGTGTCGTATCCTATCGTGTAGCCGGTTTGGACCAAGCTTTCCGGAGGATATGCGACTTGGAAGCCACCCAGATAGTACTTGTCGGTCTGAACGTCTATCGTGTAGTGCTGTCCGGCGACAAAGTAGAATCCTGAGCTACTTGTGTCAACTGTGATTGGAACCACGGCTTGGGCCGGAATAGTAACACCCGTAACGTTGTAGGGTGTGAGACAGCTCGACTCGTTATAGGGGATCCAGTGGCAATCTGGATACTTAGTTGGTCCGTTTTCGATGTAGAGTGCTTGAGGCATTAGGCTCTTGCCCGTTGGACCGTTCCCGGCGAACCATATCGTGAGCAGACTAGGCCTCTGGCTCGTGTCGTTCTGGATGGTGTAGTGGTCAAGGTTCAACACTTCGGGCGAGTTGCAGCCGGGACAGACAATTAGCGAGTTACCCCAGTTGTTGTACGCCCAGTATCCAGTCCCAGAGGCGGCAAGTGCAATAATCACGATCACGTACCAGTTCTCTCGGACCCAGTGGAGCTTCCACTGCAAGAGCTCTTCGCGGATCTATCTGCTCCTTCCTGACAAATGGGTTATCTGTTCCCACCGAAAGATGCTTGCAGAACGTCATCAGGAGTTTCGTTCTCGTGTCTGAGCAATAGCTTAGACACAATACTCTGCGCGGCGGGGTAGGTTATCAGGTAAGGTCAGACAGTTGTAAACTCGACTTTGACGTTCATCAAGACTGACAGGTCTGTCTGGCCGGTGTCGATGATGACAATGCAGTAATCGCCAGCCGGAACAGGAAACCTGGCGATCGATGGTGTGGGCGTTGAGGTGTTGCCGCTCTCGTAGAAGACGTTACTGGATATGTGGTATTGTACGCTGTAGGATTCTCGTATCGTGGGCTTTCCAGTGTTCGGTAAACAGTAGCCGGTGTTGACTACGTACATGTTCATCGCTGCTGATGCTGTGCATGTTGGTGGAGGTCTTGGTCCTGAGATATTTTCAGAGAGCCAGCGCGCGCATGGCGCATAGAGTATCGTGAGGTAGCTGTTCATCTGTCTCGCCTGGATGCTGAATGGAATGGTCATGTTCGATGTTGGATATGCATTCGTGGAGTGTGCCACGGTGGATGTGGCGTTGTTGGAAGATGTTCCTACGATCCACTGTGTCTGATACCCGTTCGGATCGTATTGCGGATCGCCAATATACTGCAAGCCGTTCTGGACGTGGTAATAGTACCAGCCGAACGTAGCCGCTAGAACTATTATCGCGATGCTCAGAGCCATGATTACCACGGTTTGTGGCTTGATCCGAAACATACCAGTCGATTGGCGGAAGCGTGAATTTATCCGTTTACCATGGATCGAGATTCGAGACCTCTTCGTCGGAGCCACAGCGCTCCAAGAAGGCTACGCCGTGGCAACCGAGAACAAGATGCAGGAATCGCCCTAGAACACATGCTTACCCTGGTGACGAGGAACAGAAGAGTATGATGTTCGCATACTTCGAGAACATCCTAGCGTAGAGATCTCCCAGCCTGTGCGTTTCCATTGTGTTACGTCCGAGTTCGCAGGCGCCAGATGAAGAAAGAGAACAAGAACAGATACGCTCCGAGAAGGAACAGAGTGAATGGATCTGGCCCTGGGAGAGGCGGCCAGCAGGGAAGGTACGTCGAGCATTCGGATGGGGTACTCACCAGGCGAGCGTCAACGATGAAACCTAGCAAGGCCATTGAGGCTCCGAGGATCGATATTCCAACCAAGGTTCCTTTGTAGAACGCGGAGGTTCGGTTTCCCCACTCTTCGGTGTCCGATGAAAGATCACGATGCTGCATGCTGACTGTGGAAACAGTCATCGCACTGGTTCCGGCAGTGATCATTGCGATTCCGGTGTAAACTTCGTCCCAGTAAATCGCAGTCGAAGGGCAGCCGGCGTATACGCACGCTACCAGGAACGACAGCAGGCTTGCGCCGATATAGAGA